>JGI10216J12902_100835449_pt1 | contig 14227 bp, 19 predicted proteins | sample KanNatreferecore_FD_12902 | JGI IMG/M metagenome (IMG submission 12902)
GCACGACATTGGTTATCGTTGAGGCTCCAGGGCTCCCGATGGGGAACTGATCCGGCAGCCACTCGGATATGGGAAGGGTTACGATGGGCATTCAGGCCGATGTGGTGAACGAGATGGTGGAGCGGGTCGCGCGGGCGATGTTCAACGATGACGAAGCCCACAGTGATTCATGGGGATGGGATCAGCACCCACCCCGCGATTGGGACGCGGATCAAATCGAGGATTGCGAACGAGGCACATACCGCCGCAACGCCCGGGCCGCGATCGAGGCAATGCGCGAGCCGACCGAGGCGATGATCCGCGCCGGCGAGGATGGCTTCTCGCCGGCCGGCACCTATGGGATGATGATCGACGAGGCACTCAAAACTGAGACGGCCGAATCCGGCTCTTAGCCCGCCGCGTCGAAGCCGCTTTCAGCACGTAGAGATATCCGCGCGACCCATAAATCTGCGCCTCGCATTCGGCCGCCAGCTGCGGATCGCGCAGCACGTTCCTCGCGAGATGCAGCTTGGCCTCGCACCGGATCAGGTCGTAAGCGTCGCTCAGCCAGACGTTCGTGTCCGCGTCGGCCGAAAGCGCGGTGTGGATTTTGAGCCGGCTTCCCCTGACCGGCCACGCCCCGCTCGGCGCGGGGTACAACCGGATCTGCTCCGCGTAATAGGCCCACTCCGTAGGCTGCCCCGTCGCGGAAACAGACGTGTCGATTTCTTCAAGATAGGTCCACGACACCCTTTTCAGGACGTACCGATTATCCCCCATGACGATGCGCAGGTCGGTTATGTACGGAACAGTCCCCAGCTCCGCCGCGTCCGACACCGTATATCTCGCCTGCCCAGCAACGGTTGTAAACAACGTGATCGGGCTATCGTAAAGCTCGTTGAACCAAAACGGCTCCTGCTCCCATTTGGCAACAGCGCTCTGGATGGCGTTCTTGATCGGTGCCCAGATACCCGAGCCAGCGAGGAGGTTCGTTCGCTCGCCAAGCTCTTCCGCGATCTGCTGTTGGGCCTGGATGTAGGTGTAAGACAGGGCCATTACCGACCAGACCTCACACTTTTTGCCCCAGTCGTGTCGTCGACCATGCGATCGGTATCGTACCGCCCGCGGCGCTCGGTCTCATCCAGCAGGATTTGGAGATATCCCTTGGTGCGCGGGTCTGCCGGGTCGCCGTATATCGCCAGCCTCATGCGAGCGGCCATCTCAAGGTCGTGCAACACCTCAAGCGCGAGGATCAGCTTTGCTTCTGCCCTGATCAGGTCGGCGCCGTCTTGCGTCCAGACGTTCGTATCCCCATCGGCCGACAGGGCAGCAAGTCTTTGGGTATAGGTCGCGCCGATCACATAAATGGCGTCTGGTATCGGGTAAAATCTGATCTGCTGAGCTGCGTATGCCCACTCTTTTGGCTGGGCTCGATCGGCGGACGCAATCGATGTGGATTTATCCTCAAGCGCCGCCCAGGTTCGCCGAATCAGGTGAGTTCTGGTGTTGCTTGACGTGATCCGCAACCGCTGGATATTCGCGACCGTGGCTATCGCCGCCAAGGACGCGGACGTGTAAACCTCGGTCCCGGCGGCGGTCGAGAACCACGATGTGCTGTAGGCCTCGTTGAAATAGAACGGCACCCGCTCCCACTTCGCTACAGCCGATTGAATGGCGTTCTTGATCGGCGACAGCGTAAGGCCGCTGCCGGAGAGCGGGGACAGCAGATCGGTTCTGCCGCCCAGCTCATCGGCGATCTGGCTGGCCAAAAGCAAGTACGTTGTCGAGATCGGCATTTACGGCAGCGGACCCTTTTTTACTTGCGCTTGCCGCCGACCACGCGGTTGGCCGGGATGCCGCCCTTGCCCTTCAAATTACCCGGCCCCTTTGGCGGGGTCGTGTCGCCCCTCGGGCCGGCGCCGTGCGTCGAGGGCTTGCTGCCGTCCTTGCGCGTCTTCATGGATGGTCCTCCGTAAGTGCCGTGCATGGTGGTTCCTTTCTAGGCTGCGGCTTCCTGTTTCTTCAGCCGCTCTTGAACGACTTGCGCGTGAACCGAATTGCCCATCAGCTCACGCCACGAGACAGCGGAAAAGGCGGACGACGCCATTTGCCGCCACTCTTCCCCGTGCTCGCAATCCTTGGTTTCGGCGAACGCCGGCACGCCTTGCGTAAAGTGAACCAGCTTCGCATCGGGATTGGGCTCGTCGTACCCGACCAAGTGATTCCACTCGGCCGGGATGCCGCCGATTTCTTCCTCCGGCGCCCACACGATCTTGTGCAGGCCGGGCTCGGTCTCGACATACTCCGGCGTCAGAACCCGACACTTCTTGCAGTTGAGCAGCATCATGCTCGTCCACTCGAAGCGCAGCGGGTTCTTCGCCACCATCACGGCATAGCGATCGTCGGCAAGCGCAAACAACTCGGCGGGATCGGCCCGGAACATCATGTCGATATCGAGGAACAACGCCCAGCCGTCGTAATTCATCAGGTGTGGCACGATGAACCGGCTGAAGGTGAACGGGGTCAACCCGGCCCTGCGCAGCGCCAGCGTGCCCAAGACGAGCGGCGTAATTGCCAGCGGTTTGGAGCTATGAGCGATCAGAGAGTGCGCCAGCGTCATAAACGAGACGGGCTGACGGTGATCCCACCCGATGAAAATCGGCAACGTGTCGCTCATTGCTGCTGGTCGCCCATGAATGGCATCAACGCACCCGGCATCGCTACAGGACCGAGGATGCCGTACTTGCGAAGGATTTCGATTATCGAGGGGTCGAAGACGACGTAGTTGCTCGTGCCTTGACCAGCGCCTCGGGAGCCTTGGTCTAGGTACTTGATACCGGGGATGCCGGCATTACGGAGTGTTGCGCTGGCGGCGCTGTCCCGGCTTGGGAGATCGCCCGGCATCCGCATCGACAGCTTGTCATAAATTTCGCGGCCTACAGGTTCGCCGTATTGTGGCGCTGGCCTGCCAGTTACAGGATCACGCAACCGCAAATCGAATTTCGATAGCGCCTCTTGCACATGTGGGCTCTGCTGCGAAAGCATCCTGTCGTTATTCAGAAACTGCTCGGGAGAGGCGTTGATGTTTACTTCATACATCTTGCCGGGTCGAGAAACGGTGATCTTATCTTTGTTTTCCTCTAACCAACGAACCGCCGCTCGTTCTGGCATGGCATTATTAGACCGCGAAACCTCCTGTAGTTTAGCAATAGCCTTGTTGATGTCGCCAGTATCATACAATGCAATATGGGCGAGTTCTTCTGGTAAATTATTGCTTATATGCGGTTGCCCGCCGATTTGAATATCAACGCCGCCCAACCGATTGCGGTAGTCGCGCGCCACCCCCTCCGCCTCCGCGAAATACAACCCATGCCCGTAAGCCTGCGCGCCCTCACCTGTGCCGATTTTAGAGATATCGAACTTGTCGAAATCGTGCGGGCTGCCGTGGTATGCCCTGATTGGCCCGGTGCCGAGGCTCATCCCGATATCCATCGCCGCTTCCAGCGCCTTCGGGTCCAAGGCGTTCTGCGCGAACGAGCGGTTCGGGTCGTAGTTGTTCTGCCCCAACACCCCGCCGGCCGCAATCTGGCCACTCATCACATTGCGCAGGTAATCCATGAGCACGCCGCCCAGCGATGACGTGTCCCGGTCGTCAACGGCGAACATTCCGCGAGGCTGGTCGAACATGCCCATGTCAACGAGGGAGCCCTACGCACATGAACTCGCTCCCCAACACCTTGAAGGCATCCAGCCGCCAGCGGCATATGATCTTCTTCAGCCACCAATCGGACGATTCAACGATCAGGTGTGCGTTTCGCCCATCGGCCAGCGTCTTCCCCGCCAGCCGCGTGCTGACCACCAGGAACACCGCAAGACGAGCGGTGTTTGCCAGGTCATCGAGCACCGCATACAAACACTCCGGCTCGATGTGCTCCAGCACGTCGCCGCACACCACCAGATCGGCGCGGGCCGGCTTTTCTTCCTTACCCACTATCGCCGGGTCGTACTCCAGCCATTGGTACGGCAGGGGCGCGAATTGTTGGATGGCCTTCCCCAGCGTGCCGCGTCCGCAGCCGTAATCGAGAACCGTCGCCGCCCCTCGGTCGCGTGCGATCTGGTCGACCGGCTTTGCCCAGGTGTGGCCGGTCGCGCCATAGATCACGCGACCGTGCAATTCCCGCTGTGTTTCGAGGTATTCAGGGCTGAAAAGAGCCAAGATCGCTCGCTACCCGGCTGATCGGGTCTTGCCAATCGCCATCAATCGTCTGCCGATAGAGCCGCGTCGAGTTGTACCAGGGCAGGGTCTCGCCCTTGACCTGGCACCGCCAGTCCGGCCGGCTATGCACAAGCATCCAGTTCGGCACGCCCAACGCCCCGGCGAGATGATGCACCGTCGTCGGAACCGTGATGACCAGATCGAGCGAGGCGACAAACGAAGCAGTCCGGTCGTAGTCGTAGTGCTCGACCTGCCCCGGATAATGCGCGATCCTGATGCCCGTCCGCTCTTCCACCTCGCACACCTGCCGCGCCGCGTCGGGCGTGTATTGCAGCGAGAACCACTTCGCATCCGGCCTTGCCTGAAGGATCGGCTCCAGCAGGTCGATCGGGATAGTGCGGCGATGCTGATGGGTTGCTTTGGTGCCGCCAGTCCACGAGAGGCCAATGCGCAGCGGCGCTATCCCACCCTCCCGCCGCATCGTGTCGGCCAGGTTCACGGCCCGCTCAGCCTTCAAGTACGGCTGCCCAGTCCAGTCCCCATCCTTGTTGCGGAAGAACGCGAACAGGTCGGACAGCATCACCGCCGCATCCGCTCCGCAGCCCTCAAACCACGGGAGGTCCGTCAGATCCTTGCGGGTGCCGTGAACCTCGACCTCCGGGAATGACCGCTTGAACAGCGCTGGCAACCGAGGATGGCAGTCGAGGATGACCTTCTTGCAAACCCGCTGCATGTCGGACAAAGCCGAAGCGAAGAAAATCTCGTCGCCGATCCCCTGGTCTCCCGAGACGATCACCGTCTGCCCCGGCGTGCCGTCCCAATCGGGGATGCCCGCATAGGTCCGCTTCGGCCGATCGCCCGTGGCGTGGGTATACTTCCAGCCCTCCCAGCCCTCTACCCAGCGGCCCATTTCCAGGCACGCAAGACCTCGGTTGGCGTAGCTGTTCGGGAATTTTGGGTCTTCGCCGATGGCTTGGTCGGCGTATTTTATCGCCTCTTCCGGAGCGCCGCGCTGGAGGTAGAGCGTCGAGATGTTGCTGAGCAGCGTGGCGCGCTCTTTCGCGTCACGCTCATATTTCAGCGCCTCCAGCCAGTACTTTTCGGCCATCGCCTCGTGGTGCTCGGCCCTGTAGGCCACCCCCAGGTTCAATAGCGCCCTCGGGAACGGCTGGCCCTTCCCCTGCGCCCTCGCCTGGATGGCCGCCGTCGACAGTACGACGGAAAGCCCATGCCACCCCTGCGCGGAAAAGCAGCCGCCGAGCATGAACAGGGCCTCGTCATCCCAGAAATTGCCGTTCAAGTGCTCGGTCAGCTTCGGAATCGCGGCGGCGTAGTCCTGACGCATGATCAGGATTTTCGCCTCGTCCATCACTGATGCGAACATTGAACGGCAATCCCCCTTCTTGTTGCTTAGCCGGCTTCGTCCATGCTGTAGGTCAGGCTGAACGTCAGGCTGACCGTGATCGTGAACGTCCCGGATACCGCCTTCCCTTGCAGCGTCGCAAACCGCACCGGGTCCGTGTCGCTGAGCGAGATTTTCAGCGGCAAGGCGCTCGGATGGGCGGCGAAACTCATCCGGTTCATCGTCGCCACCGCGCCGCCGGAAACGACACAGGACGCATTCCCGCCACCGCCGGCCGCGATGCCTTTGTTGAACCCGAAATCGATCACCGCCGCCGTTTCGCCGTTGGAGTGGTATTCGGCAAAATCGACGATCCGCGCACCATGCGGCACCTTGCAGAGCCACAGGATGTCGCTGACCGTCCCCGCCGCCGTCCATTGCATCTTGCCATTGACGGTGGTGTTGCCGATGTGCGGCGCTTTCGGCGGGTATTTCTCGTAGATCGAGGAGGTGTAAGTCGCAACAGCCATTTCTCATCCCTCCTTAATGCGCTGCGGCATAGGTCGACAGGACGATCACGCCGTAATCCGTGGAGTTGAAGATGCTCTTCTTCAGCCCCCAGATCATGCCGGCCGCCACGCCGAGCTTGTTGCCGTAATCGAACGTCTTCTCGTCCCAGGTCATCTTGCTCGGGCCATTGTCCTGCCCGAACCCGACAACCGCGGCCTGCGCCCCACAGAAGAACGCCCTCCGCGTGCTCGCCACTGCAGCGCCGGCAGCACTGACGGCCTGCGGGATGCGGCTGTCGGAATGCAGGATGGTCCCGTTGTACACACCTAGCTTTTGTGTTCGCTGGATGTCGCTAATCTCCAACCGCCCCGAGGGGCTGCTCATGGTTACCCATGAGGCCAGATCATATCTTCATCCCCGGTTGCTCCAGGGAGCCGCGCGCTTCGGGCCGCTTGGCCCTATGGGTTATTACCCTGATCGTTGAACCTTCGCGGTCTCATGCGGACAGACGCCGTTGTTACGGGCCTTGCCCCAATTGCAGTTCATGCACAGCACTTGATAGTCGGGAGGAAATCCAAGCTCTGCAATTTTAAGATAGAGCTTGCTGCCGCCGCCACCTCTGCCGGCCCCGTAGCGGTATATTTTCCGCCGCTCGTTGCCGTCATTGTTGACGTGATCAATCGAGAGGAACTTCGGTTCAGCTTCGCCGCAACAGGCGCATAGATACCCGCCATATGCTGCGTAAACCTGATCCTTCAGTTCGTGGTAGCGCTCCCTTTCCCGAGCGCGAACCATTTCCCGATTTTCCCGATACCACTCTGCGGCCCGTTGGCGAGCGAGGTCAGGATTCTTAGCCTTCCATCGCTCTTGAGCCGCCTTCACCCGGTCTGGGTTGCTCTGCTGCCAGACCCGGTTCTTTTCTTTCAGCCGCCCCTTGTTCGCATCCCTGTAGGCTGCCCGGCGACTTGCCTGACAAGTCCTACATTCGGCTAGGTGGCGGCCCTTCTTTTCGTTAAACCAGAACTCGGTTAGAGGCTTTTCGACCGAGCATCGCGTGCATGTTTTCGTCTGCATGAGAACCGCGCTTGGCTGCTGATTGTCCTATTATACACGATTGCCGCCGTATACAAGAGGATGTCCCAGCAATTCACGCGGTTTTAAGCACTCACATCACTGTGAGGGGTGCCCTAGAATTAAGCCGCGAGCCGCGACTCAGTGTAAGCACCGTTGAAGATCGGGTTGTCTGATACCTCACCACCCGTCATCGCAGCCTTCTGGATGTCGAACCATTGTCCGGTCGACGTGTTCGTCCGCATGTCCGTGACCTGGTAGTCATGGAGGAATGCGGCGTACATCGGCTTGCCGCCGATCCGCAGCGGGCGGATTGCCGGAGTGAGCGTCCGCGCCGCCTCGACCGCCTTGTCGATCATCGACAGTGTGAAGGTCGAGGTCGTCGAGATGCTTTCATCCGCCGCTTCGTTGGAGTTCACCCGCTTGATGTGGTTGGCGTCCGGTGCCACCGTGGCGTTCATGCCGGTGTAGCGGACATCCGTCTGCGGGGTGTAGCCGGTCATCTGATTGACCCAGCTTTGGTCGATCCGATCGGACCACCAATCGGCCAGCCCCATCCGCGCTTCGTCCCGGATATTCCAGGTGACGCGCTGTTCCGACATGCGGCCATTCGAGCGGTGAGCATGCCGAAGCTGATCGAGGAGGAGGGTGTCGCCGTAGGTGGTGATCGCCTCTTCGTTGCCCTCCAGGGTGCTGTCACCCGCGATGCCCGCCCCGCCCATCTGCATGCGCAGAAAGAACTTGATGGTGTCGCCAGCGCCTTTCTGCGTCTCGGTCTTCTGCTGGATCAGGTTGTCGTCACCCGTCCCGACAAACCTCCAAGCCCACGTGTTCTTGAGCACCTCGGCCATGAGGTATTTCGACCACAGCTTGACCGTCGCCGGGTCGTTTACGGTATAGGAAGTGTCCGCCATCGCGGCGTTCTCCTGCGATTAAAGGGGATTGGTTTCGGATTGCCTCGATGTCGCTGAGGCTTTGCGAAACCGCCCACTTCGCAGGACGGACGCGGAACCTGAATGACGGTCAGGGACCGAAGAGAGCGGTTGTCGTGCGGCCCGCTTTCAAGTGCCGCCGGGATGCGCAGGGAGGGAGCTAGGCCCCCATCAGTCGGCGCGCATCCTTGGATTTCTTCATCGCCTCCAAAAAGGCGTCGTCGTCCATGTCGAGCAGCCTTGCCGCCGTCATCGGTGCTGGGCCGTTGCCCCGGACATTGCCGAGCCCGCGGGATTGCTCCTGGCCTCGCTGCACCATGCGGAGCCGCTCAGCCTGATCTGGCGCGGAGGCTTGTGCCTGTGCCTGGCCGAACATCTGTCCGCCTTGGGCCGCTGGTTCCTCGGCGGGCCTGCTGGCTTCACGCGTCGCCTTGGCCATTTGGTGAAGACGCTCGGCGGGGTTGCCACCCTCCTGCAACGCGACGGCGGCGATGTGGAACGTCTCGGCCGCAATCTGCTGCGCTCGCCGCCCCGGATCGGTCATGCCGCCTGCCAGAAGCTGCCGGTCCCGCACCAGCCGCAGATAGTTGAGATCGCCGTCGTAATCGGGGTTCTGCGCCTTATAATCGGCCTCCAGCACCGTCGCTCGCTGCTGCACGGCCATGACAAGCTGCTGCTGTTGCACTTGGGCGCGCTGTTGCTCAACCGCCTGCTGGATCTGAGCCTGCGATGCCCCGAGCTGCTGCAAGGTGCCGACGATGTGCCCGACCGGATCGGCCTGCACATCGGGGATAGCCGGCGCTTGTGGCGTTTCCGGCTGAGCCGCTGGTTGAGGAACCAGCTTCAGAACCTCTTCGAGCCTCGCCTCATATCGGCGCCGATCTTCGGCCGCCTGGCGTTCGAGGTCCTGCCGCCGCTTCCGCTCCTCGTGCAGCGCCGCGTGCGGCACCATTTGGGGGCGCTTGTCGGGCTCGGCCGGCGGTTCTGTACCCTCCGTGGCTTCCGCCCCCTCAGTGCCTTCCTGTGGCGCCTCCGGGGCATCCTGAACGGGAGTGTCCTCGGGCTCCGGGGTGTTCCGCTGCGCGTCGAGCGCGGCTTGTTCTTCTGCTGTCAGATCGTCATCGTCCATTTAACGCATGGTCCTTGCGAAGCCTGTTTACGGAACAGGCACCGGAGCGGGATTAGCCGCCGAGCCGCTCGACCTGGATTGGGCCGCCGCAGCGCGTGTCGTATTTGATTGCGATCTCGACGGCCTCTTCAGCAGAAGCCCCGGCCGCCATCGCGCCGATCATGACTTGGTAGGCACTGCCATCAACGTAGAAAGGGGCCGAAATCGGAAACCTACCCCGCATGTTCACTTGCCAGATTTGGCCGTCCGGCGTTACAACAATGGCGCTGAAATCACTCTCGTCCTTCAGCTCGGGCCGAAAGTCCGCATCGGTCCCTTCCGCGAACCGCCGCATGAACTCGGCGCAGACCATTTCCATGCCGGCTGACCCGGCCAATGCCCCGTCTGCCCGCCGAATGATCTTCCTCACGCTGCCCATGACGATGTTGTGGCATTCTGCCAAGCTGTCGGAGGCCATTACTCCGTCGCGGTACGCAATGGCCGTCACGCCGCTGCCTTCTCTTTGTGTATTCGCCACGCCTCGGGTTTGCCGAGATTCCCCACGACATCTTTCCCGTGCATTTTCATGTTCCACTCGCGGTCGTGCGGAACCATTCGGATCTTTGGCATCCGCTCGGCGGGTATTTGCTTGATGAACTTCTTCATCACTTGGATTATCTCTGCCAAAATTACCTTATCCTCGGGCGTGTCCGGCGGCGAGAAAAGAGCGGCATACCCATCAAGCGCTATCAGGGTCCACTCCGCCTCATCCATCGTTAGGCTGATCTTCATGCTGCCGCCTTCTGTTGCTTCATCTGCTCGGCCGTTTGATTCCACGTCACGACCTTATCGAGCGCGTCCAGCACGGCGAACATTTGCTCCGTTTGGGCGTCGATCTGCGTTACGCCCGCCTTCGCGATATTGAGCATCGCCTGCGACCGAAGCTGTTCAACCCGCGCCTTGATCTCTTCCGACCGCTGCGCCGCCTCCATCGCCTGGACCTGGTTGTTGAAGTTCTCCGCCCGCGCCGCGTCGGTGCCGAGCATCGTCTCCATCTTGGTTTTCTCGGTCTGCGCCGCCGCCAGCCCGGCCCGCGCCATCTCCGATTGCGCTCTGGCGCCGGCCAGTATCACGGCCGGGTCCTGCTGCCGCTGCTGCTGGGCCTGCTGCATCGCCTGGGTGCTGATTTCCTCAAGCTTGGCGACCAACGTCTCGGGCCACGGGCCGTACTTGGCGAATTCCAGGTAGGCTTGCGGCGGGAGCGGCGAGCGCGACAGGAACGGCATCATCTGCATGATCGCCGCCCAAGTCCGCTCCTTCATGTTCGGGCTGGTCGGCGTGTCGTCGACGATCACGTCATATTCCGCAGCCCCAGGCTGCTTCAGCAGAGGCACATATTTTGCCTTCTCAGGCCCGCCAATGCGCACCAGCCTACCGTCCGAGATGAACTCCGTAATAAACCAGACCATCAAACGGCCCTGCTCTTTACGGTAGCGCTTCAGCGCATCGAACAGCCCGGCCAGCACCGTCATCCCCGCCTGCTTGCGCATGTGCTCCAGGATTCCCGGCTGCTCGCGCTCGACCATTCCCAGCAGTTCAAGATTTATGCCGGAGCCGTCCTTGATCGCCCCCAGCGTCAGCGTCAGCAAATCCGGCATGCCTTGCGGCATCGGGTTCTGCGGGCGCGGCATGATCTTGGGGCCGCTGGCACCGTATAACGTCGTGGCAAAAACAATGGAGTCCGGCTCGGCCCAGTTATCCTCGGCGTCCCGGATATCGTCAAACGCATCGAGTTCAGCGATAATGCCGCCCTTCGCCCCGGAATTGATGATGTGGAGAGCCTGCGAGGCCAGCTTGTTCGCCAAGCGCTGTGGGTCGATCATCACCCGCACAATGCCGTACCACACTCCTGCATTGTGATCCCGGTCGCCGGTCATGCACTTCCAGGTAAACCCACCATCTTCCGGGCCGTCTCGCGTGCCCAAGACACTCGCGCCCAGGAGAGCCCGGCGGTAGACCCGGCGTCTCTGCCTGACGGCTGGCGGCTCGGGGACGCCCATCATTGAAAGGCGTTGTTTCAGCAGTTCAAACTTGTCCTCCGGAAACGTCGCCTCAGCCCCCGTAAACGGATCGATCGAACGGTAGAAAACCTCATATTCCCACCACTGGCACTCAACCATTCGCACGGTCTGGCCCTGGTCGTCCTTGCCGCTATTCGGTCCCCGATAGTTGGCGTCGTTCCGCTGATCCTGCGGCTGACCGCTCTTGACCCCCACTTCGTCGGCCCAGCCGGCATGCAGTTCGGACGCGGCCAGATTTGGCGCGCCCCATGCCTCCGCCTCAGCCTGCGCCTCATCCAAGGGCACGTCTTTGACCTGGAACAACCGCCGCGCATCCGCCAGATTTTTCTTGGTCGCGCCCGCGTCCCAATACATCCCGAGCGGGTCCAAGCGGTCGACCACAATCTTGCCGTCCGGGTTCTCGTCATAATCCAGACCAGTCCCGGTCCACCCCATGCCTGCGGTCACCAGGTCGGTAAACGCGTCGGACTCCTCGTGCTCGGCATCGCACTCGTCGCGAGCCCACTTGATCGTCTCGGTCAACAGCTCGTTGACCCCGGAATCCCCAAGCTGACGCGGGATACACCGAACTTCCTGCCTGTTCCCCGATTCCAGGCCGCAAACAATCTTGACCATCGGCGACACGCGGTTAAGCGTAACCGGATAACGGTTGCGATCCTTCAACGCGTCGGCGTCAGCCTGATCCCACTGCTTATTTGCCACGAAATCATAGCATTCCCGCGCTTCGGTGCGCCAATCCGTCGAGTGATCGCGGTCGATCCGATACCAGCCCGACAGCTTGACGAACAGATCGTGCTCGTCTTCCTGCGGCTTGCCGTCCGGCGGCGGTACGGTGTCGACGTTGACGTTGTTCAGCGCCGGATCGCCACCTTGACGGGCCCCGCGCGCATCGACAACGGCAGGCATGCCCCCAACCGGAGGGATGCCGTCCACATTGACATTGTTGAGGGCAGGATCAGCGGCCATCTACGCAAACAGCCTGCGGAACCAAGATGGTGCCCTTTCTGGATGTGGAGTGAGCGCACCCGGCGTATTTTGCAGGTCGTGCCGGCGCCAATCCCCCATATACGTGCCGATCATCAACCCATGCTCGTATTTCACCGCTTCCGCCTCAAACCCGCGCTTCCAAGCGAGATGATCGCCCGTCAACTTGCCGTGCGGGTTCTTTGCGTGCAGTCGGATGCCCATTTGCCCGAGCGTGAACCGATGCTCCGCCGCAACGGCGTGATAGGTCAGCCGGCCTTGCTCTCGCGCGCTCTCAGCCATGCCGCCCCATCAGCGTTCCGTACCGGCCCCACCCGCCTCGCGCGCCCGAGCCCGCGACATTGCGCACCACTGGGGCGGGGAGCGAGGTAAACGCCTCCTTGCGCACTTTTTTCAGGCTCTCGCCCACCTCGTCGATTTCGTTCAGCAGATGCCCGTGCTCGAACGGGTCGGGAAGGTGGAATTCGCTCCGCACATGCACCGTCATGCCCAAACCGATTAGCACCACCACGCGGATGAAATCCTCCCGCGCCTGCACGTCCAACCGGGTCTTGACATCGGTGTACCACTCGCCCCGCTTGATCGGCTGGACGAGCGTCGGCTCCACGACGTAGGCTCCCGGTTCGCCATCAAGGCGCCAGCGGAGCGCAAATCGAATCGTGGGAGCATCGCCCGATGTCAGCATTCCAGAACCCCAAGCAGATCATCGCGGCAGCGGAGCGCGCCGCCGACCGCTTCACGCCAGTTTCCGCCACCCCGGTAATCCTCAATTCCCTGCCCAAAAGCGGGACCGTTCTGGCCCGCAATCTCCTGATGGGCTTCTACGGCTCGGCCGCGACCGCGCCGCAGATCGGCTTCCAGCACTACAGCAACGGCTCGACATTCCTGGATTTATGCGCCCCGGATCATCGCCTTCTGGCGGGGCATTTCCCGTTCAACAAGAAGGCCAAGGACTTTCTCCATTCGACCCCGCTGCCCTTGCGGATGCTGATCCTGATCCGCCATCCGCTGGACACCTGCTACTCGCTGGCCCGGCATATATTCCGGGGAGCCAATCGGAACGTGGTCGCGCAAAAGCTCAAGGAAACCAGCGCCGACTTTGACGCCGTGGTTGAGCACTGCATCCTCGGCATTCGCGAGGGGAACAGGCAAATTCACGATGTCGAGTCCCGCCTTGGCTTCTACCTCGCGTGGCAGCAGCAACACATCCCGACAATGCTGATCCGGTACGAGGAGATGACCGCGGCCATCCGCCATGCCAGAAACGGAGAGCCGGCGCCGTTCTTTGACAAACTGTTTGATTTCTGCGGCATCACGCCGCCCGACGATTGGCGGGATCGCATCATCGCAATGTCGGCCCCGGCACTGTCGTGGACCCACGTCGAGCATGACAGCGAGGAAGACCGCTACCCCAACCGCGACTATTTCCTCTCCCTGCTCAAAGAGCGCCACCCCGCCGTGCTGGGAAGCGCCGGATACCCCTAGGCTATGCGGCCAAGCGGCAGGAGAAGTGAGAGCCCTGAACCACCGTAGTCGCCGTCGCATCAACGACGTTCTGCCCGGCTTGCACAAACAGGTTCCCCGCCGCATTGACGACAATAGACCCCTCAAACTCGATATTCGTGTAGACGGTCGTCGAGGCGACGAAGTTCGTCGCGAGCGCGGTGACCTCGGTATTGGAAAGACCAGTCGTGCCGTCCCATGCGGTCGCCCGCCACCTGGTCGATGTCGCTGTCAGCCCGCCGGAAACCTGCAACCGCGCCCTGATACCACCGCCCGCGCCGGCCGTGCCGGACAGCGTACCTCGGCAGACATAGGTCCGCCCCGCCAGCAAGGGAATTAACAGACCAGGCACGCTCTGGAACGATGCCTCGTTGGTCATCGAGAGCGTCGAGGTCGAGACCTTCGCCAGCGGATCGGCGATCGCGTCCGATATTGCGCCCTCGACGCGCCAGTTCGTCCCGTCATAGAAAATCGGTACGTGAAAGCTTCCGCCACCGGCTA
>JGI10216J12902_100242251_pt1 | contig 14216 bp, 15 predicted proteins | sample KanNatreferecore_FD_12902 | JGI IMG/M metagenome (IMG submission 12902)
TCTTCAAAAAGGACTGCAAAGATAGGAACTAAAGGATAGTTACCAAATACGGGTTCAAAATTTTTAGAGGATATGGGCTCCGGAGGCCTTTTCAACGGGATATTTCAAAATCCCGTATCATTGTTCCTTCTGCCGTAAAACATGGAATTCTCAGCCCGCAAGCGTTGGATTGTTCTGCCCTTACTCCTTGTAACATTGTTCGTTATCAACATCTCGTTGGGAAGTGTTCTCATTCCATTCGGAACTGTCCTGTCCATTCTCACAGGCAACCAAGGGACAAACCCCATCTGGTTCGACATCATTTGGGATTTCCGGATGACCAAAGCGCTTACTTGTGTGCTCGCGGGAGCGTCGCTATCTATTGGAGGTTTGTTAATGCAGACATTGTTTCGAAATGCCCTTGCCGGCCCTGACGTACTTGGCCTGAGCTCCGGCGCAAGCCTCGCAGTGTCCTTAATATTTATGAGTCAGGTTACCGGATTGCAGCTCATCTCCTCGCCATCACCCTGGACAATAGTGATCGCAGCAAGCATTGGATGTGGCCTGGTCTTCGTCATAGTACTGGCTATATCAAGTCGGTTGAACGATAATACCTCGTTGTTAATAATTGGATTAATGATTGGGGCAACAGCTTCATCTATAGTAAGCGTACTCGAATACCTTAGCAAAGCAGAGGACCAGCAATCGTTTCTTCTATGGACGTTTGGCAGCCTGGGCGGACTAAACTGGAATGAGTTACTGGTACTGACTGTTGCCCTTGCTATTGCAATGTTGTTGTCCTTTACCCTCACAAAACCGCTGAACGTCTGGTTCATGGGGGAAAACTACTCTCGAAGCATGGGGGTTAACACTAAACGGTCGAGAGTTTTTATTATTCTTGCCGCTAGCCTTTTAACGGGGGCAGTCACGGCGTTCTGTGGGCCGATAGCCTTTGTCGGTCTCGCTGTTCCGCACCTCACCAGGCTCCTTATCAAAACCAACAATCATCGGGTCTTGATTCCAGCAGTCACCGTGGCAGGCGCTGCACTTATGTTGTTCTGCGATATCGTCGCACAGTTACCGGGTAGCTCTTATGTTCTCCCTATCAATGCAATTACAGCACTCATAGGCGCACCGGTAGTTATTTCTATCATAGTCAGGGCTAAAAGGATCAGCGTGTAATGAATAACCCTGTTTTAATTACCCGCAAGCTCAAGATCGGATATGGTGAACACATCCTTTTTGAGGAGCTCGATCTAAAGCTTGAGAAAGGAAAGCTGGTTTGTTTTATGGGTCCTAATGGAATTGGCAAATCGAGCTTGATCAGAACTCTCGCGGGACTGCAGAAGCCTTTGTCCGGAAAAATAGAAATTCAATCAAGTGACGAGATTCATAAACATCTTTCAGTGGTGTTAACCGACCGCGTTGTGGGATCAAACATGACTACGCGCGAGCTCGTCGCAACAGGACGTTTACCTTATTTAAACTGGGCTGCTCAACTACACGATGCAGATAAAGCTATCATTGATGACGCTGTGGAAAAAATGCGCCTTGCTTCACTCCTGGACAAAGACATTAACGAGTTAAGCGATGGTCAACTTCAGATGACAATGATCGCACGAGCGCTTGCCCAGGATACACCAGTCATGCTTATGGATGAACCCACAGCTCATCTTGACCTTAACAACCGCCTTGAAATAATGAACATCCTGTTGAAGCTGACAAGGTTGATGAACAAGGCAGTGTTAGTTTCAACGCATGAGCTTGATCTTGCACTTCAAACCGCTGACGAGATCTGGTTAGCCGGAGGTAACAAGAATATCCTCACAGGAATCCCCGAAGACCTGGTATTGAGCGGCGTCTTCGATGAAATCTTTCGATTCAAGGGTTTTGATCTCAGGACCGGAAAAGTTCAGCACGAAATACGGCACTCTATTATCATAAAAGTGGCCGGTGAAGGTCACGACCTGCTCTGGACAAAAAATGCACTGGAACGAAATGGCTTTGCCGTTGCCGACGAGCATGCGTCGCATACTGTAAAAATCAGGAATTCGACTGGAAAGATGCAATGGCTTGTTGACGACACCGTTTTATTAAACAGCATAAAAGAAGTCCTTGACCATTTTGCTGAATCGGTAAAATCCTTGTAGTTTTTTATTGGGCCCGGAATGATTCAATCGATTGCAATCCTAACTTGTAAGATTAGATGCATGTTGCGTGCATTTCAATTGCTACACTTTTCTTACGTTTGAGACTTGTTAAGATAACACTTATAAATACCCATGTTCAATTTTTCCGAAGTCTTTCCCTATAAGTTCGACAAGAAATATTCAAAGTCTGTGGCTTATTTCTCTATGGAGTTTGCGGTCGATCAACCGCTGAAGATCTACAGTGGAGGTTTGGGATTTCTTGCTGGCTCTCATTTGCGCAGCGCGTACGAACTTAAACAGAACCTTATCGGCATTGGCATCCTTTGGAAGAAAGGTTATTATGATCAGGAAAGAAATCAGGATCAGACATTGAAGGTAAGTTTCCGTGACAAAGACTACTTCTATTTAACGGACACGAACATCATTTATCCCATTACAATACACGGTGCGAAGGTGTTTGTAAAAGCCTACTTGCTGAAGGCTGAGGTTTTTAATTCGGCTCCGTTGTTTCTCCTTAGCACAGATATTCCGGAAAATGATTATCTCGCTCAGACCATTAGTCATCGCTTATACGACCCCAATGAAACTACACGCATAGCACAATCCATTTTACTTGGAATTGGTGGAGCTAAACTGCTGGACATCCTGGAGCACAACACGGAAGTCTATCACATGAATGAAGGCCATGCTCTCCCCATGTGTTTTTATCTGCTCGATAAATACAAGGATGTGAAAGAAGTTCAGAAGCGCGTTGTGTTCACTACTCACACTCCTGAAAAAGCCGGCAACGAAGAGCACAGCATTCCTCTGCTTCACAGCATGAGCTTTTTTAATGGACTCACACCCAAGCAGGTTGATGAATACGTTTACCCGGAGAACGGCACATTGAACTATACTCTTACAGCGCTTCGGCTATCGAAGAAAGCAAATGGCGTATCTAAGCTACATGCGGAAGTAGCTCGTAAAATGTGGGGTGAATTTAAAGGTATATGTGAGATCATTGCAATTACCAACGCACAGAACAAGACCTACTGGTGCGATCCTGAACTGGATAAGGCGTTAAAGAAAAACGATGACGATGCTCTCGTTGAGCGGAAAAAAGAATTGAAGCGTAAGCTTTTTAGGGTTGTGGCGAATCAGACAGGTAAACTTTTTGATGAGAATCTACTTACCATTGTTTGGGCCAGAAGGTTTGCGGCGTACAAACGAGCCAATCTTTTGTTATCCGATTTTAACAGGTTCCTCAAACTGGCTGTTTCGAAAGAACGTCCTATTCAGATCATATGGGCTGGCAAACCTTATCCAGAAGATTACAATGCTATAAATATCTTTAATGAGATATACTGGAAGACCAAGGATTTGCCAAACTGCGCAGTGGTGACAGGTTACGAACTCTGGTTATCGGGTCATTTGAAAAAAGGATCCGACATTTGGTTAAACAATCCCCGCCTTTATCATGAAGCTTCCGGAACATCGGGTATGACAGCTGCCATGAACGCTTCGGTCAACCTTTCCATTCCGGACGGTTGGGTACCAGAATTTGCCAAACACGGCAAGAATTCATTTATCATTGCTCCCGCAGACGACTCTTTGAGTCCCGAGGCTCGAGATAAAATTGAGGCGAAGAATCTTCTCTCCCTTTTGGAGACGGAAATTATCCCAATGTACTATACAAAGCCTGAAAAGTGGTTGAGCATCGTAAAAGCCGGCATGAACGATGTAGTTCCTGCGTTCGACTCCGGCCGCATGGCAAGAGATTATTACGAGGAACTTTATCCCTAGTCAACGGTGAGGCTACCTATTGCGCTACCATTATGTAAGTATTACTTCTTCCTGCATTTCTGAAGAATGTTCTGCTTGAATTTTTCATCACTCTTCAAAATTGTAAAGAATTCGTCGGAGTATTTTTTAAGCGACGCGAATTCTCTTTCGTCAAAGTAACTCTGATATTGGGAAATGATCTCGTTCATCTTCGGTTCAAGAGTGATGTATTCTTGACGTACGTGTTGAACCAATGGTTCGCTTCTGCAGAATCCTCTGTATACACGTGTTTGGGAATCGGTAGTACCGAGTTCGGGAGTACCTTTTGCATACGGTGCATTTACAAAGCCCGACATATCGAAATCATAAGGAAGCGGAATGTATGACCCGGACGCATTCTGGATGATCTTTACATTATGATAGAATGTGGACGACCAATCTGTATTTGAAATCCAGAATTCAAACAAATCGTGTCGAACAGAAGTTGTATCGTGTAATGCCAACGGATGGAAGTTCGTACTGTCGATCTCTTTTCCATGAAAACGGTCAGCCACGACGTCATCATCTTCAATAAAAAATCCCAACAGTTGGTGAGTGGTTTTTTTCTTGTCGACATCTTCCAGGGTGATGTTCAAAAGCCTGGTGTTAAAAATATATGGAGTAGCCGGTTCGTATAATTGGTAACACATATATTCCCTTACAATAAGACCGTTTGCAGTTTTGGCTGTGTTACACGGAAGAACGAGTTTCAGGCTTTTGTTGCCCTCGAACACTGTTCCTTTTGTGTCCGCCTTTTTCATCTTTATCCTCATCGGCACGAAATAACAATTCTCCCTTCGGAATTGTCCGCGCGCTCTTATCCGGATTGGAATTGAATCCCAACTTACTTTTTCACTGTCCTTATAATGGAGCGATGTTGCAAAAAAAATTGTATCATTAGTCTCCTTCCTGATTTTTTTTAGCGAGACTTTTAGCTTTATAGCTAATGGCTTTTCTTCCTGGAACAAAGGCGTCAGCCCGGAAGATTGGGCGAGACAAGCAATGGGCAGCATCCATGCTAATGAGAAAACAATGGCTCGTGTATTCATCGGTTTGAAATGTAGTAGACCTTTAATATCACTCGATTCTTCACGTAATCAATATGCTCAATATCAATTTTTTTTATTTGCAAACCAGTAACTCTTTTAAGCTCTTCTATCAGGGCTGATTCGCGCTCTGGCTGAATATTTTCAAGGTTGTTGTATTCGATTGTCTTTGTTTTTTCATTGCGGACGAGTTTGTCCCCATCTATCACAAAGACTGCCGCAATGATCATAAAATTAAGTCCCAGGATTTCAAGATAAGTCCCTTTCATAATAGAATTAATCAACCCTATTGTCATTACAATGAAGAGATAGGTCATGTCTTTCGTCGTTAACGTTTCGGTCCTGAATCTCAAGAGAGAAAATGCTGCGAGTAAACCAAACGCGCTTCCCATGGAATTGAAAGCTTTCGTCTTTTCCAACATGTAGGCCAAGAGGAAAATAACGAAGTTGAGCAGGAAAAAAGTGAAATAAAAATCACTCTTCATGTAAATCTTATGATAGACAAAACGAATGAGCATTATCATGGTAACCGTATTAATGAGAAGGCGGAGCAGGAAGTATTCCGTGAACAGCTCGTAATTTTGCATTACTAAATATAGTATTGTATTGAATTGGATACACACGCCAACGGCACCTTTATTTTGCCGTCCTTTCACCTGCGGTTCTTAAGATCCCTTTGATTGCGAAGCGCTTTTCAAAAAATCAGACGCCAAAAGACATTTGCCGGATAAATCAAGACATTCTCTTTATATTAGGTGACTGCATCAGCAAATGAACCTACAACCCAGTTGTGATCAGCCGCACAAGCCCGGCGAAGTGGCCATATTTAAACGACGGACGTTAATGCGCCTCGTTGCATCCGTCATCTTTTTCCTTATCTTCTTTAATAGAATTTATGCGCAAGACCTTTTGTTTGACTCTGACGAAATCCTGGAGATCCGGCTTTCAGGAAATACCCGCTCGTTGATGAATGAACGCACGAAAGACGCGCCGTACTACCCTATAACCCTAAGCTATCAGGATCATGGCAAAGATTATCAAGTGCCGCTAAAAGTAAGGACTCGTGGACATTTCAGGCTTGACGCGGCAAATTGCTTCTATCCTCCATTGCTGCTGAATTTTTCAAAAAGTAAAGAGTTACCTGCTCCCTTTACCAACCAGGACAAAATCAAATTGGTGACCCCTTGCAAGGCGGAGAAGTATGTTGTTCAGGAGTATCTGGTATACAAAGTATACAATTTAATAACCTCCAAGAGCCTTAGAGCCAGGCTGGCGAAGGTTGTATTTAACGATTCCACCAGGGGTAAGACAGCCCAACCGTTATATGGGATACTGCTTGAAGAAGATCATCAAATGGCTGCCAGGAACGGTGCCTTCATCATTGAACGGAAGGGTATAAAACCTGAGGCGACCGAACGACGCGACTTTTTAACAATGGCTGTATTCGAATACCTGATCGGAAATACGGACTGGTCAGTCCAATATCAGCAGAATATAGAGTTGATCACACGAGATTCTACAGCCATTCCGTCCACTGTGGCTTACGATTTCGATCATGCAGGAATAGTTCGTGCTCCATATGCAAAGCCTGCTCCGGAATTACGCCTAGGCTCTACGTTAACCAGACGGTACCGGGGATTCTGTGTAACTGACATGGCCGAATTCGAAGAAATATTTGGTTTATTCAATTCATTGAAGGATAAAATCTACGCCATATATACGGGGAGTACTCTGCTGGATGAAAAATATGTCAGCAGCACCACTAAGTTTCTGGATGAGTTCTATGCAACGATCAACGATCCTGCAAAGGCTAAAAAAGAATTCTTGTATCCATGCGACAAAAATGGTACAGGGAATGTGGTGATCAAAGGTCTGCAAAACAATTGAATCATTTGTCCTTGTACACTTTAAAATAAAAATGATTTAAAGATGAAAATTTCCAGAACTCAATTCTTTCACCGCGCGGGTGCCGCAGTGAGTGGGGTTGCAATGCTTCCGCTGGATGTCGACGCAAAGCCAGCATCCGCAAAGCCAAGGATTAAACTTAGTGTGTCGTCCTACTCATACTGGCATTTCAAGAAGGAAAAATATCCAATTGAAAAAGTAATTGACGAAGCCGCTAAAGTTGGGGTAGAAGGAATTGATATTCTTCACCGTCAGATGGAAGGCGAAGACAATGCCTACATTCAGAAACTGAAAAAACATGCTTTCGTAAACGGAATTGCGTTCACTTGCCTGTCCATACATCAAAGCTTTGTCTCTCCCGACAAGGAATTCCTCGCTAAGGAAATCGATCATACAAAAAAATGTATCGAATTAGCTGCGAAAATGGGAATACCATGCCTTCGGTTGAACTCGGGCCGATGGGGAACCATCAAATCTTTTGATGAACTGATGAAGGCTCGAGGAGTTGAACCAATACTCCCTGGCTATACTGAAGATGATGGATTCAAGTGGTGTATCGACAGCATTCAACAATGTCTTCCGACGGCGGAGCAGAACGGAGTCTTACTCGCCCTGGAAAATCACTGGGGTTTGTGCTCAACGCCGGAAGGTCAGCTCCGGATCAAAAAAGCAATCGACTCGCCGTGGCTAGGCATAATGATGGATACGGGCAATTTCCTCGAAGACCCTTATAGCAAGCTTGAAATGCTGGCGCCGTACACAAACTTTGTTCAAGCGAAAACTTATTACGGCGGCGGCGAATGGTATTCACTGGACCTTGACTACAAACGGATCATCAACATACTTCGAAAAGTAAACTATCAAGGATACATCTCGTTGGAATTTGAAGGAAAGGAAGACGCAGCCACAGCGGTTCCGAAAAGTATCGAGATGCTTAGGGATGCTATAGCATAACTTCAATAACTTATACCTTCCAGAAGATCTTCAGCCTGTACAGCGTATACAAAAACAACCACACGATCGCGAGAGCGCCCAGACTTTCAAAAACCGGATGCCATTTTTCATCTGTCCAACTATACAATCCTTCAAACAACAACCTGGATGTATAGCCAAAATCTATCAAACGATATACCATGTAAATGGTAAGGCTGTTCATTCCTATCACGATAAAGAAAAAGGTCCATTTCCTGTACTTCAAAATATCGATAACCCAATAAAACAAACCCAACGACAAAAACGCCATTCCCCCGGTGAGCAGAATAAATGAACTACTCCACAAATGTTTGTTGATAGGGAAATGCAAGCTCCACAAGAGTCCCCCAAGGACAGAGCCGGCACCGGCAATTAACAGAGTTCTTAGCTTTACTTGATCGGAAATTGTTTCATTTCTGAATACGTCGCCGGCAAGCGTACCCATAACGGTAAGGCACAGCGCAGGAAGCTGGGTAAATAATCCATTTTCGTCGTAAATCTTCTGTAGTAATCTTCCAGGAAGAAAATGTCTATCAATCCATCCGTGCAAATTCCCTTCAATGGAAAGATCACCCGCTCCAAAGCCAGGCACTGGTATTAGGAACATCGCCGCGTAATAAAAAAGCAAAATACCTGCGATCCAAAATATTCTTTGCCTGATGTTGAAATTGAGAAAAAGAACTGTGGCGATAAATCCGGCAAATCCAATCCGTTGAAGAACACCAACGAAGCGGATCTCTGACCAATTGAAAAACGGGACGGGAGCATTCTTATCAATGATGCCAAGTGCGATTAGAATCAACATTCTTACGAATGCCTTTTTATACAATTGTCGTTTAGATACGCCCAACTCCAATCCCTTGTTCAAAGAGAAAGGGAGCGACACACCTGCTATAAACAGGAAGAGGGGAAAGATGAAATCATAAAAAGTAAAACCATTCCACGGTGGATGTTCAAACTGCAATGCCAGACCATCGACCCAAGCGATATTTGTTTTTCCGTGCAACAGGTAAACAAATGTGCCCGCACCAGTGATCATCAGCATGTCAAAACCGCGAAGGGTATCAATTGCTAATATTCTCTTAGATTGTGGTCTAGGTTGCTTGGGCTCCACCTTGATGAGAATGAATAATTACTTTCTTAATGTATGAGTTTTGCGTGGATTATTCAACGCAGCATTTAACGAGCGGCAAGCCATCTCTTTGATGCGATTGATCCACTCATATCATACCACGAATTTGAATTATACCTTCTGTAATTCCTGTTACTGGGATGACGTGCCAACAAGGATATCAATTATTGGTTTATCGGGAGAGAGGTTCTCATCCACAATACCAAATGACCCAGCCTTAAAATTCCAATTAGCGTAAGCGATGTTGTTCTTTTCAAAGATTGCAACCATATCTCTATACCATAACAGCTTATCTGGCACGCTCGCTTTATCAATAACCCCAAATTCTCCACAATACAATGGCAGACCCGTCCTTGCCGCAAGCGCTAATGGCTTGCGCATCATATGTTCCAGGGTATCACGATTATAAATTCGCTGTTCTTCGCCAGTTTTTCCATTGACAACAATCTGGCCAGGATACTTTACCTCGCCTTCGAAGTCCTTTAATCTCGTCCAGGAAGCCTTATAGTGTGTAAGGTGGAATGGCTCGTAGAAGTGAAAACTCAGTATTATCTTTCGATCGTTTTCAGGAATTTTCAGCTGATCGAACGTGGTTGCCGATTGCCATCGGTTAGATCCAATCACGAGCGTTCGCTCAGGTTCCCAACTCCGTATAGAGTCTGCTACACGCGCCAGGAGAGTATTCCATTGGTCGGGGTCATCTGCAACGGGTTCGTTCATGAACTCATACGCAACCAATTCATTCGGCCATTTATGAAGATCGGCCGAAAGATCTTTCCAAAGCGCGATAAACTTATCCTGCTCTTCGGGTTTTGTCCACAACGGCTTTTCGGTCGCGTTGAAATGATGAGATCTCAGAATGTGCAGATCCAACACGACCCGCAAACCCGCATCATGGCACCAGGTGATACAATCGTTAAGTAATTTAAATGCGTCCTCGTTCCTTTTTCCCGCTCCATCCCACATCTGTTCCTCGTCGATTGGCAACCGAATGTGATCAAAGCCGACGGAGTCGATGAAGGCGATATCCTTCTTGGTAAAAAAAGACGCTCGCTCCGCGCCACGCCTGTCGCTCTGCGATAACCAGTGCGCGATGTTAGTTCCCCGTCTGATTTCGAAAGCAGCCTCGGATGGCTTTTCGTCTACAGCCTGTTTTGGCTTTTCGGACGAACAACCAATAAAAAGAGCGATAGTTAGAATAGTTGGGAATAATACATTACTCATGACGAGAATTATTTGTATTAATTTAAAACATATTCGGCGGTTGCAGAAGGCGATTTACAGTAGTGGCAAGCTGCTAAGCTAACTTGTCGATGTCTCGTATGAGAATTTGCTTTCTGTTAAAGTTGATGAGGTTCTTTTCTTTTAGCTCATTTAATATAGTCGTCACAGTCTGACGAGACGTTCCGGTCAGCGAACCAATGTCCTGGTGGGTCAATCTGGTTTGTATCATTGTTTCAGTGCCGACCTTTATGCCTTTCCAGGAAGCCGCATCGCGGAGGAACTCGATAATCCGCGTTCTCGCATCCTTAAAGACCAGCAATTCAAGCTTACGTTCCAGCTTCATTAATCGCAGGCCGATAAGCTTCAGAATCTTGAAACTAAGTTCTTTGTTGTCATACATCAATGCCTTGAGTTCTTCAGTTGTAAGTGGACAAATCGTTACTTCTTCCACGGCTTGGGCAAAATCCCTCCTCTTTTCTTCACCTGCCACCGCGAGTTCACCAAAAATCTCGCCCTTTGTTAGTATCGACGTAATGACTTCCTCACCGTTCTCGAGATAGTGACCGATTTTAACACGTCCATTGACAACCATGTAGATATGTGTTGCCGAATCGTCCGGCAAATAAATAAACTCATCCTTCTTATATAGGTTAAATTTGTGCGTACTCCCCATCTTCTTAACCTTATGCGGGCACAGAATGTTGAAGAGATTCACGCATTCAAAATACCATAACGCAGCAGTATTCATCCCTTAAGTCATTAACACCGTAGATTTTTGCCTATAGGCGATATTCTAAATTAAAATTACTAATTATAAATCTTCAACGAATACTCGGCGCGACGATTACGGCCAAGTTTTCATAAGTTAGCGCAAAATTCTTCTATTCATGGCTGACCTACTGGTATCACAAATATGGATCTATCCGATCAAGTCGCTGGGCGGTATAAGTTTGCAATCTGCGAAAGTAATGCCTAAGGGACTTGAATTTGACAGGCGATGGATGCTGGTGGACTCTGACAGAAAATTTATTACTCAACGCGTTCATTCAAGAATGGCGCTATTCAAACAGTCACTGTCAAATGGCCAGGTAATAGTTACCTTTAATGGACACTCTATCGCCATACCGAATAACACGACACCTAATGACGATTCATTTAAGGTCCAGATTTGGGATGATGTTGTTACGGTTTCTGAAGTAAGTGCGGAGCACAGTCGATGGTTTTCTGGACACCTTGGAATCGATACGAAACTTGTCAGCTTCCCCGAGAATAATGAACGACGCGTAGATCCGAAGTTCATCTCACATGAAGAGCATGTAAGCCTGGCGGACGCATATCCATTCCTGATAATTGGCCAGTCGTCAATGGATGATCTTAACAAAAGATTAGACCACAAGCTCTCAATAAGACGGTTTCGTCCGAACTTTGTCTTCACCGGCGGTGAGCCATATGAAGAGGACACGTGGAAGAATTTCCAAATCGGCGCAGCGGAATTTACAGGCGTGAAACGATGTGCAAGGTGCGCCTTACCGAACGTTGATCCTGATACGGCAGAAAAAGGAATCGAACCATTGCGCACGTTGTCCATATACCGGAAGGTCGACTCTAAGGTCTTCTTTGGTCAGAATCTTATTGCCTTGAACAATGAGGAAGTACACGTGGGAGACCGTATTATATTAAAAACGACCTAAACTTAGCAGCAGCACTTGATTAAAGGCGCCGGTCTGACCATTTTTACCCCATGACCTTTCTTTACCTCAAGGCCGTACACATTATTTTTATTGTCACCTGGTTCGCTGGTCTTTTCTATATGCCCCGGATCTTTGTATACATTGTCGAGGCACATGAAAAGGCTGAACCCGAAAAATCCATTTTGTTAAAGCAGTTAAAAATGATGGCTTCCCGCCTTTGGTATGCCATCACATGGCCTTCTGCTATCATCACCCTCGGTGTCGGAACGTCCATGATCATTTATCAGCCCGAATGGCTACAACAAGGATTCATGCATATTAAACTTACACTTGTTTTCCTCCTATATCTATATCACTTTTCACTTCACTCCATTTTTAAGCAACTCAAGAACGACGTCGTTAAATTTTCTTCCCAACAGCTGCGTTTTTGGAATGAAGTTGCGACCCTTTTTTTGATTAGTATTGTTTTTCTTATCGTATTGAAAAACGCCCTCAGCATGATGTGGGGGTTGGTCGGTATTATAACGGTTTCGATCCTGATTACAATGGGGATCAGGATGTATAAAAAATTCAGAAAATAATGAGGAGATTATTCCTTCGACGACAGCCGCCTTTCAAATTACATTACACTATTATTCCGATAGTTATCGGAACTTTACTGCTGTCGAACTGCATAACAAAAAAGGAGGGGCCGCTTCCCGTCTTCGGTGAACGTGAAGTGGTAGGTAAGGACACTGTCTACCACACCATAGCAAATTTCAAGTTCGTTGATCAAGATAGTACTGAAGTCACGAACGATACGTACAAAGGCAAGATCTATGTGGCTGATTTCTTTTTTACGTCTTGCCGCACGATCTGCCCGATCATGAAAACACAAATGCTTCGTGTCTATGACTCAATTCAAAATGATAGGGATGTATTATTATTGTCCCACACGATCGACCCGGAATACGACACGGTAGGGCTACTTCACGACTATGCGGAGCGCCTTGGTGTCAAAAGTGACAAATGGCATTTTGTCACCGGTAACAAGGATGAAATCTACAAGCTTGCACAAACAAGTTATTTTTCAACGGCCCTGGAAGACAAATCGGAAGCCGACGGCTTTATTCATAGCGGTGCTTTCCTTCTTATTGACAAAGAACGCCGCATCAGAGGAAAATACGATGGCACAAAAGAGGAGGATGTTAACCGTTTGCTTGCAGATATTCAACGCCTCAAAGCGGAAGGTGAACAGAACTAACATTGAAGATAACGGATCCCGGATAGTCGAAGGGATCATTCACTCCGCTATTCTTCTTTTGGTGTTTGTCGCAGCGGGCTGCATTAATAAAAAACAATCTCACCAATCGGAGACATCCGTGAAGTTCGACCAGTATTACGTTCAGGGTGAACAACTCTATGTAAAGAATTGCAGTAATTGCCATCAAAAAGGAGGAACAGGTTTGGGATTAATTTATCCTCCACTCAAAAACTCGGATTATCTTCTTCAAAACCAGAACGACGTTATCTGCCTCATTAGAAACGGGAAATCCGGAGAGCTCATCGTAAACGGAAAAAGCTTCAATATGGCAATGCCTGCAATGCCTTCTCTTTCAGACCTGGAGATTGCCGAGATTACAACGTACATCTACAATACCTGGGAGCACGATGGAGGATTGATTGACGTTAATAAAGTTAGTGCCATCCTCTCGAAATGCGATTCGTTAAGAGGTGAATAATTTCAACGACTAAAGACTACCGTCAAAAATACTTGAGCTTGATTTCTTGTTTAATATTTTGATCAGCCATGGTAATCTTGGCCTTTTCAAATGGTGGTGGACCGAACGAACCTTGTGCATTGTTGCCGAAGGCAAAACCTTCCTTAGGTATACCGAAAGCATTTGTATCCAATTCGCCGTTTTCATTTTCGTCGTGAATTATACTGAGCGCATAGTCACCTGGTTGCAGATTTTCGAAAACCACGGTTATTTCCTTTCCTGTGGGTTTAATGATCTTTTTCTCTACAGGTTTTTTTAAGTAATCCGCTTCCGTGGTAAACAAACCAAATTGTATTGAACCTTTTTTGGATTTAATATTGTCTACATGGATCTCAAGAGACAACTGGGCGAACGCGTCGGCGTGAACAAGAGCTGTCATCAATACGATTATTATCCCAAGCGTGTATCTCATAGAAGAACCTTTTCGTCAAAAATCAATTCGTTAATCCGATGGCCCAATTGAATGTTACCGGACCGTCAAATTAGGCCCCACCTGTCAAGTTTCAGATTTAGACCGAACCAGAACCCAAATCTGTGCCATCAATCCTATTTTTTTT
>JGI10216J12902_101330317_pt1 | contig 14196 bp, 11 predicted proteins | sample KanNatreferecore_FD_12902 | JGI IMG/M metagenome (IMG submission 12902)
CATCCGCCAGCCTGCCGGTGAAGAGGCTGGCGAACACCGCGGGCGCATCGAGCACGCGGAAGGGGGCAAAAGGGACAGCGTGTCCGTATCCAGCGGCGCCAGGATCATCAGTCATCAGTGATCATTCAGTCATCAGTGATCAGTTATCAGTGATGCAAGCTCGTACCCGCGATACGCAGGTGCCGCCCGCCACCTGGAGTGCCTCCGTATGCCGGGCGGACGGAGGGCGTGTCGTGGACCTCACTCTCACGGTTCGGCCCGGGATGCGCGGGGTGGATATCGAGTCGCGGCACACGCTGGCGGACGACGGCTTCAACACCCGCACCCTGCATCTCTACTCCCACTGCGGCACGCACATGGACGCCCCGCTGCACTTCAGCGCGGGGGAGGGGACCATTGACCGGATCCCCCTCGCCGACTGCCTGGGGCCCGCCTGGGTGGCCGACCTCCCCGGCATCCAGGCGGGCGCCCTAATCACGGTCGGAGACCTGGGGGAGATCGCGGACCGTGTCCACCCCGGCGACGGGCTGCTGCTGCGGACGGGGTGGAGCAGGCACGTGGATAACGCGCGGTATTACCGGGACCACTTTCCCCGCGTCAGTCGAGCCCTGGCGGAATGGTGCGTCGCCGCGGGGGTACGGGTCCTGGGCGTGGAGGCGCCCTCGGTGGCGAACGTGAACGACATCGAGGAGCTGACCGCCGTGCACACGATCCTGCTCGGCGGCGGGGTGATCGTGGTGGAAGGGCTCACGAACCTGGAGGCGCTGCGGGAAGAGAGGGTCTTTTTCTGCGCCGTCCCTTTGAAGATCGAAGGCGGGGATGGCTCCCCCTGCCGCGCCTTCGCGTTGGAAGGCGGCGCCCTGGGGGAACAAGGGTGAAGCCGGCATTTGCCGCGCCCAGGAAGATGACCTTCGACGACCCCGCGCTCGACTTCATCCCGTGGGCGCAGCCGCTGAGCGATCCCGCAAGGCGCGGATCCCCGTGAAGCAGCTTCTCAACCACACCTCCGGCATCTGCTCGCAGGCGCTGGGCGCTCCGAACGACGGAGCGTGGGAGTACGTGCTCGGCCACACCGCCGGCCTTTCTCGCGCTCTGGCGATCTCGTGCGTCCTCGCTACCGCCACGGCGGCGGTGGCCGGACGCGAGGATCAGGTCGTGGCGGACTTCGAGGGCCCCACCTACGGCGCGTGGAAGGTCGAGGGGACGGCGTTCGGTCCAGGCCCGGCGCGGGGGACGCTGCCCGGGCAGATGGCGGTCGCGGGGTTCCTGGGCGGGGGACTGGTGAACTCGTTCCACGGCGGTGACGGCGCCACCGGCCGGCTGACCTCCCCGCCGTTCCGGATCGAGAGGCGCTACCTCCGGTTCCTGATCGGCGGGGGAAAGCACCCCGGGCGGACGTGCATCAACCTGCTGGTGGACGGGATGACCGTCCGCACGGCCACCGGGCCGAACGACCGCCCGGGGGGGTCCGAGCTGCTGGAGGCCGCCGAGTGGGACCTGGCCGACCTGGCGGGGAAATCCGCCGTGATAGAGATCGTCGACCAGGCGACGGGCGGGTGGGGGCACGTGAACGTGGACCAGGTCGTGCAGACGGACCGGAAGCTCCCTGCCCTGCGGGTGGACGTGACCCGCACCTTCCGGCTGCGCCACCGCTACCTGAATCTGCCGGTGAAGACCGGCGCCCCGAAGCGGCGGATGAGCCTGCTGATCGACGGTCGCGCCGCGCGGGAGTTCGACATCGAGCTGGCCGAGGGGGAACCGGACTTCTGGGCCTTCCTGGACGTGAGCGGCTTCCGCGGGAAGGAGGCGCAGCTGAAGGTGGACCGGCTGCCGGAGGGCGCCGCCGGGCTCGACAACGTGGTCCATGGCGACGCGCTCCACGGCGCGGAGGAGCTCTACCGGGAGCCGCTGCGCCCGCAGTTCCACTTCACCTCGCGGCGGGGATGGCTGAACGATCCGAACGGCCTGGTCTACAGCCGCGGCGAGTACCACCTCTTCTACCAGCACAACCCTTACGGCTGGGGGTGGGGCAACATGCAGTGGGGCCACGCGGTCAGCAAGGACCTCGTCCGCTGGCGGGAGCTGCCGGTGGCCATCTACCCGAAGGAATACGGCGACTGGGCCTTCTCCGGCAGCGCGGTAATCGACCGCGACAACACCTCCGGCTTCCGCCAGTCAGCCGGTGAGTTGATCGTGGCGTCGTACACCAGCACCGGCCGCGGAGAGTGCATCGTCTACAGCCAGGACGGCGGCCGCACCTTCACGGAATACGCCGGAAACCCCGTAGTCAAACACCAGGGCCGGGACCCGCGGCTCGTCTGGTACGGCCCGGGGCGCCACTGGGTGATGGCCGTTTACGACGAGCAGGGGACTCACCGCGGCATCGCCTTCTACACCTCGCCCGACCTGCGCGAGTGGCAGCGCCGCAGTTGGATCGACGGCTACTTCGAGTGCCCGGAGCTGTTTGAGCTTCCCGTCGACCGCAGCCGCACGAACAGCCGGTGGGTGCTCTACGGCGCCGACGGCAGTTACGCCCTGGGCAAGTTTGACGGCAAAACCTTTACTCCGGAGGGTCCCAAACAGCCCGCCAGCTTCGGCGACTGCTTCTACGCCTCGCAGGTCTACAGCGACGTTCCGCCATCCGACGGCCGCCGTATCCGGATCGGCTGGGGGCGCGGCGACATCCCCGGGATGCCGTTCAACCAGATGATGAACTTCCCGGTGGAGCTGTCGCTGCGGACCACGGACCAGGGCCCGCGCCTCTTCGCCTGGCCGGTAAAGGAGATCTCGGCGCTCCACGGCCGGCTGCACGAGATCAAAGCGGCCTCGCTGCCTCCAGGCGCCAACCCGTTCTCCGGCCTCTCCGGCGAGCTGTGGGACATCGGCGTGGAGCTAGACCCGGGGACGGCGGCCGAGACCGGCCTCAGCATCCGCGGCGTGCCGATCATCTACCGGCGCGCCGAGGGGCGGCTGGTCTGCCGCGGGCACAGCGCGCCCCTGAAGCCGGTGGAGGGAACCATCCGGCTGCGCGTTCTGGTGGACCGGACCTCGCTGGAGATCTTCGCAAACGACGGCCGGGTCTACATGCCCATCGCGGTGATCCCGAAGCCGGAGGACCGGTCGCTTCAGCTGTTCGCCAGGGGCGGGACGGCGCACATCCGCTCCGGGGCCGTGATTGAGATGAAACCGGCATGGCCGCGCCCGCGAGAATGAACCGCCATGCGGTGGCACTGCTTGCCCTCTGCGTGCCTGCCATCGGTGGGCCGACCCGTGCCGTGCCGGCAGTCACCTCCACCGTAAGCGCCAGGCGCGGGGCGTACTTTTCCAACCTCGTCCCGCGGACATCTCAAGCGGACGTCCGGGCAGCAGTGGGCAATCCGGATCGGGTGCGGTCACACGAGTGGTTCTACCGGATGCGAAAAGGGCACATCAAAGTCCGGTTCCAGGGAGGGCTGTTGGTCGATTGTAAGCACGTAGACCCGGGCGACGGCGCGGTCTACACGCCCTTATACTGGACCTGGAAAGCCACGGCCGCCGCAGCCGTTCGGCGTCACAACAGGTTGCTGACAAAGCGCTCTTTCGAATCCGTGGAGGCGTGGGGGGAGTCGTTCGCGGGTTCAGAGAGGTACCCGCGCATCCATGAGCTGGCCGATGGCTTCGTCGTGCTGGAACAGGGGATCTTCGAGCGGTTGGGCACCAGGGGAGCATTCAAGGGCCGGATCATCAAGGCGACCGTCCATCGGAAGGGAGAAACGCCGATCGTTGTCTATCGCTTGTTCGACCACTGGGACAGCGCGCGCCCGAAAGGCGTCAGTGACGAGCTGCTGGCGAAGCGTGAAAGGGCCCTCCGCACTCTCGGCAGCCGGATCATCGGCCGCTCGGCGCGTGAGATGCTTGGACCAGAGGATGGAAGCGGCGGCTCGGGCGTGTGTCCGATCTACTACTACCTTCGCCAGGGACTGCTGGTGACGCGCCAGGATTACGGCGTTCCGGACGTGATCACGTCGATCTCGTTGGAGCAGCCGGGCGCGGAGCGGCCGGCTGACTTAAGGCTCTTTCACGAGTCATTTGCCGAACGAAAGTGAAGCGGCGCGGTTAGCGGCGTCTCGGATGACGCTGGCCGCTACCACTCCACGGAGGGAAGATGGACCGCTCGCTGGAGCTGGATCGCGAAGGCCCAGGACCGGTCGCTGGAGCTTTTCGCCAGGGGCGGGACGGCGCACATCCGCTCCGGGGCCCTGATCGAGATGCGGTCAGCCTGGGCGAGGTCCCGCTTCCCTCTACTGCGAGGCGCACGCCAACCGTCTACTTGAAGGGGACTCGGATGACGAGGTTCTCTACCTCCGCGTGGGAGAGTACTTTGGCGACCAGCTCAAGGTGCTCAATGCAGACGCCGGGCTCGGCCTCATCGCGTTCGATGAAGACCATCCCCGGAAACCAGATGCCGGCTCGCTGCCTGCGCGCGGCATCTGCATGGAAGCCGTTGTCGTAAGTCACGAATACGCGGTCCAATTCGGTGGCCCTATCGAAGAGCCTCCGATCGACGAGACGGCGCGTGCCGTCCTCCTGGGCCGTGAGGACATCGACCTCTCGCTCGCGAAGCCCGATTGCGATGTCTCCGTGAACGTGCACGTCGAAGTAGAAACGGTGGATCACCGTCTAAGCTTCGCAGCCCGCAACTTCGCTGATACAGGCGACGCCTCGAATTGCTCCCGAAGCGCTTCCGACAAGAATCGGTCCGCGGCCAACTCCGCGTCGATTTGCTCACGGTGACCGGCGTAATAGTCAAGAGCGGTGACGACCTGCTCCAGCGTGAGATCCGGATGCCCCTCCTGAATGCGGTCGGCCGTCATTCCCCAGGCGAGGTGCTCGCCGACGATCTCATTGACCTTCCGGTTTGAGTCAGAGAGCCAGGCGATGCCGCGGTCGTCGAGCCAGATCTCGTTGGGGTCGTCAGTCGCCGAGAGCTCGCCCGTGAAGACTTGGGCAAGGCGGACGACGTACTCCGGAGGAGGCAAGGAGCGCCCTTCTTCCCAGTCCGCGAGCCGGTTGGGGTTAACCCGCACACGCCGCGCGACTTCCAGGTTGTCGAGCCCCGCCTGCTCGATTCCCTTCCGTATCCACTCCGCGAAAGTATGAAGATCCTCGGCCGTTTCAGTAACCACGATGCTGCTCCCCTTGATTAGCCCTCACCGAGGTGATCCAGGGTGACGCGAGGGTATTCGCTGGGTACACGGTTCTCCATAATCGCCATTGGGCCGGCCTCCAATCGCGTCGGGCTGGGTAATCGTACCCGATTCCCTCGGTTTAAGCAAGCGAGCAGCGCTGCGGTGTTCAGGCGTGCCCTTCCGGTCTTGTCTAACACCAGACCGCAGCGCCGGTCAGGCGAGGCTTTGTGCAGCGGAATGGGGGCACCTTTCCACATAAGCCTCGAACGTTGGGGAGCCAATGATCGTCCGCTGGGGAGTGTAAACGGCCATTAGTGAGCCCCCAGGAACCTTCAGTCGACCCACACGTCTCCGCCCACACGTGCCGCAACGGCCTGGGCGTCCTGGATGAGCTTCTGGCTCACGGCGACGCGGAGCCCGGCGAGCACCCGCTCTTCGTCGCCGGCGCGCTGGATGTGGAACAGGAGCCGGGCGTCCCCGGGGTTGGCGGCGAAGAGCTGGCGGAGGACCATGAGGTCTTGCCGGCGGGCTTCGCGCAGGCGGACGTGGATACTGGGAACGTGGATGGGCTGGCGTGTCTGCAGGGGGGTCACTTCTTCGCCCTGCACTTCCACCACAGCGGGCGCCTCGTCGTCCTCGACGATGCGGTCCCGGACACTGGCGCGGCCTTTGACGATCACGATGCGGTCCTTCTCCAGGTGCTCCTTGCAGTTCTCGTAGGCGCGCGGGAAGAACACCACGGTCATGTGGCCGGTCATGTCCTCCAGGGTCACGTTGGCCATCTGCAGGTTCTGCTTGGTCATGCGCACCACGACCTGGCTGATGATGCCGCCGATGGTGACGTCCTCGCGGTCCTTCTTCTCGGGAAGCTCCGCCGCGAGGGTGTTGGTGGCGTTCTTGAGGACGCGGGACGCCTCCTGCAGCGGGTGGTCGGAGACGTAGACGCCGAGCAGGTCGCGCTCCATCGCCAGCGACTCCTGCTTGCTGATCTCCGCGACGGCGGGGAGCTGGATGCTCAGGGAGTCCAGGCTCTCCTCCTCCTCGCCCCCGTCGAAGAGCGAGACCTGTCCCCGGCTCCGCTCCCTGCGGATGCTCGCGGCGGCCGCGAGGGCCGGCTCAAGACCGGCTAGGAGCTGCGCGCGGTGACCAGGGAGGCCGTCCAGTGCCCCGGCCTTGATGAGGCACTCGACGGCCGTCTTGGAGATGGCCACCGAGTCCTCGCCGCCGCACACCCGGCGGATGAAGTCCGTGAAGTCGGTGAACGGCCCCTCCTCCTCGCGCGTCTTCAGAATCGCCTCGATGCACGGCCTTCCGACGTTCTTGATCGACTCCAGGCCCATGCGGATGGCGAGCCGATCCAACGGATTGGCCGGATCAGACCGATCAGACTGATCACTCGCGCCAAGCGGCTCCACCGTGAACTCAGCCACACTCGCGTTCACGCTGGGCGGCAGCAGGGGAATGCCCATGCGGCGCACGTCGTTGATGTAGAGCGCGAGCTTGTCCTTCTTATCCACGATGGACGAGAGGTTCGCGGCCATGAACTCGTACGGGTAGTTCGCCTTCAGGTAGGCGGTGTGGTAGCTCAGGACCGCGTACGCCGCGCTGTGGTTCAGGTTGAACCCGTAGGACGCGAAGTTGTACATCACGTCGTAGATCTGCTCGGCGATGCGGCGGTCCACGTCTCTGGCGACGGCGCCATCGATGAACGCCGGCTTGAGCTTCTCCATCACGTCGGTGCGTTTTTTCGACATGGCCTTCATGGCGGTCTCGGCCTGGCCGGCCGAGAAGTCCGCGAGGGCCATGGTGATCTGCATCACCTGCTCCTGGTAGAGGATGATCCCGTAGCTGTTCATCAGGATCGGCTCCAGGAGCGGGTGAAGGTACGAGATCTCGGAGACGCCGTGCTTGCGCTTGACGAACTCGTCCGCCATGCCGCTCTGGAGGGGACCGGGACGGTAGAGGGCAACCAGCGCGATGAGGTCCTCCAGGCGGTCCGGCTTGAGGTTGCGGAGCAGCTTCTGCATTCCGCCGGACTCGAACTGGAACACGCCGATGGAGTCCCCGCTGGAGAGCAGGCGGTAGGTCTTGTCGTCGGTGAGCGGGACCTCTTTCAGGTCGATCTCCACGCCCTGGAGCTGCCGGATGAGCTTGAGACAGCGGTCCACCACCGTCAGGTTGCGGAGGCCCAGGAAGTCCATCTTCACCAGGCCGATCTTCTCCGCGTCCGTCATCTCGTACTGGATGGCGACGGTGTCGTCCCCGACCCTCTGGACCGGCGCGTACTCCATCACCGGCTCGCGCGTGATCACCACGCCGGCGGCGTGAACGGAGGCGTGGCGGTAGAGTCCCTCGACGCTCTTGGCGGTGTCGATCAGCTTGGAAACGCGCGGGTCATCGTCGTAGAGCTTCTTCAGCTCCGGGATGGACTCCAGCGAGCTCTCCAGCCGCGTCCCCGGGACGGTGGGGATCAGCTTTGCGACACGGTCCACTTCCGGCAGCGGGTACTCCAGGGCTCGTCCGGCGTCGCGGACGGCGGCCTTCGCGGCCATGGTCCCGAACGCGATGATCTGCGCCACGTGGTCCGCTCCGTAGCGGTCCCGGCAGTACTGGATCACCTCGTCCCGGCGGTCGTCCGCGAAGTCGAGGTCGATATCCGGCATCGACTTCCGCTCCCGGTTGAGGAAGCGCTCGAAAAGCAGGTTGTAGCGGAGCGGGTCGATGACCGTGAGCCCGAGCAGGAAGGACACGACGCTTCCGGCGGCCGACCCCCTGGCCTGCGACATGATCCCGCGGCTGCGGGCGAAGCGGACGAAGTCCGCCACGATGAGGAAGTAGGAGGAGTAACCCTTGGTCTGAATGATCTCCAGCTCGTAGCGCAGCCGTTGCTCCAGCTCCTCGGTGTGGGCCGGGTACTTGTCGGGGATGCCGTCCCGGCAGAGCTTCTCCAGCCACGTCTCGTGCGTGTAGCCGCCGGGGACCTCGCAATGCGGCAAGTGCGTCTGCGTGAAATCGAACTTGAAGCCGCACTGGTCCGCGATGCGGACCGTGTTCTCCAGCGCCTCGGGCCACTCCCGGAAGCGGTCTCCCATCTCCTCGGGCGACTTCAGGTAGAAATCCGGGGGGCCGTAGCGCATCCGCTTCGGGTTGTTCATCGTCACGCCGGTCTGGATGCAGAGAAGCACCTCGTGCGGGTCGGCATCCTCACGGCGCAGGTAGTGAACGTCGTTGCTGCACACCAGCGGCAGGCCCAGCTCCTTCGCCAGGCGCACCAGCTCCGGGTTGACGAAGTCCTGCTCCTTGATGCCGTGGTTCTGGAGCTCGATGAAGAAGTTCTCCGGTCCGTAGATCTCCTTCAGCGCGCTCGCCCGGGATCGGGCCTCCTTCATCTCGTTTTTGAGCAACGCGGAGCAGATCTCGCCGCCGAGGCAGGCGCTGGTCGCCACCAGCCCCTCCCGGTACTCCTGAAGCAGCTCCTTGTCCACGCGCGGCTTGTAATAGAACCCTTCGAGGTAGCCGCGGCTAACGAGCTTGATCAGGTTCTTGTAGCCCACCTCGTTCTTCGCGAGGAGGAGCATGTGGTGGTAGTTGTCGCCCTTGCCCCCCTTCTGGTCTCGCCGGCCCGGCGCGACGTACACTTCGCAGCCGATGATCGGCTTCACCCCTGCGGCGGTGCAGTTCTCGTAGAACTGGACCACGTTGTACATCACGCCGTGATCCGTAATGGCGACCGCCGGCATCCCGAAATTGGCGGCCTGCTTCGCCATGTCTTTGGAGCGGCACATTCCGTCGAGGAGGCTTCCCTCGGTGTGGCAGTGGAGGTGGACGAATGACATCGGGGTTGGGGGTGGGGCTAGGGGGTAGGGTGGGCGTTGGGCGTTGGGCGTTGGGAGTCGGGGAGGCAGATGGCCGACGGAGCGAGATCCCGCTCTGTTGGGGAGTGTCGTAGTGTCCTGCTGGAATCGGCGGGAACTGTCGGATGGCTCCCGACACGGGCGGATGCTGTCGGAGCTGCCGGGAATTGGAGCGCCCTTGCGGGCACCAGGCCGGGCGCCTCGTGGGCCGGAGCCTTCTGGGCATGTAGCACAGCGCGGGCTGCCTGTCCTGCCGTGGGGCGAAAGTGAGCGGCTGGAGTGACCCGACGAGACAAGCCGTTCCTGGCGTGTAGGAAACTGGGTGGAGGCTCCTGCGCGGTGGGGCAATCGTCCAAGTGGCAGCAATTGAGCCTACGAACCCCAACACTCACCAGTCGCTTATGCACCGCTCCAGGAATCCGGCAGCAACTCATATCCGAGCGTCTCGGCAGGTTGACGGCTGTCGGGAACGTCGGTAGACTTGTGTCGTCTCCCGATCCGATCCGACTGTCGGGATCAAAGCGCTGACCACGACGCCACTCCGTCGCCAGGCCTCCGGTCTCCGACGCGCAGCGGAGCGTCCCCGCCGAGGAGCCGTCATGCCTACCCTGCCGGCGAAAGCCGCCGCGTATACGCGGACCCTGGTTCTCAAGCGATTCCTGGAGCAGCTCACGGCATCCCTTCCCGCGCGTGTCGACAACACGTACGCGGAGAGCCGCCTGGGGTTGAAAGGCGGCGACATCCGCGCGTTCCTGCAGAGCGCGCGCGTACTGGGGCTGATCGATTTCCACGGGGGCGTGACGGAGCGCGCGCGCCGGATGCGGGCGACCACGCAGCGGGCCGCGGCGCTGAGGGAAGCGCTGGAGGAGGCGTACCCGGAGCTGGTGCACCGCTGGGACCTGTTCGGCGGGATGAGCCGCGAGCAGATCGAAGACTTCTTCAAGGTGGAGTACGAGCTCTCCGTCAGCAGCGCCGCGCCAGCGGCGAAGCTGTTCGCAGACCTGATGCGGGAGTACGGGGGAGGGGAGGGGCGCTCTTATGATCGCGCCGTAGAACCCTCACGGGAGACTGTCCGGCAGCGTGATCGGGGCCACGAGGAGGAGCCGCAGCCCCGGGCCGTGCGCTCGCAGCCGGCACCGGCGGCCACGGCCGATCCGCGAATGGCCGCGCTGGAGGCGGTCCGATCGTCGCTGCACATCGAGATCAACTCGGAGTGGGACGAGCGGCGGATCGAGCTCGTGTTCGACCGGATGGAGCGCCTTGTGGACAGAATCCTGGGGGAGTAGGGGAGCTACCGGATCAGGACGTCGCCTGCGCTCGCCGGGTAATCGCCTTCGCGCGCCTTGCGGATCATCTCCTCCTTCTCGGCTTCGCGCCGCGCGCCTTCCGCGATGGCCCGGTCTCGCGCACCCATCATCGCGCTCATCGTCGCCTGGGTGGCCCAGCCGCAGCCGATGGTGGCGATAAGCCCGAAGAGGATGAGGCCCTTCCGCAAGCCCTCCGGCGCGCCGTCCGGCGGGAAGAGCCAGAGCCACACGACGGTGCAGGCGAGGGCGATGGTGAGGACCATCATGGGAATGTCAAATTGCAAATGTCAAATGTCAAGCAACGGCGTTAGCGCGCGGGGTAGGAGGCGGGCGTGCGGACGGGCGGCGTCGGTGCGGGCAGCGAGGCGCCGGAATCTTCCGGGTCCGAGGCGCGGAGGAGCTGCTGCTGGCGCTGCGCTGCGGTCTTCTTCTGGGACGTGACGACCTTGCGGCCGGCGTCCGCATAGGCGCGGATGCTCTGGACCGTGAACCAGCCGCTCCCCGCCGCGACGAGGAACGAGAGCGTGAGCAGCACGGCCCGGACCCGCTCGGAGAAGATGTCCGGAGCGAAGAACCAGAGCCAGAGGCCGGCGGCGCACGCGGCGAGAGTAAGGAAGATCATGGATGACAGCCTTCCCGCCGGGCGGCTGCAGGTCGAGCGACGGCCCGCACTTTGCCTCCCGGCTCGATGACCAGCCATACAAGAGTTGTACCAATTGTCGTGCAGATAGCACCCGACCGCAAGCCATCCTTCGAACGAAATGGGGCTCCACCGCTGGAGCGCTGTTTCCGGGCAGCCGGAAGAATCCGGTGCTCCGTCGGGCACGCTCTGTTTGACTGCCGTCCATGTGCGTGGTAACATCGGACGTTCTCTCGCCCCGGCGGGAGGCGCCTGGAGAGGTGTCCGAGTGGTTGAAGGAGCCTGTCTCGAAAACAGGTGTAGGGGTAACTCTACCGCGGGTTCGAATCCCGCCCTCTCCGTGCTCATACTCGCGCTCAACGATGATCTGGTCCCGACTTAACGGTGACTGCCTCGCGCTCGCGGGCGGCCTGGTCGCCTTGCTGGGGTGGCTGATTCCGTTCCAGGTCCCGGGCAACCAGGAGCCTGAGATCCCTCCAGCCCGGGCCGCGGTGCCAGCACCCGAAGCGGGTCCCAGGCTCCTCTTCGCCGCAGCGGACCTCCCGGGCAGCTATTACCTCGGGGACGGGCTCGGTGTGAACTGCCGCCTGGTCATCGAGGCGAACGGCCGCTTCACCTTCCGCTGGACCGGCTGCCTGGGCGAGTACGACCGCAACCAGGGGAGCTGGACCGTGGAGGGCGACCGGCTGCTCATGAAGCCGGAGAAGGCCAACCGCTGCCAAGGGTTCAATGGAATGAATCTCCGCTTCATCCCGGTCAAGTGGGGGGCGCGGATGGTGCTGGTGGACGAGTACGAGATGCCGGGCTTCTGCGTCATGGCGAAGGGTGGCTGGAGGCCGGCCGGGGAGTACCAGCACGGGCTTGACTACGCGAGGGTACAGGACCCGGCGCTGGAAGCTCCGTACGCGGGCGAGAAACCCATTATCCCCGAGCGCTTCCGCGAGTTCTACGAGCTGGGGCCGATCGAAGCCGTCGTCGCGCAGGTAAACAGCGACGGTTCGGTCCTGCTGAAGGGCACCGCCCTGCGCCCGCTCCGGCCGGGTTTACTCCTCGCAAGCAGCGAATTCGGCCGGGTCGATCTCGACGTGGTGTCCACGTCCGGCCTCACGGGCGTAGCCCGGCCCATCTACTCCTGGAACAGCGACCGCCGGCCCAAGGCCGGGGATCGCTTCACGACCGGGGACCCGTGGCGCCGGCCCCGGGGTACCGGCTTCCGCCGGCTGACCGATATTCCGGAGGAAGAGAAGAACGGCCGTCCCTAATCGAGAATTCGAAAACCGTGACGGAGTCTACGACAGCGCCCGGCGAACAAGCTGTCTAGCCCTCGTAAAGCGGCCAGCGTTGGAAGCCCTGCCCTCGCGGCAGGCTTCTTTGTACCCGAGCGCTGCCGCCCTCGGCGGAGCCGGTGGCAGCTCGGTTGGCGGCAGGTGTTCTGCTCCCGGCGCGCGAAAATGGGAGCGGCTTGCGCACGCACTCAGGCGAGGAGAACGAGCATGTCCCGGACCACGCGACGACGCTTTCTGGAAGACTCAATGATCGCGGCCGCGGCTGCGGCCATGGTGGAGAGCCCCGCGGCGGGGGCCCAGGAGCGGAGGAGCCCGAGTGAAACGATCCGGCTGGCCGTGATCGGGTGCCGCATCCGGGGGCGGGTGCACGCCCGGGAGTTCGCCAGCCAGGGCTGCGAGATCACCCACGTGTGCGATCCGGACCGGGATCTCACCGCGGAGCTGCGCGCGGCGGTGGAGAAGCAGACCGGCCGCGCCCCCCAGGCGGTGCAGGACATGCGTCGTGTTTTCGACGACCCGAAGGTCGATGCCGTCTCCATCGCCACGTGCAACCACTGGCACGCTCTCGCCGCTATCTGGGCCATGCAGGCGGGGAAGGACGTCTACGTCGAGAAGCCGGTCAGCCAGAACGTCTGGGAAGGGCGCCGGATGGTGGAGGTGGCGCGGAAGACGGGGCGCATCTGCGCCGCCGGGACGCAGAACCGCTCGAACGCCGCACTCGCCGCCGCCGTCGAGCACCTCCGGCAGGGCGGCATCGGGAAGGTCCGGCTGGGGCGCAGCATCATCTACGGGCGCCGCGGCTCCATCGGTGGGCCGGGGCGCTACGAGCCGCCGGCGAACGTGGATTACAACCTCTGGGCGGGACCGGCCCCGCTGGTGCCGCTGACCCGTCCGCAGCTTCATTACGACTGGCACTGGTTCTGGGACACCGGCAGCGGGGAACTGGGCAACAACAACATCCACATGGTGGATATCTGCCGGTGGGGCCTGGGCCTCACGGGTCCCGGGCGCTCCGTCATCAGCCTGGGCGGGCGGGTCGGGTACCAGGACGCGGGCGAGACGCCGAACACACAGCTCGTGGTCCACGACTTCGGCGAGTCGGCGATTGTCCAGGAAGTCCGGGGGCTAAAGACGGAGCCGTTTAACCCGGCGTTCAATTCCGGCTGGATCTTCGTCGGCAGCGAGGGGTACATCGCCGGGACGTCGCTCTTCGACCGGGAGGGCAAGATGGTCCGCACCTTCCCCGGCAAGACCGAGAACCACTTCGCGAACTTCATCAAGGCGGTGCGAAGCCGCAAGATGGAGGACCTGAACGCCCCCATTTCGGAGGGGCACCAGTCGACGGCCCTGTGCCACATAGGCAACATCTCCTACCGGCTGGGACGGCCGGCGCCGCCGACCGAGATCCGGGAGCGGCTGTCGGGCGGCCCCTGGCGCGACGAGTCCCTGGACGCTTTCGAGCGGATGCACCGGCACCTGGGGGAGAACGGAGTCGACCTGGAGAAAACGCCGCTGACGCTCGGACCCCTGCTGCGGCTCGACGGAGAGCGTTTCACCGGAAACGCCGAGGCCAACGCCTTGCTGACGCGAGAGTACCGCACGCCGTTCGTGGTTCCCAAAGGGTGACTTGCCGGCTCTTTGACGGAGAATTGCAATGCGTCCGATCCCCCGGCCTGCTGCCGCGTTCCACCTTCCCGCGCTGATGGCGGCGCTCGCGCTTGCTTCCCTACTCGGCGCCGCCCCTCGTGCGGAGAGCCGTTCGATGGCTGGCGCCGCCGGCGTGCTGAACGGGCTCGCCCTCTCCTTCGCCGAGAACCGGGGGCAGGCCCCCGACGAAGTCGAGTATTACGCTCACGCCCCGGGCCGCGCGATCTGTTTCGGGGTGGGACAGTTGACGTTCGGCTTTACGGCCGCAGAACCCCGCCGAGGGGCTGCGGCCGG
>JGI10216J12902_102128842_pt1 | contig 14193 bp, 13 predicted proteins | sample KanNatreferecore_FD_12902 | JGI IMG/M metagenome (IMG submission 12902)
GACATGAAACCCTGCAGCCTGTAAGGCTGCGAGAGATCTTCTCGATCCAGTCCCGGGTTCTCGCGGCCTTGCAGGCCGCGGACTTCTTGCCCTTTTTGCGGCGCCTTCAAGAGGAGGGGTGGTGGGTGGGGCTCCCGGTGAGGGGGGTGGAGGAGGCTGATAGGCGAGGTGGATCTCTACGTCTTCTTTGCCCACGACTATCCGCTCGACGATGGTCTCAACGATCTCCCGCTTCTGACCGAAGTCGAGGTCACCCCATCGGCTGTAGAGGCTCTGAGCCTCGGAGAGGACTTCGCTGCTGGAGAGCCGCCGGATAGTCAGGAAGTCGATTTCGCCGGCAAGCCGGGGGATCTCCCGATCCAACTGTTCCCGGCGCATTGCGAGAGGGTGATTGCGTTCCCCGAACTCACGCCCGGGGATGTTGCCGTCGAGGTAGAGGCGGTAGAGCTTGTCCGCTTCGAGGACGAGCTTCTCGTGCTCGTGCCGCAGCGTCTCCAGGAGTTTGGTGCGCTCGATGATCTCCGTATCGGCCCCGGCAAGCTGTGCCGAGATCGATTCCGGCGAGAAGATCATCCCCTTCAGCTCTTCCATGAAGACCGCTTCCAGATCGTCGGTCGCAATCTTCGTCCGGCACTTCTGGCAGGTGTATTTCGGACTATCGGAGACCACATACGTCTTCTTGCCGCAGGCGCAATACGTGAGGCCGGAGAAGAGGTGGGTAGCGCGGCGGCCGGGCTTTACCCCCTCCTTCCGCTTCGTGAGGTACGCAGTGCATTCGTGCCATAGCTCCTCCGAGACAATCGCGGGTACGGGGTGGTACACCCATTCATGCTCGGGCTTGAGCGACTTCTTGCCGTTTCGCATGGTGGTGTAGTTCATCCGCAACACGCCCTTGGCCGTGGAGTCAAAGAGAAGCTGGTAGACAGTTTGGCCGGTGAAGGGGCCGCCCTTGCGGGTGCGGTACCCGCGGTCGTTGAGGAGTCTCGCCACGGTGCGGATGCGTTTGGTCTCGCGGAACAGCTCGTACATGAGACGACGGACAGGAGCTTCCGTCTCATCCGGGAGGAGCTTTCCATCCTTCCATGTGTACCCATACGGAGCAGCACCGGCGATCCGCTTGCCGAGCCTCGCCCGGATGGGGACGGACGCCGCAACGCGATCAGCGATCTCTTCCCGCTCCCACTGCGCCATGGCCGCGATGACGGTGTAGAAGAGACGGCCGGCGGGGGTCGAGGTGTCGATCGACTCCTGGAGAGAGATCAGATCGGCATTGTGCTCCCGGAAGTACTCCGAGAACTCAAGGAGTTCCTTGGTGCTCCGGGCGAGGCGGGCGAGCTTGGAGAAGATGAGGCCGGTAATAGCGCCTCCCTCTACGTCCTCCTTCATGCGCTTCGCTTCCGGGTGCCACGAGACACCCTTTCCCGAGACGCCTTCGAGGTGGTAGACGGTGACGACGGTCCAGCCCTTGCTCTCGGCGTACATCCGTCCGCGGGCTTCGTGATGCTCGGGGCTCTCGCCCCGCGCTTGATCTTCGGTCGAGACCCGAATCCAGAGCCCTACTCGTTTTCCCTCACCATTTCCGGAGGGAGTGCTGTAGCTTCGCATAGTGGGTGTCCTTCCAAAGAATCCCTTTGCGGAGGGTGGTTGAAGGTGTAATGAACACTCTTCCGTCACCTTACGCGGAGGAGCTACGCCCTCCAAGACAGCGGAACGTGCCGGCGTGGCAGGTATGGCCCGCCGCTCACTCTCCGTCCTTCTGGAGCCCGCTTAGGCTCCGCGCCAAGATCTCGGCCACCCGTTTGTGCCGGTCATCCCCTGGATTCTTGTATCGAACCTTGACCCTATACCCCCGGACCATTCCCACCTCTTCATGGACAGGCTGCCCCGCCAGCCACGAGAGAAGCTCCTCCGGCGTGAAGAGCTGCACCTTCTCGTACATGCCGGGTGAGAGCGACTCGCGGAGAAGCTTGTCGAGCTTCGCGAGACGGGCTTTCTTCAGGGAGATGACCGCGACTGTCCCGAATCCCGCCGCAAGACACTTCTCGACATTCCCCACCTCATACTCCAGAGGAGTGGTGACCGTGATCTCGCAGGCGATCCGTGCGTCGCCCCGATACAGTGCGATGTCTATGCTCTCCCTGCTCCCGGCAATCTGCTCTTCGACCATTGCCCGGAATCCGCGCTCTTCTGCCCACCGCTTGATGAGTTCCTGAAGGTACGTGTGCTCGGCACCGCCCTTCCCGGGTCGGCGAGGCTCGGGGGGCATCGATGGCGAAGGAGCTGCCGTCGCTGTCGGCTGTGGCTGAGGTCTCTCCTCAGGTCTCCGCGGGGCCGGTGCCGGAGGAGGAGCCGCCTGCACGTCCCGCTGCTCTGCGGGCGTAGGCGCCGGGCGAGCGTCTCCCGTTCGCGGCACGCCCCACTGCACGAGGGAGCGCCGCCGAATATCGCGGCGTCTCGCCTCACGCGCTTCCGGGTCCCCGCCCTCGATCGGCACGGTGCGCAGATTGAAGTCATGCTCTTTCCTGCCGATCCGGACGATCGCCTCCCCGATGCCGAGGTTGCCGAGGTCGTCAGCCGTGAAGAACGAGAAGCCCTGATTGAGGGTCCGGGCGTCTTCGTCTCCCAAGTTGAAGCAGATCCGGGTGTAGGCATTGGCGAGCACCGCCCGCTCGACCTCGGGCACCGTGCTTCGGAGCTGGTAGAGGTCCTGGTGCGCGACGGTCAGGCCCAGACGGTACTTGCGCGCCCCGGAGAAAAGGGAGGCCATAGAGGGCGTGGCGAGCTGGTGAAACTCATCGAGATACAGGAAGAAGGGACGGCGCTCTCCCGCCACTTGATCCTGCCGCAGGAGGCAGACCTGATGGAGCTTGGAGACCAGAAGAGAGCCCAGAAGCGCCGCATTCTCTTCGCCGATCGCACCCTGCGAAAGTCGTCCAAGAAAGATCCGCCCGTCGTCCACCACCCGGCGGAAGTCCAGGGGCTTCTCTCGTGCGGTCACCACCCCGCGCACCAATCGGCCGCGCAAGAGCGTGTCGAGCCGCGTGAGGATCGACCCTTGGGGCTTTCCCGAGAGAAGCGGAAACTCCGTTGTCCAAAAGTCTTTCGCGTGCGGGTCACGCACGGTCGCGAGGAACTCTTTCCTGAAGCCCTGATCGATCAGGAAGCGCCGCAGGTCGGAGAGCGTTCCACCCTGCTCGGATTCGAGAAAGGCGAGGATCGCGTTTGAGAGTACCGCCGTCATCTGGTCGCCCCACGACGTTGCGAGCCGTCGGAACACGGCAACCAGGTCGGAGGCAAGCATGTCCTTCTCCGCTTCGGAATTGGCGGAGAGGATGTTCCAGCCGACCGCGTACTCAAGATCGGCCGGATCGAAAAGGATCACGTCAGACGCCCGGTTCTCGGGTATGAGGCCGAGCACCTCGTCGATGAGGTCGCCGTGCGGATCGAGGACGCCGATACCGTGACCGGCGGCGATGTCCTGGAGGATCATCGACACCAGGAGCGTGGACTTCCCGGTTCCCGAAGCCCCGATGATGTGCACGTGGCGCATCCGCGCATCGACGGAAAGCCGCGCCTCTGACTCTCTGCCATGGTCCCGGTTGTACCCGAGGAAGATCCCGCTTCCCCGCGCCTCAGACGGGAGCGCTTTGGTACGGGTGGTCTCCCGCACAATGCCCTCCACTGAAGCTCCCGGGAGATGAACGAGGGTCGCAAGCTCCGGAAGCGACAGGAGACAGCCGGAGCGGTGCGTGGTGCGAAACAGTACGTCACCAAGGAGGTCGGTGAGGTCCCCGCCCCCCAAGGGCACCAGCTCATTCTCCGCGCTTGTCGCGCCGGAGAGGGCGCTGCCGACACCGCGCAGAAGTGTCCAAAGCCGCTCCTCGCTCGCTGCCCGGACAGCGACACGGACGGCGACGGCGAAGAGCGGCGCGGATACCTTCTGCCGGGCAAGGCTCGTGATCTCGGGAGCATCGGCAAAGAACGGCTCGCCTGAAGAAGTCATGACCGAGCGCACTACGCTCTCAGACCAGGGGGCCGAGACTCCCTCAAAGAGGATTTGGACCAGAGCGACCTCGCCGGGCGCTGCTTCAGCAAGGGAAGCCACCACGGCCGTCAAGGGATCGGGCGAGAAACCCTTGGATTCTCCAAGCGGCAGCATGAACTCCCGCGCCAAGCCGAACTCGACGACGGAGAACACTCCCTCGTCCCCTTCCTCCCAGGCATCGAGAAGAAGATCCTGCCGCTCTTCTATCTCGACTGCGGGGAAGAAGGCATGCAGTTGCGAGGAGAGGATCGGCAGATCGGCGCTCCGGGCGCTGAGAGATACCGCCACCCGTCCGCCTGATCCAATCAGCTCAAAAGAGGCGGGCGCCTGGAGAGCGGACAGGCTCCTCAGCCACGCGTGCGTCAGGGCCGGCGTGACGGCAAGATCCCGCGGAGGAACGACGGCGAGCTCTACCAGAGTGTCGTCGTCCTCGTGCGGCTCCGGGTCGGGCTCTTCGCTCGTGAGCACCGGGGAAGGTGGCGGCTCCGGGGACCTCCCAGAGAATCGCTCCAGGAGTCTCGAGAGGGCGGTGTGATGCCTGCCGTCATCAACCGGAGGCGCGGTATGGCTCAAGAAGCGGAAGGGAGCGAAGGGGGGCTCAAGGCGAACAGGGTACGGGTAGCTCTGCCACCCGCGGCCCCGACGCTCCCACTCGTAGAAGTGGCGGGTGCGCTCCTCGACGAGGCTAGCCATGCCTCAACCTCTCCCTACGAGGCTTCCTCCTCGCGGTCGGGCAGTAGCTCCTCCTCCCCGAGGAGCCGCAGCCCCTTCTCCTCCCGAAGCGCGTTGATGACTTCATTGACTGCCACCCGTACCGAGTCACGGAACATCATGGCCGTGTCCAGGCGGTAGTACGTGGTGGGGGTGAAGACGACCGCGTAGAGGTAGCCGATCCAGGGAGTCGAGAGCACCCATTCCTCATCGCCGAAGAGACCCCGTTCGACAGCAAGACCGAGAGCCAAGAGGATGACCGGGATGCCGAGGAGAAACGTCAGCGGGACAAGGATCATACCGAAGCAGGAGCCTTCCAGCATCTTGAGAAGAATGCCCTGGAAGACGGCCCACACCGGAAGGCACAGGATGACAATGCCCAAGACAGTAAGAAGGCCGTACTTCGCGGGGATCTTAGCGAGCCACCAGGAGAAGAAATGCCCGTTGCCGTATGGTGCCGAGCAGATGTCGAACGCGACCCGGTTCCGGCTGATACGGAGGTACTCGCGCTTAGCGGTTCCTATCCCGCCCTCCCCGAAGAGGACTCGGGAGATTTCGATGCCGGGGAGGTTGCGGCGGCGGATTGCTTCCTCGACGAGGCGATAGAAGTCCTGGGTCGAGGTCGAGAAGTCCTCGAACAGCGTGTGCCAATGGGAAAGGACACCATCAGGGTGCTGTGGCATGCGGGTCGGCCTCCTATCGTAGCGTTCGAGAAGGTATGCTATCCACGCTCAGAGGGCGAGATCAAATAGAAGTGGAGCTATCAGTTAATAGGCCCTCTGAGTTGACAATAGGAGTTCGACTTTGCCGCGCAAGACGACGACCTACACCCTCGGTCAGGGACACCCAATGGACTCCCTCCTCTCCCAAGAGGATCAACAGCTTCTCGCGGAGCTTCGCCGCTATCTCCGCGAGAACAAGGCATCGGCCGGAATCACAAGAATTCGGTCACGCCTCACGGAGCCTCTTCCCGACGAGGATAAGGGGAGGGCGGCGCTGCTAGGTGGACTCGCCTGCCGGATTATCGACTTTGCCGCCGATGCCCATGATGAGCAGGCCGCGCAGGAGGGACTGTCGATCCTTCAAGATCACGAGGAGCTTCTTAGAGACTTCTTCGACCCGGGACTCTATGAATACAATATGGGCAACGCCCTGCACAACCTGGCAGAACACGACCGGGCCAAGAACGCCTCATACAGGCTTGCGTACATCGAGCGTCTGACCGAATCGAAGGATTATTTTTGGCGAGCCGTTCGAGCCCGAGGCAGCCACGAGCGCGACTGGCCTGAGCTACTTATCAACGTCGCCAATACACTTGATGAGTGTTCCCGTACTCCGGAAGCTCTGTACTGGTATGATGAGGCTATTCGAGGTACTCCAACGCATGCAATGGCGCACGGTAACCGAGCACAGAGCCTGATATGGCTCAAAGATTTAACTGATCAAGTCTCTCTCAATCAGATCGGGCAAATCCATTACGGACTATCCAAGGCACTTGCCTCGCGCGACATACCTCCGGGCGCAAGATCCCGCTGGAAGAAGTACCTGCAACAGGCAACGAAAATCCTACGTGCCGAGGGCTACGGTAATGCCAAGAGCCTGTATGAAAAAATTAGAATAGAACAGGAAGAAGGACCACACGACTCATATCGCAAGTTTTGTCTCGATAATGGGCTCGTGCTTTCCGAGCATTCAATTTACTGCCATTGCGCCCACGGCACATACGACGGTCTATCGATACCTAAGTCTTCCTCTCCGATAGCAGGTGATTTTGTACCACGAATGGAACTTCTTCTGAACCGTCTCAAGTCCGAGTTTGCCCTTGCGCGTTGTCTTCTTTATCAGTCGTACCCCACGAAGGCACGACGCTGGAATACAGAGCCTTACGAAAGCGCGCTCACTGATCTACTTGATGCCGAGGTAATCGGAATTAAGGCTGAAATGCTCCGCACAAGCTTTCGGCTATGCTTCGGCACATTGGATCGCATCGCCCATGGGATCTGCGATCTTCTCGACTTGGCCGATCCGAACGAGGCGATCTTCTTCCATAGCTTTTGGAAGCGGCCGGGAGGAAAGTCTGAACGGCAACGGGAACGTTGGGATAAACTCAACAGAGAATGCACGCCATCTCTCGTCGCTCTGTACAGCCAAGCAACGGACCTGAACATCAAGAAGGGTCAATGGGGTCATCTCAAGCACTGGCGAGACAAACTTGAGCACGAACTACTGTTCCTGGTCGAAGATGACCGCGACCTTGGGCCACTTTTTCACCGTATACTTGGCTTCAAGGAACCATTGCAGATTCCGGTTTCGGTCTTCAGGAGTGAAACCCTTCAACTTCTACGATTCACCGCAGCCGCTATAATCAACTTCGCGTTTTTTGTGCGCCAGAGAGCACTTCTCCTACCGACAACTGGTGGGCCTGCCTTTACCTTCGAAGACCGGAGAAAGGCAGGGAGAGCACCAGAGTTACCTGCTCGTGGGAAATGAGCCCCTTCAGGCAACCCGTTCTCATACCGTTACCGCCGATACTTGCTCGGTACCTGCTTTCCGAAGAACAAGGAAAGTGATTGAGGAAATTGCCAGGACGAACACCGGGGACCATAGGCCATAACTCACGCCGAGAAGCTCAAGCCCGCCGAGTGCTAGGAACAGGCAAAGAAGCCCTGTCACGCCGCCAGCAACTAGACTCGCGATGCCCGCTCTGGCATCGCTCGGGCGGGCTTTGCCCAAAAGCCCGTAAAGTACGCTCGGAGCGAGAGCGGCTTGGATTCCGAAAATAACGAAGAGTAGATCTAGAAGATTCGGGAGCGCCGCAAGAAAAAGATACCCTAGTACCACACTCCCGAATCCCAAAACGATAAGTCCGATCTCTGCGGTTCGCAGCATAGATCGCTGCTGATCCCGCGGCAAATCCTCAGGTTGGTAGCTCACTCTCTCCAAACGTTCTGCCCAAACCCAATCCACCAGAATCGTCTGTACTGACGCAATCAGGTAATTGTCGGCGGTGGTGAGGAGCGCCGCGAAGAGAGCGGCCAAGAGGAAGACAAATACGAGAGAATCACTAAAGAACGAAAGAATTGACTGGGCCGTGGTATAGCCCTCTGGTGGAGTTAAAAATCCTCCAAAACCAATACCGACGAAAACAATCATCGCCAACCAAGGCAACAGAAGCGCGGCAAAACTGCCGAGACCGCGCGTGACTTCTCTCTCGCTCTCTGCGGCTCCGACCCGCTGCCAAACAGACATATCGGTAATGAGAAGCGGGAAGTTGAGTGCGATCAAGCTGAGTAGCAAAATCCACGAAGGAGAAGAAGTTGGGAAAAACGTCGTGCTCAGACTCTCTTGGATAAGTTGTACCGCTGATGCTCCGCCCTGATCAAAGAGCATTATGGCGGCTAGGATTAAGCCAAAGGTAATAAGGCGATATTTGATGTGGTCTGTAATCATGATCGCCGGCAACCCGCCAATAACCGAGTAGCCAATGAACACAGCTCCAGCGACCGCACAAAGAAGCCACAAAGGAACATCAGGCCCAACGAATACCCGGAGTACAGAGAGACCAACATAAACCTCGGCAACGACCTGCAAGAGAAACACCAATGACGTTATAATCGAAGCGAGACGCTTCAACAAGACGCTGTCATACTTTTGCTGCAAGAATCCATGGAGTGTCCATGTGTTTCTACTTTCGCGGAAGATCTGATGCCGAAGGAGGTAGAGGATCACGGCACCCATGGCCCATGTGATCGGCGACCACAAGACAAAGGCTCCATCGGTAGCCGCCCAATTCAAATAGACGTAGACAGAACTCGCAAGAGAAAAGGCGCTTCCCATGAGACTCGCTTGGAGCAGGCGACCCGTGAGAGGAGGTACACCCGTTGGGTCATCACTTCGATACCGCAGGAAGGCATCCGGGGTTGCTCTCCCCAAAGAGCGCCTAGTGCGCAAGGCAACAATGAAGTACCAGAGAACCGTCACTCCAACAAACAAGAGCGCAAGAGACTGAATGACATCTTTCGGAAAGCGATCCATAAGCTGACTCTCCTCACACTATCGCACCGCCCTCTTCGGTCACACGATCCTCTCTTATCGAGTGACGCTCACTGTCAGCAAGCTATTGTCGTTCAATCGAAGGCTCGCATAGGTTCGATTAAAGTGGGGAGCGTTAATCAGGACTTTGTATGGCGTTTTCTCGGGGACATCTATAATCGTGCCGTCTGCCGAAAGCTTGAGATCAGCCAGTGACAATTCAACAGCATGCTTCTTATTCTTATCCAGAGCAAGGACTACCGGTGTTCCCTCTCGTACGAGAACGATTGAGCCCTCCATCGGATGGACGAAGACTTTGTAAGGCACCTGTTGGCGTTGCCCATTTAAGGCTTCCACCCAAACCTGCGCCTGCGGCACCCAATTGAGGAGCCCGCCGCACCCAACAGCACCCACGCGTGAACTGGACGACAAGAGCAGGGCAGTAAGTGCAGCTATAGCGAAAACTCTGTATGCTTTCATGGCATGTCCTCTGGGTAGGTCAGTTCTGTCCTCAGTGTATATCACGCCGGAGCCGGTAGTGGAGGCTCGGGAGCTTGGCCTGTGGGGGCTCCCGGCGTAGAGGGCGGCTCTGTTCCCTCTTCGTGCGGGCGCTTCTTGAAATCCTCCACCACCACGGCGCCCGCAGCAATCACCGCTGCGGATGCCTGTGCACAGAGCACGCCAGCGACAAAGTGCTCTGCACCCTCTCCTCCCACCCCATCCGCACCCCACTGAGCAACGGCGTACAGCACAAGGAACGGGACAAACGCTGGAAGGTCTATCCGCGTAAGATAGCCCCGCACTACTTCCTGAAAGTCTTCTCCTTGTTTGCCTGGGTTCTTGGCAGCCAAGATAGAGACATCCCACACTACGAAAAGACCTAGGTAGATAGCCGTTGCTCGAGAATGAATGTGGAAATGTTCAACAGTCGCACATGCCACGGCCGCTGCCAAAACTTGCAGGGCTGGAATTATGGCTTGCACCAAGGATGTATGCATTTCCTTGCGACCTAAATCCCGATATTCGTCAGGAAAATAGGAATTAAGTACGGTTGCCGAAAAGACAGATATTAGTAGTGCGATCAAGACGAGCGTGCGCCAGAAGTGTACATGATTATTCTCACGCGGAACTGTGAGTTTCAAGAATTTCCACGCTTTGCCAACCATCTTATTTAGTTGCTCTGCCGAGAGACTCCACCAAGTATCACTTTCGATAGCAACTTTGTTCTTGGCTTCTCCTTGCAACGATTCCGTGGTTTTTGGGGCTCGATGGTTTTCGTCTTGACCCACGGCTTCTGTTGCTTTCGCTTTGAGGTTGGCAGCATATACAAGGGCGCCCCGCGCCAACCAGTGGCCAAGACAAACAAGAAGTCCGAACAGTATAGAAAAAAAGACCTTCTTGTAGACCTTTCTTTTCATAGCTCTTGCCTAAACTATTTTATATAGTATGATATCTAATCAGTTTAGGACGCATAGATGCTCTTCTTCGGATTGGAGCCAGTTGTCGCTTGAATCGACAAGCGACAACAGGTTCCGATTCGAAGGAGGAACGACCATGACATGTTCGGGAGTCATCATGCTGGTGTTCATTATTGGCATTCTGCTTTGGGCGGGATGGTATGCAGGAACAAGGAAAGTGCGCTGACAACCCCGCCTCCGAGATCAAGATGCTGAAGACCCACCCCTGGTGGGTCTTTCATGTATCCGCCAGTGTTTCGGTTCCATCTCAGGTCCGAATTGGGCTCCCTCGCGTACGCTTCACGTCAATGGTAAAACTCTATAGACCAGTCGGGTAGGAAGTCAAGACCTCTGGATCGGATTGCCGCGGGCTGACCGTCCAGGCGCTAAACGGCTTGCTCGGCTCCCCCTCGATCATGAGCCGCAGGTAGACCGAGAAGTTTGGGAGAGACAGAAGATCGTCCGCCTGGAAGGTGGGCGACAGCTCCCGGGCTACGATCGGGGCATCCAAGGCTCCCACTCGGAAGGCGATGAAGGTTCCCGCGTTCCCGAAGACCGCATCCCGGATCTCAGTCTCAAGCTGGGAGAGATACTGGTGGGCCAAGACGAGGTTCAGCCGGTACTTTCGCAGCTCTGAGAGCATGGTCGCCAGGGTGAGCGTGGCGAAGGTGTGGAACTCGTCGAGGTACAGGTAGAAGTCTCTTCGCTTCTCCTGTGGACGGTCTACCCTCTCAAGTCCCGCAAGAGCCAGGTGCGACACCAAGAGCGACCCAAGAAGTGCCGCAGGCCCCTCCCCGATCCTCCCCTTGGAGAGATTGACTACAAGAATCTTCCCCTCGTCCATAATGCGACGAAGGTCAAAGGAGCTGTCCGCTCCCGTGAGGATTGAGTGCAGCAGCGGGTCAGTGAGGAAGGCCCCGATTTTGTTCAACAGAGGCGCGGTTACCACGGCGCGGAATGCAGGCGAGTATCCGGCAAACTCCTTTGTCCAGAACTCCCGCACCATGTCATTGGAGATCCCTCGCGCAACACTCTGCCGGTAGTCCTTGTCGAGAAGAATCCGGGAGATGTCGGCGAAGGTCGCACCGGGTGTCTCGAAAAGCGCAAACACCACATTGCGAAGCAGATGCTCCAAGCGGGGTCCCCAATCGTCCGGCCAGAGCTTTTTGAACACTTCCACCATGCCGGCCGCTGCCAGAGCTCGCCGCTCCTTTGAGATGCCGGCGAATGGATTGAAGTGCCAGACACGGGATTGATCCGGCACATTGAGGTAGATGAGATCTTCATGTCTCGCCGGAGGAACCTGCGATATTACGTCCTCGGCAAGGTCTCCGTGCGGATCAAAGAGCGCGAAACCTTCCCCGTTTGAGAAATCCTGGAGCATAAACGTTCGAAGGAGCGTGGACTTTCCGGTGCCAGTCTTCCCAATCACATACAGGTGGCTGCGCCGGTCGGCTCTCCGAATACCAAAGGGTATCCCCGCATTGCGGTGATTGGTTCGGGCGAAGTAGGTAATCTGGCAATCAGAATGCATCCTCTGATCGTCTCCGATTTGGCATTGTCTTCCAAGAGATCAAGCTGTGCCGCATGGGTATCAGTGCCAGTCTCACGCCGTATAACAAAAGCCCCCAGGCGTGAGCCATGGGAGCAAGGAGAAAGAACAACCTTCATTCCTTCACCAGCACCTCTCTGTCGAATGGAGCGGGAATGTAGCGCATTCCTATAGCCTCAAACTTCAGTACTCCTCGGGCAGCAGCAGGCATGTGGACGAGCGATCAGCTTCGGTGATGACCAGGAGCTTAACGCCCCGCGAGGTGCGGTATGAGGATAGGATGCGTTCGCCGGTCGCCAGGGCAAGCGTGTTTGCCGACTTGTCCTCCCGGGAAAGCTCCCCCCAATCCCCGGTGACATGCCGCCCGAGGTAGGGATACGGTTCCTCGCCGCTCTCCTCCAGGACCGACAAAGCTTCAGGGGTTGCAACCACGCGTCCGAGTTCAAACAAGATCCGCGTCAGTGCCATGTTTCACCTCCTGTCAGACGACGCCGAGAAGTACGAGGAAACTTCTGACTGATTGCGTGCCGCACACTTCACACCATCCCCGCCGCTGATCCGGCTCGTACTCGGTCGAGTAGTCGCACCCGGGATTCATACACACGCCGGGAGCAACACTATCCACGCCCCATTCCTCAAGCAGCTCCTCCACCGAAGAACCGTACTGGTCGCACAGAATTTCAAGCTTTTCGTCTGACAAACTCTGAATCGCCATCACCATCTCCTTTCTTAGCGCTTGGTTTCGATTCGCAGCTTCCCCTCTGGCCGGGTGAAGCTGTAGGGAAGGGTCGGCTCTACCTCGACACGAAGGGTCCCGTCAGAACAAGCGACGCAGTACACCTTGAGCGCGGTCGCCACTACTCCGTCGTCTCGCTGATAGAGCGTGAGACTGATCCCTCCGTCTCGTGCTCGGGGACCACCGGCGATCCGGGAACGCCGGCCGTCCACGTTCCCGGCAACCCAGAAGTTGCGTACTACTTTCGGCATTACCACTCCTCCTTTCGTTGTGGTTGGTAAGGGGTGCTACTTCGCGAGCGCAGCAAGGGCGAGCGACACGGCATCGAAGATGTTCATGCGTTCGTCTTCGCTCATCCATGGCTTGCGGAACCGCGGCAGGCGCGGGGCAAGCTCCGGGAACGTGCGGGCGATTGCTTCTGCGACTTCCTGCTTGGTGGATGCAGGACTGAGCACCTGCCGCACGTGCGACCGCGAGACATGCACCACCGGGAGCGTTCGGCGCTTCGCGAGATCCTCGATGCTTTTGATCAGGCGTTGTGCGCGTTCGCGGCGTTTCGTGCCGCGGCCGTCTTCGACCACAAGAAGGTCGGGGACGCATCGGTCGAGAATCTGCTCGACTCGTGAGAGGATGTTGGCATCCGTGCGCACGAGCACGTGGACCAGTCCCCAATCGATAAGGTTCTCGGGTCCTTCAAGGACCGCATAGGCAAAGCCGCGAGTGGTTGGATCAATCGCGACGACTCGTAAAGTGTGCTGCTTCATGTAATTTGTCGGAACTATTTCCGTACGCGCCGCACCAGCCCTTCAAGGAAGAGACGCTTCTGCCGTGTCGCCAACGTGTCTTTGCCGGATCTGGCAAGTTTCCCAAGGAGACCGATAGCTCGGGCCTCTACACCGGCACGGGCGTTGTCGTATTCCCCTGGAAACAGCGCTGACGCCGGCACGCCGAAGAGCGCTTCGTACGTGAAGGCATCGGCGAGGGAAAGCTTCCGGCGCGCAGCTTCGTGGCGGGAAACCGTCGTGCTTGAGACGGCATCGATAAGAGCCGCGATCTCTTTCTGAGAAAGGCCGGAGCGCTTGCGGTGCGTGCGGAGATATGTGTGTAATGATGCCTTCGACATGGCGGTGTTAAGTTTAAGGATTGACAAACATTAAAAAAGATAGCAGAATATGCCGCTCTGGCAAGTATTGGAGCCTTAAAAGGAAAGCCGCCTTTACGACGGCTCTTTTTTGTGAGTGGACTTCGGGGACGTAGGGGACGGACTCTGGAATCCCGACCAGGGCACAGCTAAGCAATATGGCCTTGCGCTGGCCTAGAGATCCCCGGTACTGCTCTCCCTTCTCTCGTCCCCTACGTCCCCTATGTCTACCTGCGGTGTGCTCGCTGGAGGCATGACGTTGTAGCGCTTCGCAAGGAGGAGAAGGTGTTCCATATCCTCGCCGGGAAGCACGTAGTTACCTTGACGCTTGCGGGGCTTGAGTCCAAGCCGGCGAAGGATGGCGCCCACTGCACGAGGAGATAGCGGTGTTCCGCTGTCGTTGTTGAAGAGTTTCTGGGCGATCAGCTTGACCGCAAGAGCGCCCGGGGTCCGCTCTCGAAGTGCGAGAGCGGCAGCCACGACATCGGCCTCGATGGAATCCCCCCGCAGATTCACAAG
>JGI10216J12902_101275436_pt1 | contig 14186 bp, 10 predicted proteins | sample KanNatreferecore_FD_12902 | JGI IMG/M metagenome (IMG submission 12902)
TGCGCATGCGCGTCAAATTCGACAAACCGGCCAATGCGCTCGAGTCGCACCGCACCTGGATCCTGAACAACGACGCTTACCTCGTCGACACCAACAAGAAACGCGTTTCGCACGCCGGCTACGAACAGACGCACCAGGCGGCCGACGAAATCGGCGTGGCATATCTATTCGATCTGCCCAAGGGACCGACCGGCATGACGTTTGTCTACAAGACCGCCACCGCAATCCTCGAAGTCCCGGTCGAGTACGAATTGAAAGACGTCCCGCTGCCGTGAGAAAACGGGCCGCGGCCAGGCGCGATTAGCGAACGAGGGCAAACGATTCGCACCAGGGAGCTCAGCTTGCAGCGCATCGTTTTCGTATCCTGCGTTATCGCACTGGCGGCCTCGCAAAGCTCGCAATCGCTGGCCGCCTCAACCGACGCCGCCGCCACTGTCAACGGCGTCACCATTTTGGTCGAAGAAGTGCGCGCATCGCTTGCCGCGACACTCCAGAACCAATCCATCGACGCTCACACGCGAAAAGCCCTCGAGGCAGCCGCACTCGCCAAACTGATCGACCGCGAGCTCGTAACCCAGGCCCTCGCCGCGACCGGCATCCGGGCGACCGACAAGCAAGTGCAAACCGCGCTCGCAAAATTCAAACGCCAGCTCGACGTCCAGCAAAAATCGCTCGACGAGTACCTCTCCGACCACGCACTGACCTTGGATCTGCTCAAAACCCAGCTCCGCTGGCAACTCACCTGGAACCAGCACCTGCAAAAAGAACTCGCCGAAGAACAACTCGAAGAGTTCTTTGCAAAGCATCGCCGCCGTTTTGACGGAACCGAGCTGCAAGCCAGCCAAATCTTCTTGCGACCCGATCCGCCGGGCGATTCCGCAGCGAAGCAGAAACTTGCCGGAGAGCTGGCCGGGCTGAGAGAGAAAATCGTCAAGGGCGAAATCACGTTCGAAGTTGCCGCTCGCAAGCATTCCGTCGCCCCGAGTGCAGCAAGCGGTGGCGACGTAGGATTCTTTCCCCGCCGTGGAGTGATGGCCGACGCTTTCGCCGAGGCAGCCTTTGCTTTGCAAGTCGGCCAGATCAGTCCGCCGGTCGTTACTCCTCTCGGAGTTCACCTGATCAAAGTGACCGGCAGCAAGCCAGGCAGCAAGCAGCTTTCGCAGGTGCGCGAAGACGTGCGTGCCGCGGCCGCGCAGCAGTTGTTCTCAGAAATTGCCCGCCGGCAGCGAAAGACCGGCAAGATAGTCTTCGCCTCCGGCACTGCATACGATAAGTCAGGGCCCCAAGACGTCGTGCCTACTAAGAAATAATGCGATGATTCAAATCCGCCGTTCGGCCGATCGCGGCCACTTCAACCACGGTTGGCTCGATACGTATCACACGTTTTCATTCGGAGGGTATTACGACCCCGCCCATCACGGCTTCCGCAAGCTGCGCGTAATGAACGAGGACTTCGTCGCACCAGGGAACGGTTTTCCCATGCATGAGCACGCCGATATGGAAATCGTCACCATTGTGCTCGCGGGCATCCTCGAACATCGTGACAGCCTGGGCAACGGCGCACAAATCCGGCCCGGCGACCTTCAGCGGATGAGCGCTGGCACTGGCATTTCGCATAGCGAGTTCAACCCATCCAAGACCGAGCCCGTGCACCTGATGCAAATCTGGATCTTTCCAGAGCGCAAAGGCCTGCCCCCCAGCTACGAGCAAACCTTTTTCCCGCCCGAAGCCAGGCAGAACCGTCTGCTGCTGATTGGCTCGCGCACTGGTCAGGACGGCTCGGTCACGATCCAGCAAGACGTTTCGCTCTACGCAGCCGCGCTCCAGCCCGGCGCTAGCGTCAATTGCGCGCTCGCCTCCGGCCGCCACGCCTGGGTGCAGGTCCCCTCAGGCAGAATCTCAGTCAATGGCCAAGAGCTAGTCGCAGGCGACGGCGCTGCAATTACCGACGAGAAGGAGCTGACGATTCACGCCCAAGAATCGAGCGAACTATTGCTCTTCGATTTGGCGTAAATCGAACCAAGGCTCGGCCGTAGTCTCGCGATCCTGTCCAATGAAGCCTCGAGAGTTGTTGCTGGCAACTGCCAACTATCAACTGCCAACTATCATCTACCTCTTCGCCATCTCTAGGCGGGCCGCACGAATGCCGGCCGAGATCACTGGATCGGTGTCCAGTGCAACTACCTCGGACAAGCCCAGCACCGGTTTGGCGACTTTTTGCACCACGGTGTCCGGCAAAACCCCGACGTTGCTGATCGGTTTATTGCTGGGAGAGTAGAACTTCGCCGTCGTCAGCCGCAGTCCGCAGCCGGCCACCGTCAGTGGAAAGATCCCCTGCACGGAGCCTTTTCCATAGCTGCGCTGTCCAACGATGGTCCCGCGGTGATAGTCGCGAATGGCGCCGGCAAAAATCTCGCTCGCGCTCGCGCTGTCCCCGTCGATCAGCACGACGAGCGGAACTCGCCAGGTCCCCGCTCGGTGGGCGGTATAGGTATAGTCTTCCAGCGAGCTGCGGCCGCGTGTCGAAACGATCGGGCCGTCCTCGACAAATTTGTCCACGACCTCGACGCTGCTGGTCAACAACCCGCCCGGGTTGCCGCGCAGGTCCATGATCAGGCTCTTCATCCCTTCGCGGTGCAGCCGCCACAAGGCAGCATCCAGATCCCGGCTCGTCGTCTTCTGGAAGCAAGTGAGCTTCAGGTAGGCGATACCATAGTCGCGATCCAGCATCTGCACTTCGTCCACGCTCGGCACGTCGACATGCCGGCGCTCGACCGTTACCTGGCGAGACTGTCCACTCGGCGCGGCCAACACCAGCCGAACCTTCGTCCCCTCGGGCCCTTGCAGCATGTCCGCAGCCTGATCGGTATTCAGCTCAACCGTCGTGCGTCCGTCGACCGCCGTAATCTTGTCGCCAGCGCGAATGCCTGACGCCTCGGCCGGGCTCCCGGTGATCACCTTGACGATCAAGAGCGCGTTGTCCTGGGCTTTCAGCTCGATCCCCAGCCCGACAAAGTTCCCTTCGATCTGCGAATAAACGTCCGAAAGCTGATCGCTCGTCAGATACGCCGAATATTCGTCGAGCCCCCCGGTCGCGCCGCTAACATACTCCAGCACGACCGCGGTCGAGGAAAGGCCGAGTCGTTGTCGACCTTGGTAAGCGGCCAGCGCAACGGCGTCCACCGCTTGCTGCCGCGTCGTGATCGTGCGGGACTCGATCACTCGATCGAGCCCGCGGGTAAAATCATCCAGCTCGGCCGCGGTCTTGCCGGCCAGGTTGCGCTGCGCGAAGGGCTTTTCCTTCAACGCCAACTTCAGGCCGCGCGTCCCGCGCGCTACCAGGGCTTGGTAATCCGGCTGGGCGACATAGTGCGACTGAAGCTTCAGCAGCACTTCGTTATACAAGGCGTACGCGTCTCGCTCGCCAAGCGTCGAAACCGTGCGCAAAAAACTGTGATCGTTGTAGCGACGGCCAATGTCGTAGTGCAGCTTGGCCAGGTCGTGCCGCTGGGCAATCGATTCGTCGGCGCCGTGATGTCGAAGCGTGTCTTCGTACAACGTGACCGCCTCGCCCCAGCGCTGCTCGGCTTCCAGCTTTTCGCCGCGCGCCAGAACCTCGGCGAGATCTTCCGTCGAAGCGGAAGGGGGCGGAAGAATCTTGATCGTCGCGCCGCTCGGCTTGACCTCGCCGACGTCCGGAAGATTGCCGGATGTCGCAGCTTCGGCGCCGTACAGGGCAGGCAACTGCAGCACGACCAGTAGCAGAATGCCGCTGGTCAGCGTGGCCACTTTTTGCATAGCTCTTTCCAAACGTAGTCGGAAGAGCGCCTTTGAGTGGCCCAAAGCCACGCAAACTGCCATCGGGCGAAGGAACCGAACGTGTCGTCCGGTTCCATGGACAGCCTCAGACGCTGGTTCAAGGTGTTGCATCAGTTGCGGCCGAAAAGATGGGTCTGCATCCTCCAGCCAAGAGAGAATATAGGACACGTTTTGGGCACCGTCAAAAAGCGGGAAAGGGAGTTTTTTCGCCGCCCCCGTCGCAGCTTCGGCACAGCCGGCGCGTTCGGATGCATTTGCATGCACCTCGCGACGGTTGCAGCACCGGTAGCTGAAGAAAGACCCGCAAGCACTAGTGCGCCTGCGCCAGGCGGCGACTGGCGTTACGGCTTGTAAGGTCGAGGCGGCAAAACCGTTAACTTCGATTTCACCCGCACAATCCCGCGTGCCCCATGCTCAGCGTGAGCCAATGGTGAAGGTACCTCATTCTACGCTGCTGGCAGACCAGAGGTTTGAATCGTCGCCAACGAATTCTTTTTCTGGCGCCGGCTAAAGGTAAGCGTCGGGTGCCATGCGCACGCCCCGTGCGCATGCGCTCATAGCAAAAGCCGCAAAGTCGCCGCATCGCTTAGAAACGAAAACGTCGCGCTTCGGCCCAAACCGGCCGAAGCGCGACGCGCGTACTCTCGTCAATCTCTACCGAGACAACGGCGTGAATTTCTTTGGCTCCGGCTTGCCCTCCTCTACCGGTGTCGGCTTGTCACTCCCCGCATCACTCGGCCGCGTGCTGAGAATCTCCTCCAGGATGCGCAGCTTGGCCTCCGCGTCATACCCGCTATCCGTTGGAACCAGGCCGGTTTCCACCAGGCGCTTCATTCGTTCGTATTCTTGTGCTGTGCTCTTAATCGCCACTTGAGTGATCCGCCGCAGCAGGTTTTCCTTTCTCATCGCGCTCTTCAGTGCCGCCTGTGCCGTCGTCAGCTCCGATTTCGACACGGCGTTGCTGCCGACCAGACGCTCGATCTCTCCAACCTTCGCTTGTCCCGATTCGACCGCGGCCACGGCGTCGGCATAGGAGGTTGCGAGGTTCACCAGGTCCAGCTCGCGCGAAACCTTGAGTCCAAGTGAGTCGTCCGAAGTCTGCGTCGACTGTCGGCGCTGCGTCGCCCAGCGAGGATCGTTGCCGCGACGGTCTTCCGTTACGACCGTCGAGTCGCCAGCCGGTCTCAACTGATAGACCGCGACGTGGCGCTCGCCCCCTTTCAGTTGATATTGCACAATGAAACTGCCGGTGCGCTGGTCTTCCTCGATCGTCGCTTTGACAATGGGGGCGTTAAACTTTTGCACTCGTTCTTCCATCACCCTCTGCCCGCCGTCGACCGTACTTGAGGTCTGGATCTTTGCGACGCCATCTGCCTCCTGCCGCACGGTGATCGAGTTCAGTTTGTCATGCGTGAAAAGCTGCCCAAGGATCGGAATCTCCTTCAGCACTGGCACGCCCGGTGTGTCTTGTTGATAGGTATCAAGCTGCTTTGTCAGAATGTCTTCTTCCGCCTTTAGCGACTTGAGTCTCTCGATGAGGTTCTGCTGCTGTTCGGGTTTCGCCTCCCCCTTGCTCGCAGTCAGCGCACGTTCCGCCTCGGCGATCGCGGCCTTGGCTACGTTGATCCGCTTGAGTTGCGCCTCGATTTCTGCTCGCTTTTCGAAAGGCTTGGCACGCTTGTATGATTTGGCAGGCGACCCTTTGCCCGGAGCGGTTGGCAACTTGTCCGCTTTGTCGCGAAGCTCCTTGAGTTGCTTCTCCAGTTCGGCGCGCTTCAATTCTTGCTCCGCTGCTTGAGCTTTCAGGACTTCGAGCTGGGCGGTGGACAGTTCGTTGGCTTTTTCCTTAGAAACTCGCCTAAGTGACTGAATGTTTTCGGCCACTGCGTTAATCTCGCCCTGCGTCTTTTCTATCGCAACATCGAGCTCGAATCGAGCTGCACTGGCCGGCGTTCGCTGCTCGAGCTCGCTTCGCAGCTTCTTGATCTCCGCCATCAGTTCTTGCTTTTGCGACTCCAGGAGTTTCAACTGATCGGCCAATTCGCCCGGGATATTGGCTGGAGTTGCCGGAATCGAAAGCTCCTTTGGCGTCGGCAGTTCGTTTCCGTCGTTCTTTTTGTCCGGTGGCACTTCAGCCGTGGTTGAATTGGTCGGCAATTCGGCGTCGGCCTTCTTTTCTTCCGTCGGTTGATCTTGTGCCGTCGCCACACTTGGTCGAACGCCCGCCAGCAGCGACGCAAGAACTACAATCGCAACGCACACACTGATTGCGGCCCAGCGCCAGCTCGTCGATGGTCTGGTTGCCAGCTCGGTTTCACGTTTCAAAAGCATTTCCATTCTCCTGTAGAACTGACTCGGGGACGAAACGACACCGGTCGCGCCGAGCAATCGCACGCTGCCGGAGCTCAATGAGCCCGCCAGCGCCACAAGCTGCTCGACGTACGCCTGTTTGCCGGTGTGCTGCGCCGCCCAGTCGTCAGCCACCAATTCCGCCGCCAGCCGCGCTTGTCCCCGTAGCAGCCAGTACAGCGGATGCCAATACAACAGCGGAAACGCCAGGCAAAACAGCAGATTGCCCCACGCGTCTCGCTGCACCACGTGACCTAACTCATGCAGCAGTACGCTGCGCAACTGCAGCGGATCGCGCGCTTGGCAGAGCGACTCCGGCAGCAGAATCACCGGACGCACAGCGCCCCACGACACCGCCCGGGAGCAGCGCCGGCTGATGATCACTCGCGGCAACCTCCCGCAGCCGGCCGGCACAAGCGACCGCAGCAGCTCTCGTACCCAGGCCGGTGGCTCCGCAGCCATCCGCCGCACGTACAACAGCAGCAGATAACCCGCCGCCAGCCAGGCGGCGCAAATTGTTGCAATGCCGACGTAAGCCAGTGCCAACCAGCGAAAGGCCAGATTGCTCGTCCAGACCACCGGCTTGGCATCGACGATTTCGTTAGCGGTCGTCGCCTCGGCCGCCGCAGGCTCTTCCTCACCCGGCAGCACAACATGCTCCGCCAGCCCCGCCTCGATGTCGGACTTCGTGGGGATCGTGATTGCCTCCAACACGGCCTCACGTCCCGACTCTAATTCTTTTGCTGCATCAAGTACTACTTCCTCCGAAATGTCCGCCATATCGACGCCTACCGGAATAACCGGCGTACGCTTCGCCACAACAGTCGACTCACCAACTTCTTCACCGGACCATGCATCCGCAACGAACTCGATCGGCATCGATCGCCACACCAGGCCCTCCGGCAACAAACGCGGCAACGGCAGGCAAACTAGCAGCCCCCACAACAGAACACCCAGCACAGAAAACTCCGCCAGCCGCTGGCGATGCACCGGCGAGCGAGTCAGCCAAACACACATCCCCCCCGCCAACAGCAATGTGGTAGCGCCCAGCACCAACAGCGGCCCCTGCTCCGAAAGCAGCACGACCAAGGCGTTCATGGCGATTGTTCCTTTCTCTTGGCGCTTCGGGGTTTCGTCGCCTTCGCCTGCGCAATCAGCTCTTCGAGCTTGGCCAGCTCGTCGCGCGTCGGCTGGCGGACCGAGAGCACACTCTGCACAAGCTGATCCATCGCCCCGCCGAACGCCCGCTCCAGCAGTTGCTCAGCCAGGTGCTGCGTCGTCTTCTGTCGCTCGTACGTCGGCCGATAGATGAAAGTCCGTCCCTCGGTGCGGTGCCGCACCAGCCCCTTCTCTTCCATGGTCCGCAAAAACGCCTGCACCGTGTTTTGCACGATCGGCAGCCGCACGCGCAGCTCCTCATACACGTCGCGGACCGTCGCCTCTCCGCGGTCCCACAGCACGTTCAAGATTTCCAGTTCTCGCTCAGTTGGAGTCGGTCGTTCAGGCATCGATGCCTCGGCTCAGGAAAGATTTCAGTCGTCGAAGTGCGCGTCGCGTGAAGAAAACCATTGCGTCCCGCTTCTCCACTTAGCTCACTACGCTTAGTTTTATAAGCTTACTGATTGAGCCCGTCAAGTAGTTTCTAAATCCGTAAAACTGCCCCAGGCGGAACAACGCTCCGGTAGCCGCCAACTTGCAGTCCCAAATTCGGCGGATTACGATCAACCGCTTGCTATAATGGGCCAGTGGCTGCCCAGGCTGGCCGCCGGCAAGGTAGGCCCATGAAAAACGGCCATCGCGGGCGCGTTCGGCCAGGATTTTCGGGCGTTCGGAACAATCAAACACGCGGTCTCCGCGGACGCTGATCGAGGAGTCTTTTCATGTCCAGGAAGTTGTTGGGATGCACATTCGGCGTTGCTCTGGCCGCCCTCAGCTTGAGCGTGGCGGGCGCCCAGGACGCGGTTCTCTCGCAGTTCTACGGTAACGGCGTTCATGCCTACTTCGCCGGCAATTACTCCAAGGCCCGTGAGGAATTGACCACGGCGATCAACTCCGGCAGCAAGGACCCCCGTGCCTACTATTTCCGGGCGCTGGCGAATCTGAAGTATGGCCTGCAGGACGAAGCCAAGACCGATTTCGAGCGTGGTTCCGCCCTCGAAACCGGGGACGCCAGCCGCAATTATCCGGTCAGCAAATCGCTCGAACGCGTCCAGGGCGCCGACCGTCTGACACTGGAACGCTATCGCTCTGTCGCGCGGGCATCCGCGGTTGCCCGTCAGGAGCGCCGCATGCAAGCCCGCTACGAGGCGCTTCGCCGCAGCGAAGGGGATAAGCTCCGCCGCGTGGCACGGCCAAGAATCGAACAAGCACAGCCCGCCACGGCAATCGAAGCGGTTCGCTCCGCCCCCGCCGCAGCCTCGATGCCGAAAGCCGCGGCCAAGGCTGGCGTCGAAGCCGCCGGCGACGATCCGTTTGCAACCGATACCGTTCCGGCTGCACCAAGCGATACGCCGATGGGCAGCGACCCCGCTGATCCCGCCAACCCGTTTGGCGACGCCGCCGTCGAAGGCGCTGGCGAGGCGCCTGCTGCGGACGCCGATCCGTTTGGCGGGGCCGACGCAGCACCGGCGACTGCTCCGGCGCCAGCAGTAGTCCCCATGCCCGATGCCGACGCCAGCGATCCCTTCGGGGCCGCACCCCCCGCAGAAGCACCTGCCGCCGAGGCAGGAGCGGGCGAGCCGGCTCCTCCTGCCGCCGCCGATCCATTCGCCGATGACGCGGCGATGACCGAAGAGAAACCCGCAGACGCCAAGCCGGACGACGCCGCGCCAAAGAGCGAAGAGTCCGACAACCCCTTTGGATCGTGACCAGACCCAGGCATGGCCATGCCTGGAACACCCGCAATAGCTCCGTATTCCGCTTTCGTCCCGCCACTCTTCCCTGATTCACGCATGGCCATGCGTGAACTTTCGCGTCATTCCGATTATGCGCACATTCGCGACACGCTGCTCGCTGCTTTCCGCTATCGCGGTTTGCTGCGCCGTTCATAAAGCTTCCGCCGCGCCGACGATCAACAGCCTGTCGCTCCGCGGCCTGCAAGTTGGCGCACGGACTACGCTGGTCATCGACGGCAGCGAGCTCGGACCCGAAACAAAGATTCTGCTAACGTCGCCCATTGCCGAACAGTCGGTAAAGCCTGGCGCGACTCCTCAGCACGTCGAAGTCGAAATCGCTCTGGACGCCAGCGTTCCCGCCGGGCTTGCTCTGCTGCGTGTCGGCTCCGCGTCCGGTGTTTCAAACGCGGTCGCCGTCGGGCTCGACACGTTACCGCAGCAGGCGTTCGTGCCGCAAGCCGCAGCGCTGCCTGTGGCAATGTCTGGCAACCTCACCGGCAACGCCGTGCTGACGACAACCTTTGCCGGCAAGAAAGGCCAGCGTGTCGTCGTCGACGCCGAGGCCCGCCGGCTTGGCTCACTACTCAATCCGATGCTGCACCTGCTCGACCCGCGCCGCGTGCAGATTGCCTGGAGTGCCACCCAACCCGCGCTCGAGGGAGACGCCCGCTGCGAGGCGGTCCTCCCCGCCGATGGCGACTACACCATCGAGGTGCACGACATGGTGTATCGCGGCGCAGATCCTGGATTTTTCCGGCTCAAGATTGGCGAGTTGAATTATGCCGACGTCGTTTACCCGCTCGGCGTGCAGCAAGGCGCAAGCACAGAAGTTCAACCCGTCGCCAGCAGCTTCGCCGGCGTCAAGATTCCGCTTTCGATCGGCGATCTCGGCGTTCAGCCAGCTCCTTGGCCGCCGAACATCGCGCTGCTCACGGGCGCTCGCCCCGGCGTAATCGTCAGCAGCCATCCCGAAGTCCTGGAGACTCCGCAGGCTTCCGGCCAGGTGCAAGTGCTGCCTGCAGCACCCGTCGCGGTCAGCGGCCGTCTCGATGCGCCGAACCAAGACGATCGGTATCGCTTGCCCGTCACACCAAACACTGCTCTGCGGTTCGATGTCCTGGCAATGCGTGCCGGCTCGCCCGTCGATGGTGTGCTGTCGATTCTAAAAGAAGATGGCGCCGCCCTGGCTTCCAGCGACGACCGTCCTGGAACGAGCGACCCTGGCATGGATGTCACCGTCCCGGGCGACGTCAACGCCGTCATTCTTTCGCTACGCGATTTGCGCGGGCTTGGTGGAACCGGCAACGTCTACCGCATCGCAGTCACGTCCGTGGCCCAGCCTGACTTTCGTCTCTCGATCGACGATCGGCAAAACGTGCCCGTCGCAGGTGCGTCATTGCTCCGCGTCCGCGCCGAGCGCAATAACTACGCGGGCCCCATAAAGCTGTCGCTGCCAGGCTTGCCCGCAGGCGTAACGGCCACTGGCCTGGAAATTCCCCAGGGTGCAACGCAAGCAATTGTGACCCTCACCGCAGCAGCTCCCGCGCCGCAAACCCTGATCAGCCTCGTCGGCGAAAGCGACGATCCGCAAATCAAAATCAGCCACTCGGCCGACGTGCCTGAAAACGCAGTCACTCGTCAGCACCCCTGGCTGCGCAAACAGTTCGCTGTCGCCACCGGCGGCGCGCCCACATTGCAACTCGCGTGGGAAGCCCCCGTCGCGGCCGCAGACTTGAAGCTGGGCATGCCTCTTCCGGCAAAGGTAAAACTCACGCGTTCCTCCGGCGTGATGGGCCAAGTCCGATTGTCGCTGGTCACCACTCAGGTAATCCCCAAAAAGACCATGAAGGTCAACAACGTCGACCAGCAAGTCGACGATCTCGACAAGGCGCTCCGCCTGGAAAATCCACCGACGCTCGCCGACGGCCAGGGCGACTCCGACCTGAAAATTCTCGTCCCCGCCGATCTGCCGGCGATCCCCTACGACCTGGCCGTTCAAGCTGAGCTACTCGCCGCAGACGGCAAAACAGTCACCGCCACGGCAACTACACCCGCACTGCGATTGAAGACGGTGCAGTAAGTTCTATCCGCTGCCGGGCACGGTCTCACCCCTGTCCGTCATCCCCCCTCGCCACAAACCGATACCCAGCCCCGCGCACGCTCAAAAAATGCTTCGGCCGGGCAGGATCTTCTTCAAAATACTTGCGCAGGTTCATAATGAAATTGTCGACCGTGCGCGTCGTCGGGCTGTGCGACATGCCCCACACGTTCTCCAACAGCGCAGAGCGGGTCACCACCGACCCTTCGTTCTCCACGAAGTAGTGCAGCAGCTTGATCTCGGTCGTCGTCAGCCGCACCGGCTTGTCGGCGACGCTCACCTCGTACGTGTCGAAGTTGATTTTCGCTCGGCCAAACTCATACACCGTATCGACCGTCCGTTCCGCATCGCCCCAGGTGCGTGACCGGCGATTGATCAGGCTCCGCGTAATGCTCAGCAGCTCTTCGAGCTCGAACGGCTTTTGCAAATACTGATCGGCCCCCACGTCGTACCCCCGCACGCGGTCTTCTACCAGCGTCCGCGCGCTGAGCATCAGCACCGGCAACTCGAGCTGCCGCTTGCGGATCGCCTCGCAGACCGAGTAGCCGCTCATGCCCGGGAGCATCAAATCGAGAATGATCAGATCGTAACCCTCGGGATTCTCTTCGATCAGCTTCAGCGCCGATTGGCCGTCGCCGACCATCGTGGCCTCGAAGCCTTCGGCCTCGAGGTTGTATTTGATGCCGATGGCCAAATGCACTTCGTCTTCAACGATCAGAACGTGCTTCATACCGCCCCGTCACACCCGCCTGTACATTTGCCATCAATCACCGCAATAAACAACAAGAAATCCCTTCCTGTCATTCTGAGCGCAGCGAAGAATCCGGTCCAGCGCTGCCCGCCAGGAGATTCTTCGCTGAGCTCAGAATGATATTTCAAACCACGTTTGTTTTTTCAATTTGTTGCAGCGAGTTTTCAGCGTTCGCCTCGCTCTGCGGCCTGCCTGGCAGCTCTACCTGAAAGATTGTGCCGCTTCGGTCGCTACGGTCCCGCACCGTCACTTTCCCCTTCAGCCGCGTGACCAGCGTGCGAACGATGAACAGGCCCAAACCCGTGCCCGGCTGCTTGCGCTCGAGCTCGCTTCCCAGTCGCACGAAGCGGCCAAAAATCTTGCGGCGCAGCTTGTGGGGGATCCCCTGCCCGTTGTCGATGATCTTGGTCACGACCATGCCCCGCGCATTGCAGTGCGAAGTAATCTCCACGCTCGGCTCCGCCCCGCCGTATTTCACCGCGTTGTCGATCAAGTTGCGAAACAGCATCTCGATGTCGATCGGCCTGGCGTGCACGATCGCCGGCGCCAGATCGAGCTTGATCGTCGTTTCCGGCAAATGGTAGCGCTGGCAGACCGTTTCCGCGCAGCTACGCAGCGTCAGCGCCACGTTCACGTCGGTGTCTTCCGGCTCGGCCGGCTCGTTGTCGAGCCGCGCCGCATCCAGCATGTGGTTGATCAGCGTATCGAGCCGCTCCACGTCGTCCAGCATGAAACGATAAAAATCCCCCTGCTGCTGCTCCGTCACGTTGCGGCGATTGAGCGTTTGCAAATAGAGCTTCAGCGACGCGATCGGCGACTTCAGCTCGTGCGTCACGCTGTCGATAAAATTCGATTGCCGGCGATTGAGCGCGATTTCCTTGATCGACAGCGATAGGTACAGCACGATCCCCACGCCGACCAGCACAAAGATAATCGTCCCGGTGACCAGCACGGGCCAGTAGCCGACCGTGAGCACGATCCAGGCGATCAGCAGCACCAGGACCAGCACCAGCATCACAACGCCAAGCGTGATCGGCCAGCCAAGCGAAGAACGCATGCGAGTGCTCTGGGTCAGTCGAAAAACAGTGTGCTATTGATGCCTAGATAAACAATGGACGAAGGGCTTCCAACGGAAGCCCTGAAAATGCGGACGTTTGGGTCTGCACGTATTCCATTGGATACCTCGGAATCAATAATTTTTGCCGATCGCATACAGATGCTTCTCGCCGCGCAGAAAAATCTGTCCCTGGCTGATCGCCGGCGATGCAAAACAATATTCTCCCAGCGCATTCGTCGCCACGACGTCCAGCTTCGGTCCCGGGTGCACGACAGTCATCGTCCCGTCGTCGGCCAGAAAATACGCCAGCCCGGCGGCTGTAACCAGCGAGGCGCTAAAATGCGGTCCGAGCCGCTCGGTCCAAACTCGCTCGCCATCCTTCGCCCGAAAGCAACTCGCGATCCCCGCGTCCGAAACGACTAGAAAATATTCGCCGACGGCCACCGGCGATGGAACGTACGAAGCCCCCTTGTTGGTGCGCCAGGCAATGTGCGTGTCCGTAACGTTGCCATACCCGTCGGGCCGGATTGCAAGCATGTGCAAATCCGGATATCCCGCGGTCAAAAAGAGCAAGTCGCCGTTGTAAACCATCGAGGCCACGAACTGCTCGGTCGGCCCGTCGATGATCCAGTGCCGCTTGCCGGTGCGCGGGTCATAACTCGCCACAGACTTGCTGCCGGACAGAATCATCTGCGTCCGCCCGCCAATCTCGCGGATGATCGGCGTGCAATAACTCCGCGTCTTGTTCTCGCGATCGACTTTCCAAACCGTCTTGCCCGTGCGAGCGTTGAGCGCCACCAGATACGCATCGCCGTCGTGGTCCCCGTTGACGATCACCTTATCCTCAAACAGCACCGGGCTGCTGCAGTAGCCGTGCTTGCTCGAAAACGCGCCCGGCCGTACCAGCCATTTCTCGTGCCCGTCGAGGTCATAAGCGGCGATCAGCATCTTGTCGCCGTCGAGAAACGACACGTAGACCTGCTCGCCGTCCGTCGCCGGCGTGCTCGACGCATAGCTATTCAGCTCGTGCTTTCCTTCCAGGTCCGCCTCCAACACCGGCGTTTGCCACAGCAGCTTTCCGGTTTTCCGGTCGAAGCAGACCAGAACCCGCTGCCTTTCCGCCGTCAGGCAGGAAACGGTAAAGATACGGTCTCCCCATACGATCGGTGAAGCATGGCCCACTCCCGGCACCGCGACCTTCCAAGCGATATTGCTCGC
>JGI10216J12902_101028710_pt1 | contig 14180 bp, 22 predicted proteins | sample KanNatreferecore_FD_12902 | JGI IMG/M metagenome (IMG submission 12902)
CCGCGGCCCCCGATCTACGTCCCGCCGCCGAGCAGCGGCCTCGCCCCGTCGCACCCGATCCAGATGCCCCCGCCGGGCACGTGGCCGCCGCAGCGGCCGGACTCGCCTCCGGGGACGGTCGTGATTTGGGTGCCCGGGTACGGGTACATCGTGCTGGGCACCACACCGACCCACCCCATCGAGCCTGGCGGGCAGCCGGATCAGGGCCTGCCGCCTGCGGGCGGTTCCGGCGGTTCCGGCGGGACACCGGATCAGGGCCTGCCCCCGACGCCACCGTCCGCGCAGCCCAAGCGCTAGACCGCCGCAGCGGGTAACCTACCGCGGGGGCCGAGCCGCATACTCACGGGGCGCCCACATCTGTGGACGCCCCGTTCGTTTTGAGAAAGGACACCATGCCAGCACCCAGCCGTAGACCGCCGCGCTCGATCCGAGAGCGCTTCCTTATTGGGTTCGGGGTCACCGCCCTCGCCGTGGCCGGGGTGTTCGCCTGGGAGCCGTTGATGGGGGCTTCCGCCACCGTGGACGCCTGCGGCGGGTATCCCTGTCCGCCGCCGCCTACGTATACGGCAACGCTACCACCGCCGCCACCCCCGCCTCCGGCGACGAACACGCCGACCAAGGTGCCGTACCCCACGAAGACGGCCACCTCGGTACCCCCCACGTACACCGCGACGACCCCGCCGCCACCGCCCCCGCCGCCCACGGCCACGCCGACGACGCCGCCGTGTACCTGTCCGACGTACACCCCGGTGCCGCCGACCTACACGGCGACCACGGTGCCGCCGCCGCCGCCCCCGGCGTCTCCGACGCCCACGGCGACGAACACCCACGTCCCGTATCCGACCAAGACGGCCACGGCCACGCCGACGAACACCGCCGTGCCGCCGACCTACACCCCCACGGCCACGCCGACCACGGCACCCCCGCCCCCGCCTCCACCGGCCACCCCCACAGCGACGGCCACGCCGATCCCTGAGGGCTGCACGCCGGGCTTCTGGAAGCAGGATCAGCACTTCGGGGCGTGGGCCATCCCGCAAAGCACCACGCTGGAGAGCGTCTTCGACGTGCCCAACAGCCTGAACCTGGACAACGAGACGTTCCTGGAGGCGCTCCAGGGCGGCGGCGGGTCTGGGATCAACGGGGCCGCGACGATCCTCTTCCGTGCGGCGACCGCCGCCTACCTGAACTCGCTCAACGACGAGATTAGCTACCCGCTGACCTCGGCGCAGATCGTGTCCCAGGTGAACACGGCCCTCGCCACGCTGAACCGGGACGCCTACCTCAAGCTGGCCGGGACGCTCGACACCTACAACAACCTCGGGTGCCCCGACGCCAAGTCCCTCACCATCCAGGTCTAGCGCCATGAGGCTCCGGTGGTTCGCCGCGGGTCTGCTGGCGGGGGTGGTGGCTTCGGCCACCACGCCCGCCGTCGCGCTCGCCCAAGAGGACGGCGCGTCGGGGGAGGTCGTAGCCCTGACGATCAGCGCCACCGGGGCGCCGGTCGTGCGCCAGGTCGTCCCCGTGCAACTCCTGCGCTCGGACGGTCGTACCGTCCCGGGCCGGGTGGAGGTGCTGGCCCCTACGCGGGGTGCCCAGGTCGCCTTCTGGACGGAACCCGACGAGCCGGTGGCGAACCGGGTCTACGTCGGCAACCTGCCGGAAGGGGACGTGGCGGTGAACGTCACCCTCCCCGATGGCAAGGTGCTGTTCGGCAGCGCCTGGGAGAACAGCGCCGGGGGCACGTTCTACGGGCAGTTCGTCTCCGACCTGGTGCCGTGAGGTGAGGAACGAGGAGTAGGTGATGGTCATCGCATTCGGCCCCCGCTTTGTCTGCCTCGCCATCGCCTTGATCCTGCTCCTCCTCTCGGCCTACTCCGGGATCGCGGAGCCGACCCGTGGCGTCTTGCTGCGGGTCGGCCTCGCCTTCATGGCCGCCGCCTTCCTCTTCCACGATGTGGGCTGAGGTCGTGTCATGCGAGACGAACTCGGGCGGTGGCTCGTCATGCTGGTCTGGCTGCTGGTCGCCGTCTTGTTGGCCTACCTGGTGGTCACCGTAGGCCGCTGAAAGGGAGGACAGGGATGCCGATCTACACGCCGTACCCCGGGCCGGGCGCCGGGATTTCCACCGCCGGGATCAACAAGACCGCGGGATGGGGATCGCCCCCGCTCTACATCGGGGACGCCGGGATCAACAAGACCGCGGGCAAGTCCCTGAGCGGCCTCGATCAGAACAGCAACCCGGTCATCACGTCCTTCAACGTGACCGGGATCACGGGCACCGGGGCGACCATCACCTGGACGACCAACGTGGCCCGCCCCCTCGGCTCCGTCCGGTGGCGCCTCGCCTCGGGCGGCGCGTGGACGACCGTGGCCGAGGCAGGTACCCCGCCGCTGACCACCCACTCGGTGCCCCTCACCGGTCTGGCGCTGAGCAAGACCTACGAGTACGAGGTCACCCAGCCCGGCTCGGGCACCGGGGCGCAGGCCGGAAAGCAGGTGTACCAGGGCCGCTTTACCACCCTCGCCGCGGGTGAGTTCGGGGGATTTCCTGAGGGCGAAACCGGTGGCGCCGGGGCGCCGGGAGGAGCGACGATGCAGGCGCCGTCACAACCCGACCAGCCGCCCGCCTTCGACCTGACCCTGCTCCAGGTCACCGGCATCTCGGACACCGAGGCCACCGTGCAGTGGCGCACCAACGTGTACGCGGACGGCACGGTACAGTACCGCACGTCCGGCTTCGGGATGGGGCAGCCGGTGGTCGTGGAAGAGGGCGGGGCGAAGCGCCTGAACCACAGCATCTACCTGGTCAACCTCACCCCGGAGACGGTGTACCAGGTGACGGTGGTCTCGGCCGACGCCTCGGGGAACCTGGTGACCGGCGGGCCGATCAGCTTCTCCACCGAGCCGCCCGAGTAGACCTACCTCTCCCCTCTCACACCACCCAAGAGGCCCTTCCACATCTGTGGAGGGGCCTCTTGGTGTGTTGGGGGAGGTCTCGGGAAGGGCCGATGGGGCGCGGCGGGGGTCGAGTAGGGCAGTCGGGCAGGTGGGAGGGGACACGGCTCGGCTCGGACTGCGAGGTCGGCGGGCCATGGTGAGTGGAGCCTAGACCAGGGTGGTCGGGCAGGGCCGGGGTGTGACGGCGGGTGTTGACCAGTCGGAGGCGAATCGGCATGGCGAGGAGCGAGTCGGTTGGTCGTGAGTAGTCGGCGTGGGTTGGGTGGTCGCGGATTGCTGAGGAGTGGCGAGCGCAGTCGGTGGGGTATCGGCGTGGCCTGGGCAAGACGGGCGCGGCTTGTCGGGCTGATGCGGCGGGGGAAGGGTGGCGGGGGCGAGGATTGGCGAGAACAGTCGGGTGGACACGTGGTGGCTCGATCCGCCGTCGAGGCGTTGCGGCCGGGGTCGAGAAGTCGCGGTTCGTCGTGCCGGGCTGGTGTGACAAGCGCTGGCCTGAGAAGTCGGGCGGGTATGGCAATGACGTGGTTCGGCAAGGCTGGTCGTGCCGGGCTGCTCTGGGCTGACTTGAGATGGCGAGGTGAGTGTTGTCGGGGAGGTAAGGCGGGAAGCGAGGGGGTACGGGGCGACTAGGTTTGGGGAGTCGTGGAGGTATGGCCTGGGAGGACTCGGCGCGAGACGGCGGGGAGCGGTGGGACAAGCGAACGTCACTCGGGGGTGGGCTGCACGGGAGCGACATGGCTAGTCAGCGTGGCGTGGTTTGGCTGGGACTGAGGCGGCAAGGCAAGTCGGCATGGGCTGGACTGCTCTGGGGAGCCTTGGTGAGTCGGTGACGGTGCGGCTAGGCAGGGGAGGGCTTGTCGGGGTGACTTGACATGGGAGAGGTGGGGATCGGCTTGACTGGGGCAGTCGGTATGGGCAGCAACGGTGAGGTGGGGTCAGCAACGGGCAGTCGGCTTGCTCGGGCTTGAGTTGAGGTGGCGCGAGAAGTCGAGTCGGAGCGGGTGGGTGAGTCAAGGGGTGACATGCCTTGGCTTGTCAAAGAGGGTCGGTAGGGTAGGCGTTGGCTTGAGGCGGCTCGTCGTCCACAGATGTGGCGTGGGCTGTTGAGGCCCGAGAAGGGGGGTCGAGAGTAGTCGCGCTGGTCAGGATGGGCGAGGCTGGGCCTGCCGTGGGTAGTCGGCCCGGGAAGGTGGGGTCAGACGTGCGCTGACAAGTCGGTCGGGGTGGGCCTGTGCTGGGACGGGCGGGGTTGGCCTGTCGGCTCGGGGGGAGCGGAGTGGGGGAGGCAAGTGTCGGTGCGTCGGTGTGTGTTGCCTCGGCCTGGGCAGTCGGGAGCAGGCTGGTCGGGTTGGGCGGCGTCGGCAGGGTGGGGATTGGGGTGATAGGTCGGTCGGGCTTGACGGTGGCCGGGCATGACTGGGGAAGTCGGGTGGCCTGGAACGGATCGGTTCGTCCTGACAAGGCGAGAGAAGTCGCGCTGGTACGGCGTGGGCGGGAGAGGGACGGGGCGTCGTGACGGGCGGTGGAGGTGGGGATGGGGTAGGTGAGAGGTGTCGCCCGGGTTTGGGACGTGGTGGACGCGAACAGACGAGCGCTGGCGGGGACAGTCGAGTGGGGCGGGAGGGGCGAGGGATGACACGGACTGTCGTCCTGGCGTGGGATGCATTGCCGAGGTGAGCGGCGGGCAGGGAAGTCGGTGAGGCGAGGCGGGGTTAGTACTGCGTGGACTGGCGTGACGAGGGATGCCAAGTCGGGGCGGCCGGGGAAGTGGGGGCGAGGGTAGTTTTGACGCGGGGTGAGGGGTCGAGTCGGTAAGGGGGCGGTGTGGTTTGAGCCGTAAGGGGCCGAGGGGGTAAGTCGCTAGGGGTTGGAAAGGCCGGGCAAGGAGTGTCGTCGCGAGTCGGGCAGGGGCGGCTTGTCTGGTCACGTCGATGCGACACGATGTGGCCGCGGGCAGTCGTGCATCGGCATGGCTTGTCGGTACGTCGCGGATCGTGGCGCCGCTGGCGGTCGAGTGCTGACCTGATGAGGCAAGTCGGAACGGGCGGGTGAGTCATGGCTTGACTCGGGTGAGGTCTGGCAAGTCGGCTAGGCGTGGGTTGCTCTGGCACGGTCGGGGCTAGGAAAGTCGGGGCGTCATGTGCAGGGTTGCTTCGGCTCGCGTTGGGTAGTCGGGACGGATAGGGACGACCCGGTGCGGGAAGGTACGTCGCTCAGGGATGACGCGGGCGGGCTGGTGTTGGTGGGGAAAGTCGCACTGGCTTGACGAGGCCGAGGATTGATAAGTACCGACGAGACGCGGCAAGTCGGTTTGGAGTGTCGGGGAGTGGGATGACTAGGGCAGTCGGCTGGGGGTGGCCCGGCATGAGGGAGAGTAGGTGTGGCACGTCGGACAGGGCTGACGGGGCATGGCTCATGACGAGCGGGCTAGCCATGTCGGCGTGACCGGGGTTGGTCAGGCTCTGGTAGTCGGTACGGGCAGCACGGCGCGGGGACGGCGGGCATCGGCAGGGGTGGAGAAGTCGGGAGGCTCGGGCGTGACCGGTGCGAGGCGAGGGCTGGCAAGTCGAGCAGGGTTGTCGGGACGTGGCATGACGAGCATTGGCAAGTCGGAGAGCGGCTGTCCTGAGCGGGTCTGAGGCGACTAGTCGGTTTGTCTATCCGGAGACCGGGCTGCCCGCATCCACAGATGTGGGCAGCCCCGTGCCCTTCCGGAGTCGTAGCTACTTCTTGCGGGCAGCCTTGGCGTCGGCCAGCGCGTCGGCCCTGGCCTCAGCCCCGGCGTAGGCAGCGTTGTAGTCGGCCACCTCGTTGGCCCGCATCTCGGCCGCTGCGTTGTTCACCTGCTCGCGCTCGATAGCCGCCGCCTCTTCGGCACTAAGCGGATCACCGAGCGAATTGACCCACTCAGGTTCCAGGCTGGACAACGGCACCGGCTCGGTCTCTTCCCAGGCCAGCACCTCGAAGCGGCCCTTGTCCTGGGAGCGCAGCGCCCCCAGCCCACCGTCCTGGAACTGAATCCAAATCTTGGGCCAGTGCTGCTCGATCACGTCGTTCTGGAGGGTGGCGACGAGGAACTCGATGCGGGGGCGGACGACGTACTGGTAGTAGGTGAGGGTGGAGCGGGCACCCTGCGGGCCGTTGACGTGGCCGACGAACAACTCCAGCCCGTCGAACTCGTCCTTGCCCAGGTAGATGCGCTCGGGGCCGACGAACACCCGCTCGGCCAGCCAGTTCTTGGCGCCCTTGCCCTGGTAGCGCCCGTTCTTGCCCAGCATGGTGCCCGCCAGGTTGACGTTGATGGCCTCCTTCAGCCCGGCCTTGACCTGGCGGCTCTCGATGAACAGGCCGTTGCGATCCTTCTTGAACCCGACCGCGGTCTGGCTGGCCGCCAGCTTCTCCGACGCCAGCTTCATCAACTCGTAGGGGGAGAGCGGCTGGCCCTGCTCGTCCTTGGCCTCGGCCAACTCGGGGTCTAACTCCAGCAGGGTGCGCTTGGTCATGGCCGCCAACTCGGCCTGCTGGGTGACGCCGGTCTTGGTGCGCAGCCACGCCTCGATCACGTCCGGACGCTGCGGCGTCCCGCCGTAAATCTTGTTGTTCAACTGCACGACGACCTTGCGGAACTTGTACACCTCGCCCAGGTGCTTATCGAACACGCCCATCTTGGTACTCCTTAGCTTTCCGGATTGGTGGTGGTGCCACTGTCGGTGTCGTTCTCGCCCATGATGTTGCGCAGGGTTTCCTCGATCCCGGTCATCAGCAGGTCGAGGTTGTTCTGCACCGTGGTCTGGGCGCTCTCGTAGGCGGCGCTCACCTGGTCGGGGGTGTAGACATCCGCCACGGTCTGGGTCTCGGCCATGCCCGCGGCCAGGATGCGGTACCAGCGGGCCATGCCCAACTCGATCCCGCCCCTGACCTCGCGCTCCCTGGCCCCGGCCAGCAGGTCTTCCTTGGTCATGAGCCGCAGCCGGAGGTAGCTGTTCCGGATGGGCTGGTGTTCCATCCGGTTGAACCACCGCTGCACCCGCTCCTGCTGCTCGGCGGGCGTGGTCGCCGCCGCCTCGTAGAAGCGCTTGATCCGGCGGGTCTCCAGGATGACGGCCCTGACCATCTCGGCCGCCGTGTCGTAGACCCGTTCGGAGACGAACTGGTTCAGCATCTCCTGGTCGTCGGCCAGGAACTGCACGGCCTCGTCGGCCAGCGGGCCGACCTTCGCCTCCCCGAGCGTGCTGATGCGGTCGCGCATCCACTCGCGCAGGATGGACGAGGCGCTCTTGCCTTCACGCGCATCGAATGCCATCGCCGTTCACAGATGTGGACTAGCGACGGCCGTCGTCGCCGGTCGCCGCCATCATGGCGTTGGCAGCGATGTAGGCGTAGCTGCTTGTCACCTGCTCCATGACGCGCAGCGAGGCGAGGCGCATCTCGATCATGCCCACCTTCGAATGCTGCCGAAGCTGCGTGGCGCCGAAGCCGCGCTCCCCCATCTCTTCCTCCAGCTTGGCGAGGGTCAGCTTCGTCTCCAGGTAGAGGATCGCCTGACGCAGGGTGGCGTTGTCACACTCGGCCAAGACCCGCACCTCCGGTGAGACCGTTGGCAGGGTCGGCGTGGGCTTGGGCAATCCGCGGGTTGGTACTGGCACGGTGGTACTCCTTGGCGGGGGCCGTCTCGTATGCGTTCCCCGCACTATACATTGTATCAAATCGTGACCCGCTTGTCAAGTTGAGTGACCCAGCCTCAGCCTTTACGCGGGCCGGGCCAGGGTGCAGCCCCTGGCCCGGGGTGAGGTTCACATCTGTGGACTAGCTGATCGTGACCACCTCCCGCACCGGCTGAGCAGGCACCTCGGCGGGGGCCGGAACCGGCGCAGGCGCCCAGGTCAGGGCGAGCCGGGCCTGGTAGGGGGCGGGCACCCGCAGCAGGCTGCGGAACGTCCGCTCCATCTGCGCCTCAAGCACGCGCCGGTAGGCGTCCTCGTACTCGGGGTGGCTGTTGCAACACATTGGTGTGGTTACTCCTTTCCCTTTCGGGGTCTCTGCTGGGGCGTGAACCGCCGCCGATGCTCCCGCTGCAAGGAGGTTTCGAGCGACTGGATCACCATATTGAAGAACAGGTCAGCCTCGTCGGCGTCCATGTGGAGGGTGCTGACCTGGTGGGCGGCGACGATCTTGTGGAACCCCTGGCAGCCCATCAGGATGTCCATCAGGTTGATCTTGTCCTCGGGTTGCTCCGCGATCCACGTGGTGAGGGCGCCCAGAAGATGCCGGACGAGCGACCGCACCTTGGCGGCGTCAGCCTGCACGACCCCGTTTTGCCGGGGCGGTTCCGTCTGCATCGCGCTTCTCCATCGTGGCCGAGGTCTGCACGTCGATGCGGAGGCCGGTGTCGACGGTCAGGATGCGCCAGCCCCCGGGCACCCGCTCGGCGCGGAGGTTGGGGTCACCGTCCACCCCCATCGTCACCGCCCGATCCAGCACGAACTCCTGGCAGCGGGCCAGCCAGGACAGGAAGTTCTCGCCCGGCTTGCGCTTGGGGATCAGGACGTACCCGGTGGGGGTGTCGATCACGGGGTTGCGCCGCAGCATCAGCCCCCAGAACGCCATGATCTGGGCGGTGGTCAGCCCGCTGTCCCAGCCGGACAGCACGAACCAGAGGGGCACGCCCTTGCGCTCCAAGGACTCAGCGATGGCCGCTGGGGGGGTGGGCTTTCTCGGTGGCACGTGGTACTCCTTTCAAGTCGGCGGTGTGGTACCGGCTGGCCGCCTCCCAGCCGTTGATGAACGCCAACCGTAGCTTGGTCACCAGGTTGGCCGGGTAGGTGTCAGGGAGGAGGAACGCCTGGACGTGTCTCCATGCTCGCTCCTGGGCTTGATACTCCCGGCGGCGGCGGTTCGCCTGCGCCACCTCCGTGAGGGCCTCGTTCGGCTTCGTCGTCGGCTCCCTTCTCGTCGGCTAAGTGGAGCGCCCACTCGGTGGCGGCCTGGGCAATCTCCCGGAACGTTACGCGGTCGAGGCCAAGGATGCGGGACGCCTGCCCCTCGGACAACTCCCCTTGGGCGTGGGCCACCAGCACGATCAGCCGGGTGTTCATGCGGAGCAGGGTCTGGATGTCCCGGGCGATCCGCTCCAGCCCGACCGCGCCGATGTCGTTCAGCGCCTCGGCGGGGTGTTCCTGCATGCGATTGATGGCTTGCTCGATGGTGAACAGGTGGCTCAGCCAGTTGGCATCCACCGGTTGGATCGTCCACATGCGCCCGCTCACCCCTCCGTCCCCTGCGGCCCCGGAAAATCCTCGATGGGCACGGCCACCCAGACGACCGCCTTGCGCCGGGCCTTGGTCAGGCGCACGGTCTTGCTGTCCTTGACCAGCCCCGCCTCCTGCAACTCCACCCGCCTCGGGCGGTAGGTGTTGCCCTGGAGGGCGAGCATCTCCTGCGCCTCTTCGTCGGTCAGCCCATCGGGCAGGCACCCCAGGAGCAGGGTGTAAATCTGTCCGCGGAGCGTCCCGGCGATGCCCTCGATCAAGAGGGCGGCGGCCCGGGAGGTGGGCGAGTGGGACTGGGCGGGCGCCGGGTTGTTCACCGCTATCTCCATGGTGCCGGGCAGGAACATGCTCAACTGGGCGTGCCCGTGGTGCTGCAACCAGACCCGCTGGATGTCCCCCGGCTGGCGGGGTTCGCCCCTGAACTCGTACGGGTCTGGTCGCCTGGGCATCGGACTAGTTCACCTTTCGTCCCGGGGCGCCGTCCTTGAGGGAGACCGCCTCGGTCGGCGTACGCATGGCGATGGCGACGTTGACGCCCGCCTGCTCCAGCACGTCGAGCGTCTTGATCAGCGTCTGGCAGGACGCCTGGTATTCCTCCAGGCTGGGCGCCGGTTCCACTTCATCGACATGCTCCACCAGGTCGGGGATCAGTCCGCACAGGATGTCGGCCGAGGCGTTGGCGTCCATCACCGCCTTGGACAGGACGGCCAGCGCCCGGCCCACCCGGCAGCGCAGGCAGTCGAAGTTCTCGCAGCCGTGCTGGCGCTGCCAGTGCCAGGCCACCCAGGAAGCGGAGGTGCGTAGCTGGTCTTCCTGCTCGGGGTTCAGGTACTCATCGACATCGGGCAGGGCGCGGTCGCCACGGTTCGGGGGATTAGGCATGGTCATCACGGTACACGTCTCTTTCCACGGTGGTACTCCTTGACACTAGTCCACAGATGTGGACGGGTCGGGCGGGGTCGCTTCGACGGCAGCCGTGGGATCAAAGCACAGGGCGACGAACTGGCGCCAGCCCGCGGGGCGCATGACCCCGGTGACGATGGTGCCCACGGTGCCCAGCTTGATCTGCCACAACTCCTGTTCCTCGGACAGGACTCCTTTCTCGGTCTTCAGTTCCAGCATCAGCATGGTCGTCGTGCCGTCCCGCTGGAGCGGGGAGAGCGCGATCAGATCGGGCAAGCCCTTGTCGCTCTTGCGGCTGTCCCCTTCGTGGTAGACGAGCCAGCCGTAGCGGCGCAGGGTCTGCTCGCACAACTCCTGGAGGGTGCCCTCATGCATCCGGGGGTTGAGCAGATCATCGACGCCCACCATCGGAGGGAGGTTCTCCGGACGGACGATCTTGACCCGGCGCCGGGGCATCCCGCTGGTCACGGTCACGTACTAACTCCCGCAGGTGTTCCTCGATCCGCGGGGTCAGCGTGCCCGCCTCGCGCCGCTCTCGGAGGATTTCTTCCGCCGACTTCCACTCGACCTTCATCGTCCTGACCTGGAAGCGCATGTCCCCCACGGGGATGCCCCTGGCCCGGCGCTCCAGCATCACCTCGTTGATCTGCTCGTCGCTGGGGGTGGACGAGCCACCCCCCTGCCAGATACGAGCCTGGGCCACGCCCTTACAGAGGTGCCATTCCAGCACGTCAGGTGGTGGCTTCTTCCCCGCCCGCACCGCTGGATCGGGCGGCGGGAGCAGGCGCTCGCTCTCAATCTGAAGCTGCTTGCGGGCCTCGGTGATGTAGTCCTTGAAGGTGGCGATGATGGGGAGCCGCTCCTGGTTCAGCTTCCAGAGCGAGACGGCTCGAACCAGCACGTCCACATCTGTGTCCCCGAACGCCCGCCGAATCTCCCCGCCCCATTCTGAGAAGTCGTCGGGGTTCCGGCCGGGGTGATAGTGCCCGATGAGCCGGGCGAGTTGCTGGTCGAAGGTGTCGCGGTCGGCAGCAGGCATCGGTGGTACTCCTTCAGTCGTCGGCCGAGCGGAACTTCGGACGGTGCTTGACCGTGGCGGTTTCGTAGAGGGTCTGAACGTGGCTCCCCAGTTGTGGCCCCTCCAGCACCTGACCGGCGTACTTCACCATGCTGTTGGGCGTCATCACCACGGTGCCCATCTTGGCTTTCCAGCGCTCAGCGATCTGCTGGATTTCCTGGGGCGCCACCTCGCTGTCTCGGAACTGCTTGCAGGCGACGTTGCGCTGATCCCGCTCAGCCTTGGTGCGACACGGCCCAAAGACGCGCTCCAGCGCGTCCCAGTGGTAATCCCTCGATCTACCGTTACTGGTGGGCTTATCGGTAATTAGCTTGGTAGAAGGAGCAGCAGGATGAGAGTCTTCCCACTCCCCCTTTGGGGGAGTGGGAGAGGGGTGTGGGGAGAGACCGAGGGGGGAGCCACCGGAAATCACCAGGGGAGAAATGTTTAGAGCATTAGCGGCAGCGTTCTGAACATTGCCGCTAACGTTCTGAACATTGCTCGTTAGGTTCTGAACGTTATTCAGGGCGGTGATCAGCGGGCTGGCGACCAGGGAGGGCAGGGCGCCACGCTGCGGTTGGCGGAAGCGCTCAGCGAAGAGCGCGGCGAAGGCGGGGTCATCGGCTAGCACCCCGGACATCTCGGCGGCGAACAGGGCGGCGACCTTGGGGTTGCGGGCCATGGCCCGCTCGGCAAGCTGGACGAGGACTTGGTAGCGCTGCTGGTGGCGTAGAGTGCGGGGCGTACTGGTCTCAGGCATCCGCGGCGGCCTCCCTCGCCGTGCGGTAGGCCAAAGGAAGAGCGTCTCTGCTCGCCCTCCGGATCGACATTCCCTCGGGACGGATCGCCTCGAAACGTGCATCGGTCAGGATCAACAACTCCGCTATGGCTCTGGCCCGCCAGAGCCGGGCTTTGATGGCGGATCGGGTGGTGGTCAGGGCACGGGCCGCCTCGTTCATGGAGATGCCCGCGCTCGCCATCACGACGGCTGCCGCCTCCTTGTCGGGCAGCGACTCGATCAGCCGCCGGGCGGTCTCGTGCCGCTCCTTGGTCAGCACCGTGTCCAGGGCTTCGTCTTCCTGGACGTGGCCGCGTCCCTCAGCCAGAACGGTCAGGTCGTCGTCGCGTTGCCCGAGACCCCGGGCGTGTTCGTAGTTGGTGGGCAACCGTTTGGCGTAGTCCAGGCTGATGTTGCTGGCCGACCGGGCGAGGAAGCGCCAGAAGGTGCCCTGCTCCTGGTACTGCCCCTTCTTGATGGCGTTGAACACCTTGGCCCAGGCGTCCTGAGCCAGGTCTTCCGCCACCGCCAGGTCGCCCTTGGTGTAGCGGCGGGTGATGCCGATCAGCTTGAGTCGGTAGCGCTCATACAGCACCCCGAACGCCTCGGCGTCACCAGCCTGCGTCCGGCGGATCAGGCTGGCATCGTCCAAGGCGACGGGGAGCGGCCCGTCGCCCACGATCATCCCGCTGACCCCGCCGTCCCCTGCCGGGCTGCTGCCAGCTTCTCGTTGACCCGCTTGAGCAAGGCGTTGCGGGTCTCCACGATGAAGTCCAGCGGCGCATCGGCGGCCAAGTCCACCACCCCGTCCAGCCCCAGCCGCTTGGCCGTCCCGGCGAGGCGCGTATACTTGGCCCGCTCGTCGTCCTCGCTGCCCATTGGGGGCGACGAGCCACCATTCTGGGCGTAGTCAGGCCCCCGGTTTTGGGCCGGGGGCCTGGTGACTTGGGCGTTGACTCGGCGGGGCGCAGCGCCGCTGCTGCTGGGACGCGACGGTGGCGAGAGGGGGAGCGGGCCGTCCTCGTCCACATCTGTGTCGCGGTCGGAGGGGAGGGAGACCAGTTCCTCCACCGCCGCCATGCCCACGTTCAAGGCATCGCGCAGGGCACGGGCCTTGGCCCGGGTCTCAGCCATCCGGACGATGTGCGGGGCGATCATCCGCCCCACGTTCTCGGCGTTGGCATCCCCGAGACCGTCGTATATCCCCCACGGAACCTGCACCCGGGCCGAGACGATGGCCGTCCACTTGTTCTCGGCGCGTGGCGACTCCACCATGGTGGTCGTGATCCGGCTCAGCCCGTTGCGATGGGCCGCATCGAGCAGCCCGGCATACAGGACAAAATCTTTGCCCTGCCGGTTAACAAGCTGCTCCTTGGCAATGACGATCTTCGGTCGGTCTTGGCCGATGGTCTCGATCACGTGGTACTCCTTGAAACCCTCGTTCGGGAATAGTCGTTTAGTGAATCACGGGGCGGCTGGTACCCGTTCCGTTTCCGCATCATGGGTGCTGACGCACCTGGCGGGCTTGCCTGCCCAGGTTTCCGGTGCCCAGGTTGTGGTACTCCTTGCCAGTGGCCCCGTCGCAAGGCGGGGCCACTGGTTTTTCGTCCGGCAGCGTACCGACCCGCGAAGTCTACTCGGCGGCGTCCTCGGCGGCCAGTTCGTACTGCCGCTTGCGCTCCCCCTGCTTGGAGCGCCCGCGATTGAACTCCATGATCTGCCCCTCGTACCCGTCCATCGGATCGGCCACGGCGGGGTGCGTGGCGGGCTTGCGGTACGGGAGCATGGCCGTCTCGACCTCATCCCGCCGGAACTGACGCCTGCCATTGTAGGTCTGATAGAACGGCAGCCGACCGGAGTTGCACAGGGAGTAGACGGTCTGGCGGCTGATCCCGAACTCGCGGGTGATGTCCAGGACGGACATCCACATCGGGTCTTTCGGGATACGCCCCTTCGGCTGCGCCTTGACGGCACCGTCCACAGATGTTGACTGCTTGGACATTGGTACTCCTTTCTGGTGGGGTCAACAACGATGTCAACCTCCACCATAATCATATCATGCGTGTCAAGTGCTGAGGCTGGGACGCTCAAGCGTCCGGCAGCCCCTCGGCCCGGCGGTACAGGGTGCTGGGCACCTGCCCACCGGGGGCGTACATCCCGGTGACGGGGCGGGCGGGCGGCTTGCCCCCGTTGCGCACTTCGTGGCGCACCTGCC
>JGI10216J12902_100334381_pt1 | contig 14178 bp, 11 predicted proteins | sample KanNatreferecore_FD_12902 | JGI IMG/M metagenome (IMG submission 12902)
CGGCCGACAGATCCAGGTGGAAGATCCCGACGGGAATCCGATCGAGCTCTTCGAGCCGGCTCAATAGACGAAAGGGAATACGCTCACGGACACTCGTAGTTCGCCACGTCTCGAGCGCTACCGGATCGGTTCCAGGCGGCGACCTGCGGATACGGACAAAGCCGTCGCGTTTTGACGACGGCACTTTTTGGATCGCCGTCGATCGCAAATTTCGTGGCGATCACACCGTCTGGCGTGACGCCGTTCTCCACCCATTGCTGGAGCGCCGAGAAGAGGCTGTGTTGCGGATTGTCGCCCGGGCGTACCCACTGCCCGATGTCATTCGGCTCGTCGCCACTGCCGCAATGCCCCATGCCCGGCACGATGTAAAGCTGGAGGAAATTGCGCACGGTCGTGTCGCCCATTCGTCTCCTTATCGACGAGAAGAATTCGATGTTCGCATCGGGGCGATCGTTTCCGCCGTGATAGATGATGATCTTCCCACCCTGTTTCTCGAACGCCGCGAAATCGCCACTGATGAATGTTCTGAAACCGAAGTGCGTCGCCGGTGCTCCCGCCAGGATTCCGTCGTAGTCTGTCGGATATCGTTCGGCTTCCATCAGGCCCTGCCGACCACCGTTTGAGCAGCTGCTGAAATACGATCGCGTCGGCGGCGAGTTGTAAAAAGCCTGAATCAGCGACCTCGCAGTTTGTGCGGTAAGATGTACAGCCCGATAATCGAAGTCCGCCTGCTTCTCCGGATGATTCGTTGACCACGCGTACTCACTAGGCCTGCCCTGATGTCCCGTGTCGGTGGACGAAGTCGCATAACCGCTATAGAGTGACTCGCCGAGACGGTAGTAGCTGATCGAGCCGCCGTATGAGCCGTTGCCGACGCCGAGGTAACGACCGTTCCAGCCGGCAACCGGGAGCCAGACCTCGATGTTGATCTCCGAATCGCTGGTTGGTCGCGCCACGGCGCGCACGCGACAGAACGCCGGCAACGCGTTGAAGGCCGTAAAAAATTCGGGAGATGCTCTGCGCATCATCCTCGGCGGCACGAACTTCCCCGAGTCCACCAGCTCGCCGGATAGAATAGCGGTTTGCTCGAGACGTAGTCCGGTGAGCGACCGACACGGCATCGCACGCGACGGCGTTGGTGCCGCGCAGCAAAGTGCGCCGAGTGAAGCAAGACTAACGAGACAGACCGTTTGACGCATGACGTTGGCCGGTTTATGCACTTGGTTGATCCGATCCCTTACGCACAATACCGGCCGCCGTGTCGATGACAAAATCAAAGCGCGTGGGCGGCCTTGGCCTGTCGCGAGTTGCAACGCACCTTACGGTGTGCGCCTGGAGGAATGATTATGTCAATTCGAGCCGGTCTTTGTGTCGGAACCTTACCGTGACGCAGAGCGGCGGTTTGTGACGCTGGTAGCATTCGTCTGACTCCTGTCATCTCGGTCTCCAGCCTGGTCAAGCGTTACGGCCGCACGGTCGCCGTTGACGAAGTCTCGCTGGAGGTTTTCGAGGGCGAGATCTTCGGACTCATCGGTCCGAACGGCGCCGGCAAGACGACCACGATGGAGTGCGTCGAGGGCAATCGAGTTCCCGACAAGGGAACGATATCAGTGCTTGGCCTCGATCCAAGGCGCGACGCCAACGCTCTCCGCCAGCGCATCGGTGTGCAGCACCAGGAGGCGCACCTTCAAAAGCGGATCAAAGTCTGGGAGGCGGTTGACCTTTGGCGCTCGCTCTACGCCCGCGTAGCAGATCCTGACGCGCTACTCGCACGGCTTGGACTCGAATCGAAGCGCGACACCTGGTTCATGGATCTCTCTGGCGGCCAGAAACAACGACTCTTCATCGCCCTGGCGCTCATCCACGAGCCCGAAGTGGTTTTTCTCGACGAGCTTACCACCGGGCTCGACCCGCAGGCGCGTCGCGCGATCTGGGGGCTCGTGACCGGAATCCGAGACCGCGGCACGACTGTGTTCCTCACGACCCATCTAATGGAAGAAGCCGAGCGACTCTGCGATCGCGTAGCCATCATCGAGCACGGGCGCCTTATCGAGGTCGGCACGCCCGACGATCTCGTACAGAAGCACTGCCCCGAACGGACGGTGGTGTTCACCAGCGATGATGCCAATGTATCCGAGCGGCTTCAGGAGCTGGGTGCGGTTGAGCGCGCGGATGGAACTACGTCGACTTACACCATTCGAGGCGCGGGTGACGACTTCGTGACCGATGTGATTAACATCATTGCGCGCGAGGGGATTCGCGTCCGCGGCTTTCGCACCGAGATTCCGACGCTCGAGGAAGTGTTCCTGAAGCTGACCGGCCACGGGATCAGGGACTGAATGCGACCGCGGTTCCTGCGTGGATTCTGGAAGCTCACCTGGCTCGAGACAAAAATCTTCTCGCGCGAGCCGATGGGGTTCGTCGCGACACTCGTCATGCCGCTGGTGCTGTTCATCCTGCTCGGTCGCGCCTTCGGCATCAACAGACCCCTGGCCGCGCCGGACGTCGACGTTCCATTCAACGTGGCGATTCTCGCAGCTGTACTGATCGCGCTGAGCGCGGTGCAATCGCTCACGGCGATCATATCGATTTACAGGGAAGGAGGCATCCTCAAGCGCCTCCGTGCCACGCCGCTTTCGCCGGTGACGATCATGGGTGCGCAGGTCGTTGTTAAGCTCGCCTTCACGGTGATCAGCCTGGCGCTGCTCATGCTCGCCGGGCGTCGGCTTTTTCCGGGCGTAATGCGGGTGAATGTGTTCAGCTTTACCGTGGCCGTAGTCCTCAGCACGTTCAGCATTCTCTCACTCGGCTTCGTTATCGCCAGTCTGGTGCCGACGGCGCGATTCGCTCAACCAGTCGGTGCCGCGGTGCTCTACCCGATGCTGGCGGTGTCGGGGCTGTTCTTTCCAGTGGACAAGCTGCCGCGCGCACTGAGAGCGCTCGCGTATCTGTTCCCGACCACGCATGCCGTCGCGCTCCTCAACGGCGTGTGGGACGGAACCGGTTGGGGCGCGCACTGGGTCAACGTCGCAGCCTTGCTCCTGCTGTTCGTTGCGTACACCGCTCTTTCCACCAGGGTATTTCGCTGGGAGTGATCGTCGTTGACCGCGATTACCGAGAGAGTCGATGCACAGCCTTGACCACGAACGCGCCGTTCAAAGGATGCGAGAGTATGCGCCGGGACGGGAATCGGCTCGGTACGGATGGATCGGTCGTATATCCTGAATTCCACACCGCGTAAATGTCGTCGCCGATCTGGGGTATCCAGTGAAATCGGAGATTGAAATCAGCGCGCTGCGATTCGTTATTGAACTGCACGAATCCCAGAAAACCCGTGCGGGTGTTGAACGTGTACTCGAGTCGACCCGTGGCTTCGATCGCGGTGAACTTCCCTGCAGCGAGATGCGCCGACGTCACGGAATAGGTAGTTCCGAGAATTAGATGACCACCGCCGCGATAAGTTGCGCCCAGCTCCGCGGTGCTGCTGTGGCCATCGTAGAATTGCCCTCTGCTGATGATTGCCTCGGCGCTCAGCGGGCGCCCCGTCGAGGTCTCGTACTGAACGTCGCCGCTGGTCCACCAATAGCGGCCCGGCGCGATGACAGTTCCGCGGAAGATCTCGAACGCTTCGCCTGGTGCGTCCAGGTCGCGGCGAACGTTGAGCTCGAAGTGGTCACCCGATTGCAGATTGCCCGCCAGCACATGCCACTCGAAGTCCGCTGTCTGCCACTTCGATGCATCTGTAAGACTTACGTGTCTGTCCGCGATGATGTCCCAGCTCGGAATTGGAGTTAGATCGAGCTGACGGATTCCCAGGACGCCGGGCCGCGGCTGAAAATCGATGTGTCCGGTTATCTCCCGTATTCCGGTCCGCCGCACGAATCCGAGCGTGGGGTTGAAGCCCGAATCGATTGAATAGAGCGAGACGAAGGTGTCGAATAGATCGTTCGGCGCATCAGTCGAGATTCGCCAGGCGAGAGGTGTTCCAGGAGCCGCGCTCGTTCTCGTGCCGATTATCCAGAAATGCGGCTCGATGTTGTAGCCGCGTACGACGAGTGGGAAGTCGAGATCAGCGCCCGCGCTTTGTTCATCGCGCTTACCTACCAGCGACCTGTTGACGTACATCCCGACGATCGACGACCGGTCGAAGAGGTCGTGGCCCAGTCGGATGGCGATGTCGTTCGCCTGCTCACGCCCGCCAGTGCGAGCATCGAGCAATCCGATTCCCCACGGGCCCGACTTACCGTAGACTCGTGCGCCGGCAAGGATCGGCACCGGGGCGCCAGTCGAATCCAGACCAATTCGGCGCGAGTAAAAAAGCTGCACACGCTCGACTCTGCCGATCTCGAACAACCCACTCGATTCAAGAAAGAAGTCGCGCTTCTCCGGAAAGAACGTCGGGAATCGCGTCAGATTGATCACCTGCTGGTCCGATTCCACCTGAGCAAAATCTGTGTTGATCGTCAAGTCAGATGTGATCGTTGGTGACACCGCGAGCTTGGCATCGAGGCCGACTTTCCCGCCGCTGGCCGACGGTGTCAGTCGCGTGCCCAAGTTGTCATAGGAGGGCGCGACCAGGCGTCCGAGCGCGTAAGGACGCAGCTCTAGCGGCCGGTCACTGCCGACATCACCGAACCCGGCTATGTCCCCGGTGTTGATGAGATTCTCGATTCCCTGCGCTCGACGCCACGATTGCCACAAATCTTCTTCATTCTTGCGGCGAATGACGCGCCTGACGTTGAGGCCGATGATGTCGTTGCCCCGACTGAAGCGAAGCGTTTGCAGTGGGATCGCAAACTCGGCTGACCACGACGCTGCGTCGCGACGCGTCACGACTTCCCAGATGCCGTTCCAATTCTCGTTCATGTTATCCAGGCCGGTGAGCTGCGCATCCCACATCGCCCCGTTGGGATTGGTACGGAACAGGAATGCACCGCGCCGATCACGGTAGCTGTCGATGAGAACGGTGACGTTGTCGTCCGACGATAGATCGGCGTCGCGTCGAAGTTGCGCGCTCCGCACCCGCCGCATGTCACTGTCATAAGCGCGGACGGCGACGTAAAGCCGCTTCTCGTCCCGAATGATTTTGACGACGGTGCGCTCGGTGGCCGGTGCACCTTCGATCGGCTCACGTTGACGGAAATCAACGATGGAATCGACGGATTGCCATACAGGCTCGGAGAATCTCGCGTCGAGTCGTATCGGATCGGCCGTCGCCTTGACTCGGTAGCTCGTTGGCGCGATAACGCGCTTCGGCGGCATGACATCAACTTGCCCATCGAGACACGCGGGCGAAAAAGCCAGCACCAGCAGCCACCGACGCATCGTCAACAATTTGCGTGTGAGTCCGCTAACGTATCGGCTCGTAGACATGAAACACGGCTTTGTTGGGCCGAAACAGTCGCGCCGACGAGCGTCGCGACTAGAAAGAGGACACACCTCATCCTAGGGAGCCGGCACGACTGTTTCTGGACTCGGAGTAACACGCTGTGGATTCCAGGTGTGTCGCTCTGATTGAGCTTCGCGAAGCCATGCGTAAAGCGCATCGTAGATCACGAAGCCATACCGCAGTTGCTCGTGGTCGTCCTTGAAGATGCGAGAGAGTCCCAGCGAGATTGCCAGCAGTCCTGAGCATTGAGGCTCGATATCCAGTCTCTCTGTGTCGGCCCCACGGACAATCCGCGCAAGGTGTTCGAGTGACGGATCGTCCAATTCGTACTTGTCGAGAAACGCATCGAAGCTGCAGCGCGGCCCGTCGTGGGATAGCTCCACACCTTCCACATCGAACGGAATAGCGCCGGATTCGCGCGCGACACGGGCTACGTCGGCGGGCGGTACGAACAGAAACTCGGCTTTCGGATCGATGAAGCGAGCGATAAGCCAGGGACATGCGATTCGGTCAATCTTGGGTCGTTCTCGTGTAACCCACTTCATGGCGAGTCCTCCTTGATTCAGCGAGATCTTCTTGCTTCGGCCTCAGCGCGACCTTGCTCAGTCGTGCGGATGCCGGTGGTGGATATCCGGATAGTGCGGGTGTGAGTGGACCAGCGGGTCGTGTCGATGCCGGTGTGTATGCGGTTTGGGATCCGTGACGGGCGGATCACTCGGTGCGTGCGAGTGCCGATGGTGCTCGTCGTGAACGTGGGCGTGTTCATGATCCATTGCCTCGTGGCGGTGCTCGTGCTCATGAAGCTCCGTGAAGTGTAGCCACACGCCAAATCCCATCAGCAACGCAGCTGCGAAAAAGCTGACTGTCGGGCGCTCCCGGAAAACTGCCAGGGACAGGGCCGCACCAACGAACGGCGCAGTTGAAAAGTACGCACCGGTGCGCGCAGTGCCGAGCCGGCGGAGGGCCAGGACGAAAAGCACGAGGCTCGCGCCGTAGCTGAGGAAACCAAGCATCATCGCGCCAACGACGCGAGGTACTGTTGGCAAGCTCGCGCCGAGCAGAAACGCGATTGCCGTATTCACACTCCCGGCGGCGAGCCCTTTGATCATCGCAATCTGTACCGGATCAGCGATGGAGACTCTCTGTGTCAGGTTGTTATCGATTCCCCAGCAGAGACACGCTGCTGCGACCGCAAGTGGTCCGGCGATCCCGCCCCACGAGAGTCGACCCTCCCAGGAGAGCATGACACCTCCTGCGACTATCGCGAAAATTCCGAGCGCGATTCGCCGGTCGAAGTTCTCACGAAAAACGAACCACGCCAGCAGGGCAGTGAAGACGCTTTCCAGGTTGAGCAAGAGTGAAGTGCTCGAAGCCGGCGTGCGGGCAAGTCCGCTCATCAACAGCACCGGTCCGAGGGCGCCTCCAAAAACAATGGAGCCGATCAGCCAGGGAATGTCACCCCGCCTTAGCGGACTCTCGCGTAGCGTGTTCTCGAGACTTCGCCTCCGGAGCCACAGCATCCCCAGTCCCACTCCTGATCCGAGGTAGAGAAGTCCCGCCAGGAGCTGGGGCGCCGCATCAGAGAGGAGTAGCTTGGCAAACGGTGCGCTCGCTCCGAAGAGAAGGGCGGAAGCCAGCGCCTGCCCCACGCCGCGACGTCGGCTGTGGTTCGGAGCAGGAAGACTCAAGGGCGACGTGACACAGTTAAAGGCGTTAGCCGGCGGAGCTAGCGCACGCGGCGAACTTGCGCCGTTGGGAGAAATGCGGCAAGGCCATGCAATGCCAGCCTCGTGAAGCGCCCGTCAATTTCTTCGACCGAGAGCTGTTTTCCTTCGTTCAGCCACCACACCATCAGCGCGATAAAGCCTCCGGCTAGATGCTGCACCAGGGCCTCCCGGTCCGGGCTTTTACGAGTAAGACCCAGCGCCGCGACATCGTTACGCACCAGCTCGGCCAGCATGTCCTGAATTCGAGCCATCACGAAGGTCCCACTCTCCTTGCCGGCGATTCCGCGCCATAGCGTCAAACTATCACTGGCGTGCTCCAGCATCGCGCGGCTGAAGCTGAAAGTCCGAATACCGTTACCCGACGACAAGGCCTCTCGCTGGTGTCGGAGCAACGCCGCCCGCAGATCCTCGAGACGGCTCGTCAGCAAGCTCTCCTTGTCAGCGAAATGCGCGTAAAAAGTCGCGCGACCGACATTCGCGCGATCGATGATCTCCTGCACGGTTATCGACTCGTACGCCTTTTCAATCATGAGAGAGACCAGCGCGTTTTGCAGCAGCGCACGCGTTCTCTGAATGCGACGATCCTCAACTTTTCTCTGTTTGTTCATCGATTCTCGTTATCGAACGTGCTCGCGGATCATGTTCGGAACCGAACGAATGGGCCGCACTTGTTCCATATCTGACGGATTGCCTCATCCTGTCGCTGGCACTTTCCCGTAGTGAACACCATGTTCAATAACGATCATAATGTCAAGTAACAGACCCGGTGTTCATCGGCGCGGAGGAATCATGACTGACGCGACTCAACTGCGGGCTGCTGCCCGTAGCTCGCTGGCCAGTGTTGCACTCACTTCGGCATTCATCGCAGTAAACCACCTGTACGTACTCGGCCCGCGTGCTCTTCTCCTTGGGGGGTTCATCGCCGGTGCATCCACACTGCTCCTCCTCTGGTTTCGTCACAACGCCAGCAAGATCGCGTTCGCTGGATACCTGGTGATTAACCTGTGGGTTGTCGTCGGGTTCGGTCTTTACAAAGGTCTCTGGAAGGGCGTGCTGCGGCTGTTCCTCGGATCCTGGCTCGCGTCGTTCTCGAGCTCTTATCCCAAACCGTTTGTCGGCACCTTCATTTACGAGGCGAGTGGCATTCTGATGTTCGTCGGCAGCCTCTTCGTCGCGTACTATGCTATTGGATTGATTCGTTCTGTGAGCTTCGGCCCAAGCGAGTCGGTGCCACGCGGCGCGTTCGGTACTCCGCGATGGTTGGCCGTTACCGGCGTGCTGGCGGCGGCCGTTGTGATCGCCGCCTACGTTTTCGAGGAGCGCGATCGATTCGAGGCGCCCCCGAGCGGCGTTGTCACGATCGGCGTCATCGCGCCGACCACTGGCCCTTACTCGATACTCGGCAACTCGTTTGTGAAAGCCGTGCAAATGGCGCAAAGCGATCTGAAAGGAACCAAGTACAAGTACGAGCTCAAGATCGCCGACAGCGGGCCGGATCCAACCAAGGCCCGCGACATTGTCCGCAACGTCATCGAAGGCGAGAAAGTGGAAGCTGTCATCGGTGCCGTTTCCCTGATCGGCGAGGTCACCAAGCCGTTCGCGACGAAAGCGCGAATCGTTCACACCTGCGTGTGCACTGTGACTCGGATCGGCGACGGTGGCTACAACTTTACCAACATCCCATCACCACAAGCCGAGGCAGTCCGATGGGTTGCGGAAGCGCAACGCCGTGGCATCAAGCGCATCGCCGTCATCTCACAGGATTATCCGAGCATCAACAATCACGTGAAGGCGATGAAGAGTGAGGCGATGCGTCGCGGCCTCACTATCTCATACGAGGATCGGTTCTCCGATACAGTCACGAATTTCCGACCGGCGCTCGCCCGCGCCCAGGCATCGCGCCCCGACGTGTACTATGTGGAGGGACTCGAGCCGGAGCTCGACATCCTCGGCCAGCAGCTGATGGACGCGAAGATCCGGAACATCGCTTCAGTCGTCGCGCCTTCGCTAAGCGAGAGGCCGGAGCTCTTCGAGGGTGCCTGGTACACCGACAGCGATCTTGCCGACATGGAATTCAAGCGCCGCTTCGAGACCAAGTATCCGGGAACGCAGTTCGCGACGCACATGATGCCGTACGCTTATGACTCCTTCAACATGATCGTGCAGGCGTACGAGCGAGGCGTAAACCCGGCGGTCTACATCAGGAGCATCACGAGTTATAACGGTAGCGCGGGGGCTGTCGTCAAAGCTCCGGGCAGCGGCAACTTCCAGTCAAAGCCCGCCGTCTGGATGATCAAGAATGGCAGGCCAGCCCTACTGAGCAGTGAATCCACCGCTAACCAAATTGTCGCGAGGGTGCAGCCATGAACGGGGGAAAAAGGATCTGGCTTATCTGGGCCGTGATAATCGCCGTTATGTTGGGCGGCGCATACGCGATCACTTCGCGCAATATTGCGAGCGCCGGAGGAGACACGTCGGGCGGCTACGTCCATTGAGGCGATGGGTTGGCGCCGCGCAGACAGGACGATCAGGGATGCGGAGCTGACGAGACGGACTGACTGATACATATCCTACGGTGTTATCAGCCTCTCAGCCCGGTTCTTGTTTATCAGCTTGACGGTCGTCTCTCCTCCTTCTGCGAGCAGCTGGACATAGGTCGGATCGGACTCCCCGCCAATCAACAAGCCGGCTCCATTCTTGGATGCGCCGAGTTTGACGTTCGGCCTTCCGTCAGCAGTGATCAGGCGAAGGAGAACAGTTTCCGGATAAGGCTTCCCCTTCCACAGTGCTTTCGGATCTTCCGGCAATACGGACAGACTGGCCCGAACCCGTCCCCGCTCGTCGACGATTTCGAGCGCGCGTCCCCGGAGAACCGCAGGGCTGCCTGCTTGCGCCGCCAGGCCCTGATGTGGTTTAACGAATTGATAGGAGAAAAGGCCGACGTTCACCCCGGTCAGCAGGATCAGGAGTTTGTGGTTCGTCATGTCATGTTCCTCGGTTCGAGTCAACACTGGGACGCCGCGCGCGATGTCAGGGTTGAAACTGTCCGCGCGGTTCAGAACACCAGTGTCTGAATCGAGTGGGGTAAGCTGCTGACCTCCGCGGCGTTCCCGTTCATCCAGAGGAAATAGGCAATCTTCTGATCGGTTTTGTTCATCACCACCACCGACACTTTTCCATCAGGATTGACGAACGCCGCGGAAAGCAGCGCACTCCTGCTCGGCGAGCTGGCGATTTTCCGTGCGCCCGGACGGACAAATTTCGAGAAATGGCCGATGTAGTAGTACGAGTTGGTGTACGTCAGCTCACCCGTTTTCGTGTCAGCGTGAACCGGTGCGAAGCAGAAATTCCCGACGTGATTCGGCCCGCCCCGTTCATCCAGCAACACATTCCAGTCGGTCCAGCCGACGGCACCGTCGTTGAAGTCGTTGATCATCGAGCGTCCGTACGCCTCGCCCAATCTCCAGGCGTGGAGATCTTCCGCTTTGAATGAATCGGGAGTGCCTTCGGTGAAGAGCAGCGGCTTGTTCGGGAACGTCTCGCGCACGAGCCTGACGTTGTCGAACATCATGTCGCCACCGCTCCACGGCTCGTACCAGTGAAACCCGATACCCCACACGTATTGGGCGGCCTTGGGATCGGCGAGGATGGTGCTCACTCTCTGGTAGATGAGATCGCGGTTGTGATCCCAGGCGATGATCTTCTTCTCCCCCAGGCCCGCCCGATTCATAGTGGGGCCGAGGAAGTTCTTGAGGAAGTCGCGCTCTTCTTCGGCCGTGTAGATGCACGACTCCCATGTCTGCGTCGCCATGGGTTCGTTTTGAATCGAGATTCCCCAGATGGGAATTCCTTCTTTCTCGTATGACTTGATGAACTTCGTGTAGTAGTTGGCCCAGGACTGGTAGAACTCCGGCTTCAGTTTTCCACCGTGAAGCATGTCATTGTTGGTCTTCATGAAAGCCGGTGGACTCCATGGGCTGCCAAAGAGAGTGAGTTTTCCTCCGGCTGCTGCCAACGCCTGTTTGATGAACGGAATGCGGAATTGCTTGTCGTGATTGACGCTGAATGAGTTCAGCGCCTTGTCACCTTCGTTGACGTAGGTGTAACTGGCAGATGAGAAGTCGCAGCTGTGGATGTTGGTTCGTCCCAGCGTGTAACCAATGCCTCTGTTGGCATCGAAATAGGAATCGAGAATTGTCCGTTGTTTGGCGGAGGGCAGCTTTGCAAATGTCTCGGCGGATGCATCCGTGAGCGCGCCGCCGATGCCCAGAATCCTTTGCGCTCTCTTGGAGGGATCGACGAAGACACAGATCTGGGTCTCGAGAGGCTGACCCATTGACTTGAAAGTCAGCTTGTCGGTAGCGGAGAGGCGGTAGTTGGTTTTGTCGGCGGTGGTGTAGACCGTTATTTCCTTCGCGGCAACTTGCTCGAGCTCGGGCGGTTCCTGCGTCCCGGATGGCTGATCAAATACTACCGGTGATAGCTTTGGCTTCCCCAACACCAAGGCCGAAGACGATGCTACCAGGAAACCACGGCGATCGATTTTCATAGTCGATGATTTTGAGACGTAAGTGAAAGGAAGCTACTGCGAAATCATTCCGATGGTCCCCAGCCAAGTCTCAACCAGCTGAGGCCATTTCGTTGACGGAAATTTCGTGGGACGCAGACCAAACGCGTGCAAACAGAACGCAGATAGCGAAGAGTAAAGCTTTCATCATGATCTAGGCCTGGCTTGCCAAGTGATATACGCTCGAAGCAGACGCGTTCGCAAATCGCCCACCGCATCGCGACTCACAAGCGGAGACAGCGCGTCAAATGCCGTCTTAGCGCCCGTCGCATCACCGTTCTTCAGATGCGCGACCACTGTCGCATCTCTCAGATAATCGGGCGAAAACCACTTTTCGCCGTTTCGCGTCTTCCTGATCAATTCGTCGCCAATGCGCTGCACAACCCCGAAGTCCCAGGTATCTCCAGCCTTCAGGAACTCCACGGACTGACGCACGCCCAACGGTGCGTTGGTGCGATCCACAAAAGCGTCGATCCGTCGATAGAGCACCGAGTCGACCGACCCCGTCGAACCGCCGTGCACATCGCGGTCGACCTCGAAGAGCTCCGAAACCCAGCGGTGCCAATCGGACGGAGGCTCGCGCCCAGAGATCGCCGCGTCAAACAAGCGACGGCGCTGCGCGATCACACGATACGCCGAGTCCGCAGAGGTAGTGTCGCTCTTCCCGCTTCCCTCTTCCCTCTTCCCGCTCTCTCGCAGTCGCGCGCTCCGCGCGCGCATCTTCAGCCGCGGGACATTGGCGAGGACCTCGGCGTCGGTTGCCAGCGATACGCCGCGGTCGCTGAGTGCGGCAGAGATGTCGAACGATGAAGAATTCAGCTTCATGAAGCCAGTCGCGTCCGTCAGCAGGTACCGCGCTTTCTCCCCGTTCAAGTCCAGCACTGGTGCGAAATCCGAATTCGGCCGTACGGTGGCGACCAACGGCGACAATACTTTCGAGTCGGCAAGATGCAGTGCGGCAAGGGAGGCTGGTGTGAGCGAAGTCACGCTCCTCAGACCCTCCGCCATCATCGGCCATTCCGTCACGCGCCAATCAGGAGCAGGCACCGTTGCCGCGGTCGTCGCAATCACAACGATGTCGGTGTCGTCGGTAAGGTAGACGTCGTAAGCCGCAAAATTCTGCTGCACGGCGGCGAGCATGCTCAGCACCAGCGAATCGTTCATCTCGTACAGATGCATCCACTGCGCGAAGACCCCACCGGGCGCGAGATACCGTTTTATCCGCGCATAGAACTCGGTGGTGAACAATCCCGATACTCCGCTGACCCACGGATTACTCGGCTCCGAAACGATGACGTCGAAACGGCGCCCGGCGCCCGCGAAGTAGGACCTCGCATCATCCACCACGAAGCGCGAGCGGTGATCAGTGAAAACGCGATAGTTTACAGGCCGAAACGATCTGGAGGCCCTGATCATCTCGGGCTCGATCTCGATGGTGGCGAGCTGCCGAAGTGTCGGGCTCCCCAGCAATAGATGAGATGTCATCCCCGATCCCTGGCCAATGACGGCGGCACTCTTTGCTTGTGGTGCATGCGCGATCGCGATCAGAGGAAGCAGGATCTGCGTCGACACATCGTCGACCAGCGATCGTCGCTTCGTACGACCCGTGTGCGGTGCAAGCCACTCTCCCGACGCCGACGCGTCGGGCTTGCCATTGGTGGAGAGAACCGTATAGCCATCAGGCATTCGCTTCACGCTGACGGTGGATGTGCGGCCATCCTTGTAAAACGGAATCGTGAACTCGCCTGGTTTGGGAATTCCGCCGAAGCGATAGACGCCGCTGGCGAGCAGCCTTCGATCGAAGCGCACGCTCGACGCGCCAAGAACAACCGCCAACATCGACGCGAACAGCAAACCCGGGATCGTCGGCGCTCGCGGCGTCACCGCTCGGCGGAGCGCGACGTACAGCAGCACCAATCCGATCGCGATATCGAGAGCAGCGCCGCAGATGACGAGGAATTTCACGCCAAGGATGGGGAGCAGCGCGAGGCCGGCGAGCTGTACGCCGACGATCGAGCCCGCGGTGTTCGACGCGTAAACCTCGCCGATGGCAGCCTCGTTGGCGCCGTCGTGGTAGAGAATGCGAGTGATCAACGGCAGCGTCATCCCCGCGCAGAACGTCGCCGGCAGCATGACGGCGAGACATATCCCGTAACGAGCGATCGTGAATCCGGCGTATCCCGCTGAAGTTTTCGGGAAAAAGTCTAGGAACTTTGAAATCCAGGTGAAGGACGCCATGTACAGAGGCAGCGTGGCGACGGCGAGCGCTCCCATCGCGCATTGGACGAGTCCCAGCGCACGCAATGGATCACGCCACCGATCGGCACGGCTGCTCACCCACAACGCACCGAGACCCAGGCCGAGTATGAACGCCGAGAGCATGAGCTCGAACGAATGCGTGGCGCTGCCGAGTACGAGCGACAGCATGCGAATCCAGGCGATCTCGTAGGCAAACGACGCCACCGCCGTTCCGAACGCTGCGCCGAGTAAAAGCC
>JGI10216J12902_103197507_pt1 | contig 14177 bp, 8 predicted proteins | sample KanNatreferecore_FD_12902 | JGI IMG/M metagenome (IMG submission 12902)
CCGGCGCCCGGAGGATTCCGGGAAGACGCTTCCCGGGTGTCGATCGAATCATCCCGCTCCGGTGATCACTTATCGACGACCGGTCCGGCACGGCGAACAGGTCTGTTTTTCCGCCATTGGCGATGTTGTCGCGGGCACGCTTTTTTTACCCGACTCAACCGGTCCGGCTCCGGTGTTGATCGTCTGTCACGGAGCGGGTGACTGGAAGGAAAACTACTTCGAATTGTGCGCGTATCTCGCCGAACACGGAATCGCTTCGCTGGCGATCGATATGCACGGCCACGGGGAAAGCGGCGGCGAAAGATTTTACGTCGATATGAATCAGTGGGTGGCCGACGTCCGGGCGGCGGTTGATTTCCTTTCGTCACATCACCGGGTGGATCCCCGGCGGATTGCGGCGTTCGGATTATCGTCCGGCGGCACCGCGATTCTCGAGGCGTCCCTGGTGGATCCCCGGTTGAAAGCGTTGATTGTTCTGGACGCCACGGTTCGCAATTCGCTGCCGTTGCAGGATACCGTGATCCTGAAAACACTGCTGGCGCTGGGAAAGCTGAAACAGCGGCTGACTAAAAAGGGCCTGCGCCTGCCTTTGGCCAAGCTGTCCACGCCGACGGTCGCTTCCGAGCCGGAGATCAACCGCGAGATCCTGGCCAATCCGCTGTCGGTCGAAGCGTTCATGTCCTTTCCATTGCCCGGCGGCGAGCAGGCTTTTTTTGTTGATACCCTCATTCGGGTCCCCAGCATCCGGATACCCACGCTGGTGCTGTGGGGTGAGAACGACCGGGTGGACCCGCCGAAGACCGGGCAGATGCTTTTCGAGGCGCTCACCTGCAAAAAAGAATTGCAGATCATCCGCGGCAACGGGCATGTAGGGCATCTCGATCGGAACCGCGCCCGGGTATTTGAGGCGACGGTGAGTTGGATATTGCAAAACGTGGGCGAAGACCGCGCCCCGGGCGACGGCAAAATTGCACAACGGGAAACTGTGAAAGACATTCAAAGCGACACGGCGGGGAAACTCAGCCGTCAGGAAAAATGGGAATTGCTCGCGCCGTTTCTCAAGCAGCATGGCGATGAGGCGCTGGCTTACGCGACCTTGCAGGAGGGAATGGAATACTTCATTCACGAAACCGGTTTCATCTGCTACACCACGATCCAGCATCCGGTGTTCGCGCCGAAATCAAAGAAGTTCGCCTTCTCCGACCCCGTCTGCGCGGAGGCCGATTTCGCGGCGATCATCAAAGCCTTCCTGGCCGCCCATCCCAATGCCGTGTTCGTCTGCGTATCCGAACCCTGCGCGCGGGTGCTGCGGGACCTGAAATTCAAGGTCAATTGCCTCGGGTACGAAGCCGAGCTGCCGATCCAGACTTACAATACGAAGGGCAACTGGAAGGACCTGGACATGATCAAACGGGCGCGAAACGAGGCGAAGCGCGAAGGGATCACGATCCGGGAAGTCGACGTCGAAACGGTCAACCGCGAAGAACTCGCCGGGCTTTCGAAAAAATGGATGAGCGCGAAGAGAGTCAGCGACCGCGAAATCCGCATTTATGCGCGCTCGGCCATTTTCGAGCCCGAGAACGACGTTCGCAAATTCGTGGCCTTCGATCGCGAAGGACACGTCGCCGGGTTTGCCTTCTACGATCCCATGTATCGCGACGGCCGGATATTCGGCTATTCGGCCAACGTGCTGCGATGCGACGAGCGCCGGTTTGGCCGGCTGGCCACGGCGTTGCATATGGAGGCGATGGAGAAATTCAAGGTCGAGGGCAAAGAAGTCCTTAACCTGTGTCTGGCCCCGTTCGTGAAACTGGAGCAGGGCAAATTCAATGATGATTGGGGCTGCAAAGTGTTTTTCAAATTGAGCGCCCGCTTCGGAAATGACATCTACAACTTTCAGGGACTCTCGTTCCACAAATCCAAGTATCGCGGAAACGAAAAATATCTCTACTTCGCTTCCAACAGCTTCTGGCCCTCGAACGACATTTACCTGACCTTCGTTTCAGCCGATGTCGCCCACAACTATTTTTCCACTCTCGGACAGCTCGTCTGGGGCATGATCACCGCGATTGGAAAGAAAAAGCCCGTCCGCTCCAAAGAAGGCGAAGCGGACCGGCTGGAGGAACGCCGTTAACCAACCACCACCTATGAAAAAACAGCGACAGCAGGGACGGATGACGATACTGGGGTTTTGTTTGCTGGTCTCCGCGATGGGGATGCCGGCCCGGGCCGATAACAGCGCCGAGTCCTCGGCATTGATGCGGTTCATGACGCAGGATTATCTGCTGGGCACCTGGGGCGGGTTGCGCACCGACCTTTCCCAACGGGGCGTTGATTTCGAATTCTTTTACATCGCCTCCAATCCCCATAATCTTTCCGGCGGCATCAAAACCGGCACGGCCTACGAAGGCGCGCTGCTCATGCTGCTCGATCTCGACTCGCAGAAGCTCGCCGGCTACGAGGGGGGACATCTTCACGTTGCCGGAGTCACGCTGCACGGGCAGGATCATTTCTCGGACGAACACATCGGCGACCTGAATAAAGTCAATCTGATTGACTTTCCCAATGCCTGGCGGCTGTGGGAATTGTGGTACGAACAGAAATTCTGGAACGATCGCGCTGCGATCAAGTTCGGACAGTTGGCGGTCGACCAGGATTTTATCGCGGCCGAGTACTACAATTCGCTCGCCTCGATCAACTTTCTCAACCAGACGTTTTTCTATCCCACGCTCGCGTTCAACGTATATGACATTCCCGGTTTTCCGCTGGGGAACCACGCGCTCGCTTCGAGTCCGTACGGCGCTCCGGGCATTCGCCTGAAGGTGAACGTCACTGAAGACCTTTACGTGCAGGCGGCCGCCTACGACGGCCTTCCCGACCAGCAAAACGGCGTTCGCATCAATCTCAACGAGGATGAAGGCGCGCTGCTGTATTTCGAGCTGGGTTACCGTCTGAACCAGGGCAAGGAAGATCCCGGCCTGCCGGGAAACTATAAGCTCGGCGGTTTTTATCACACGGACGATTTCGCCGACAACCGCTCGACCCTCTTTGGCGCTCCCACGTTCCATTCCGGCACGTACGGCGGTTACTTTCTGGTGGACCAGTTCCTGTACCTTGAGAACGACAAAGCGGACCCCGCCCGCCAGGGTCTCGTCGGCTTCTTCCGCCTGACCGGCGCCCCGCCCGACCGCAATCTGACGCAATTCGGCGTCGACGGCGGCCTGGTCTACAAAGGACTTCTCCCGACACGCGATTGGGATTCAATCGGCATTGCGGGGTCGTACCTGCAGATGAGCGATGACATCCGCCAGGCGCAGCGCGACGTGAACGCGATTTTCCCGGGCACGTTCCCTTTCCTGGTGGACTATGAAGCCGTCCTGGAGGTGAGTTACAAGGCGCAGATGACCGCCTGGTGGACGCTGCATACCAGCGTGCAACGGCCGATGCATCCGGGCGGCACGGGAGCGTTCGACGACGCGTGGGCGTTCGTCCTGGCATCCACGATCCGATTTTAACGGCCCGCGGCCCCGCCCGTTCGAGTGCGGAATCGAACGTCGCCGGCCCGTTCTCCGCCGTTGAATCCTGAGAAAACCTGCCCGGCAACCGGGGCCTGAATTCGTTCGCCCTTGGCGCAAAAAATGTTATAAATGCGATAGAACACGCAGAAACATTCGAATATCTGACAAATGGGAACGACCAACAACTTAACGAACGGCATCGACAAGGGAACGCTCAGAGACTCGCTGATTACCGGCCAGACCAGTGGGGGGGTCGAGCTGCACGCCACGTTGTTGCGACTGACGCGCTTTCTGGCAGTGTTCGAGATCTATAATCCCGGCCTGGTGCTGCGCACTTCAGAAGTCCTGAGCGATTTCAGAATCGTGGTCAACGATCGTCCGATCTACGCCGGCAGGGCGGTGGTCAGCAACCTCGTCAACGCCGGCGCGGTGCTCGTCTGCGAAGCGACCCTGGAGGATTTCTGGCTGGAGCCGGATTTTTACGCCAACGGCGACGCCGGAAATCAACCCCGGTTTTCCGAGTTCTTCCAGCAATGGCAACGCATTTATAAGGTGCGGCCGGAATTCAAGGTGGTCGTTGCGGACATGCAGTCTTTCCTGATGGACCTGCGACTGTGGCTGGAACAGATGGAACTGGGGATCCGGTCCGCTCCGACCGGCGACCGCGTCAGCCTGGAGCGCGAACTGGCCGCGGAGATCGGCCAGTCCACCACGCCGGCGCTGACGAACCTGTTCGAAAAATTCGAGAGCACGCTGGATGGCATCGACCCGGAATTCCATTCCGTGCACCGCATCTTCGGCCGGCGGCAGTTGCATCCGCTGCTGTTGTGTTCGCCTTTCCTTTACCGCACCTTTTCCAAGCCCCTCGGTTATGCCGGCGATTACGAAATGATCAACATGATCATGCGCGATCCGTTCGAAGGCGGCTCGTTGTACGCCAAGATCATCAACCTCTGGTTCCTGCAACAGGCCCCGGCCGAGGCGCACCGCAATCGCATCGATTATCTGCTCCAGCACATCACGCAAACCGTCGCGCGCGCGGCCAGCGCCGGGCGCGTCGCCCGCATTCTTACCCTCGGCTGCGGGGCGGCGCACGAGACCCAGCGGTTTTTGCGCGAGAGCCACCTGGCGAACCACGCGCGGTTCGCGCTCCTGGATTTCAACCTCGAAACCCTCACGCACGCCCAGGCGGTGATTGAACAGGTCAAACGACAGCACCAATGCACGACGCAACTGAGCTTCCTGAAGAAATCGGTTCACCAGATCCTGAAAGACTCCGGCAAAAGCGTGGAGTCCACCGAACAGTATGATCTGGTTTATTGCGCCGGGCTGTTCGATTACCTCACGGACCCGGTCTGCCGGCGTTTGACGAATATTCTGTACGATTGGACCGCGCCGGGCGGCACGTTGATTACGACCAATGTCGACAGTTCCAATCCGCGCCGCGTGACGATGGATTACCTGATGGAATGGCATCTCATGTATCGCAGCGGCGCCGAACTGAGCGCGCTCAAGCCGGAGCGGGCGGCCGCTGATTCGTGCGAGGTGAGAGCGGACGTCACCGGGGTGAATATCTATTCCGAAGCTAGAAAACCTGGTCGTGGATAAGTCCCAGCCCATTGCCAACGCCGCGATCCTCGAAGCTTTTCGAGCCTACGAGGCGCAGGAGCGCATTGCCAACACCAAGGTCGGCTGCGCCCTCGTGGTCACCCTCATGCCGGCCGGCAGCTTGCTCGACTGGTACGTGTACGAAGACGAGGTGCGGCCCTTCTTTTTCATGCGCCTTTTGTGCGCGGCGCTCGCGGCGATCATCTGGATTTTTCTTTTTACGGAAACCGGGCGCAAAAGCGCGAAATGGCTCGGCGTCATCGTTCCGCTCCTGCCGGTCGTTTTCATCGCCTGGATGATCGCCATCAAGGAAGGCTTCGCGTCGCCCTATTACGCGGGCCTGAACCTCGTGCTGCTCGCCGTCGGCGCCGTCCTGCACTGGACCCTGCTCGAAAGCATCGTCGCGGTCACACTGGTCCTGTTCATCTATATCGGCGCCGGCCTCGCCTATGGCGCGCTTCCGGACAAAGGGACGCTCTTCAACAATTTCTATTTCATCGCGCTCATGGACGTCATCGTCGTCGTCGGCACGTACTTCCAGTACCGCCAGCGGTTCCGCGAATTTGCGCTGCGGTATGAGCTCGATAAAAACCGCAAGGCCCTGGAGGAAAGCAATCAGAAGCTGGTCGAACTCGACCAGATCAAGAGCCGGTTCTTCGCGAACATCAGCCATGAATTGCGCACGCCGCTGACACTGCTGCTGGCGCCGCTGGAGACACTGATGCAACGGTTCAACCGTTCGATCGACAACGACACCCGCGAAGTGCTGCTCACGATGCACTCCAACGGAATGCGCCTGCTGAAACTCATCAACGACCTGCTTGACCTCGTTCGCATGGAGTCCGGCCGCATGGAAGTGAAACAGGACCCGCTGGAGGTTGCCGAATTTGTCAAAGGCCTGGCCAGCGCCGCGCGGCAGGTCGCCAATGACAAACGCCTCAAGCTCCTCACTCATGTCGATCCCGAACTCGGCACGGTGGTCGCCGACCGCGACAAGCTGGAGAAAGTCGTTCTCAATCTCGTGTTCAACGCGCTGAAATTCACGCCGGCCGGCGGCACCGTCGAGTTGCGCGCGGAAAAGCAGGGCGAGGAATTCGTGTTGATCGTCGCCGACACCGGCATGGGCATCTCCGAAAAAAACCTGCCGTTTGTGTTCGATCGCTTCTGGCAGGCCGATGGCTCGTCCAAACGCAAGTACCAGGGCGTCGGTATCGGCCTCGCACTCGTCAAAGAACTCTCCGAAGTCCAGGGGGGAAATGTTTCCGTCCAAAGCCAGGAAGGCAAAGGCACCACGTTCACCGTCCGCCTGCCGTACCGCAAAGCCGAACCGGTCGCCAAACCAACGCCGGAAGAAGTGGAAGAAGTAGTCTCCGGAGTTCCCGGCACGGTTTCATCCGAGGAATGGCTGGCCAACCTGTATCGGCGCGCGGAACTGTTTCCGGCCATGACGGCGCTGCAAGATTCGCTTAAACCCGTCGAGGTTTCCCGCAATCGCATATTGCCGAAGGCGCTCGTGGCCGATGATGAGCCGGACATGCTGCGCTTTCTCAAGTCACAGCTCAGCCAGCATTACGAAGTCCTCGAAGCCGTGGATGGCCAGCAGGCTGTGGAAAAGGCCGGGCACTTTTTGCCGGACATCATTCTGCTGGACATGATGATGCCCGAAAAAGACGGCTTGCAGGCGTGCCGCGAGATCCGCGACCGCACCCCGACCCAGGGCATTCCGATCATCCTGCTCACGGCCCGCGCGGACGAGGAGACCAAGCTGGCCGCGCTCGAGGCCGGCGCGAGCGATTTCCTGCCGAAACCGTTTTCCACGACCGAACTTCACGTGCGGATCAAAAACCTGGTTGAGTCGCATCAATTCCAGCGCAAGCTCTCGAAGCAGAACCAGCAGCTCGAGTCCGCCATCGAGCAGCTCAAAGAAACCGAGATGCAGCTCGTGCAAACCGAAAAGCTGGCATCCCTCGGCCGCATGAGCGCCGGCATCATTCACGAGATCAACAACCCGCTCAACTTCGCCACCACCGGCCTGTTTACGCTCCGCAAAAAGGGCCAGCACCTCGCTCCCGAACAGCAGGCGGAATACGCGGAGGTGCTCAAGGACGTCGAGGAAGGCATCAAACGCGTGAAGAGCATCGTCTCCGATTTGCGGATGTTCACCCATCCCAGCACCGAGGCGCTCGACCAGGTCGACGTTTCGGAAGTGATCGGTTCCGCGCTGCGGTTTCTCAGCAATGAATGGCGGGACAAGGTCCAGATCGAACAGAACCTCGCGGATCACCAGACCATCTGGGCGAACAAAAACAAGCTGATCCATGTGATCACGAACCTGTTGCAGAATTCGCTCGACGCCCTGCGGAAGAAGCCGTTCGACAACGGCGAAAAGCCGGCGATCCGGATCGAGGGCCGGCTGGAGAACGGGCGCAGCCTGTTGATGATCCGCGACAACGGCATGGGCATCGCCACGGAGCATCTGGACAAGATCTTCGACCCGTTCTTTACCACCAAAGACGTGGGCGAGGGCATGGGCCTGGGTTTGAGTATTTGTTATCGGATTGTGCAGGAATACGAGGGAAGAATCTCGGTCCGGACCGAGCCGGGAAAGTTTTCTGAGTTTACGCTGGAGTTTCCCATTAAGGGATGAGATTAAAGGGCTGCCGCTATGGAACCATTGTACGACTATAAGAAATTCGTGGTGCTCTACGTGGATGACGAAGAGAAGTCGTTGAAATATTTCACGCGGGCGTTCGAAGATCAGTTCCGGATACTTACCGCGTCCAACGCCCAGGACGGCCTCAAATTGATCGAACAACACGGCGAGGATATCGGCGTCCTCATGACCGACCAGCGGATGCCCGGTGAAAAAGGCATCTGGCTGCTCGAAAAAGCCCGCGCGCTTCAGCCGCGCACCATCCGCATGCTCGCCACCGCCTACGCCGACATGGAATCAGCCATCGCGGCCGTCAACTCCGGCGCGATCTACAAATACATCACCAAGCCGTGGGACCCGGTGCAGCTCGAACAGACACTCAAACGCGGGCTGGAGTTTTTCATCGTGCAACGCGAACGCGACCAGTTGCTGCGCGAAAAGATGTCCGTCCTCCATAACATGATGGTCGCCGACCGCATCGTCAGCCTCGGATTGCTCGCCGCCGGCCTCAGCCATCATATCCGCAATTCGCTCGTCGCGGTGAAAACGTTCCTGGACCTTGCGCCCGCCAAAATGGTCGAGGAGAAAATGGAGCTGACCAGCCTGCGCAACCCGGATTTCTGGAAGGAATATTACCAGAGCGTCCAGGGCCAGATCGAAAAGATCAATTATTTGCTCAAGGACCTCTGGACCGCTTCGGAAAAACCGGAGTTCGAGTTCAACGAACACGTCCAGTTGCGCGAGGTTGTCACCGCCGCCATCGAAGGACTCAAGCCCGCTTTCGACGCAAAAAAAATCCAGGTGCAGAATGAAATTCCGGAATCATTGCCGCCTTTGAAGGTGGACAAGCCGAAGTTTTACCGCCTGTTCGACCTGCTGCTCAAAGACGAACTCGCCACGCTGCCCGAAGGCAGCCAGATCACGTTTTCCGCCCAGGCCGTCAACGGGGCGGGCCGGCCCGGCGTCCAGATCCAGGTGAGCGACAACGGCCCCGGCCTGCCGCAGGAAGCTTTGCGCCTCGTGTTCGATCCGTTCGTCGTGCGCAGTGACACCCCGATGGAATACGGCATCCACCTCATGGCCTGCTTCTTTATCGTCCACCATCACGGCGGCAAAATCGACGCACGCAGCGAAAATGGACGCGGAACCACTTTCATCATCCGGCTGCCGTTCGATCCCGACGTCGCGCCCGCCGCCAGCGGCGATACCGAATTCCTCCGCAAAGTGCTGCTCAGCGATTCCCTCTGGGACAAATTGATCTCCTCGGAATAAGCGAATTTTCAGAAGTCAGCCACCAGATCGCGAACCTGAATCCCTAAAGCCTTCGCAATCTTCACCAGCGAATCCACCGAAGGCGATTCACGCCCGCGCTCGATCCGGCTGATAAAAACCGTCGAAAGCCCCGCTTTCTCGGCAAGTTTCTCCTGACTGAATTCAGCCTTGTGCCGTTCCGCCCGAACCGTCTCACCCAGAAGACGGCGATGTTCCGTAACTCGCAACATGACTCGTTAAAAAAGCAGAAAGGCAACATTTGTGACCACGTCGTTAACGACCATATTGGGCGGTATCCTTCCGGTGTCATTTCGGGAACGAGCGACTGCTCCTGGCCGGTGTTGAAAGCCGCAGGTGCGGCTTTGCGGGGCGGATGGTTTCTATTCAGGCGCAACCGGTGAAGTCGCATGGCAACTCCTGGTCTGGGTCTGTTTGCGCATGTTAAACCGAAGCTGCTGAATTCTACGATAAAGCAGAGGATCAGAGGGTGATCGATAAGATCATGGTTGTGCGGAATTCGTAATGAAAACGAAGTGTGTCGAGCCTTTCCGTTTATCGTTTGGATGCGGCTTCATCCGCTCGGACTCCGCCGCTGGCGCCGGTGAGTGTACAAAAAGAAGGCAATCGAGTTGCCAGCTGAGCGCTGAGGTTGACCTGATTGAGTGAACACAGTGGGCTGAGAGTTTTTTGCTCCCCGGGTTTTCCCTCGGAGAAATTACGTACTCACCCTGCGACCAATTTCCGTATTCCCTCTCGTTGTAAGCGAGCCTATGCATCGCTTACTTTTTCTGAGAACAATTTCCAACAAGTTTCATTTGACCGGATGACAAACATATGGCTCATCTAATAGTTGTGACAGCGGCGGGGAAATGCCTTTTGATCTCGGGTGACGACAATCGCGGCAGGAAGATTGTCGGGTGCAAGAAAATCGTTACGCGCACCGGCGTTCATTTGCCGGCCCAACCCAAGCGCCAGCAGCTTTTTCTTACCCTGGACAGTCCGCTAGAGAAATGAAAACGCTCCTGGTCCTCGCTCAACATCCGGAAATGCCCGAGACGCTGCGCGCAGGACTGAGCCCGGAGCAATACCGGATCGTCCATCGAGCGACCGTCGAGGAAGCCGAACCACTCCTCGCCCATGGAATCGCCCACGTCTGCATCGTCGATGTCGAACTGACCGGCGTGCAGGAAATCTGGATCCTGGAAAAACTCCGCCGTCGTTCGCCGAAATGTCCGATCATCATTTACACCGGCACGCGCCAGTGGGAATGGGAAGAGGAAGCGTACCTGCAGGGCGCTACTCACGTCCTGACCAAACCCGTCCGCGTCAAAATGCTGACGTCGTTGCTCGACCGCCTCTGGGCCGCCGCGCCGGCCGCCGCACCCGGCTTCGCTCTGATGCCCGCCCAGTTTGCTCCGCCCGAAGTTGTTAAACCCGCGGCGCCGGCCCCGGCGTCGTCCAATTTCCAGGGCCTCGGCGCGTTGCGCGGCTTTTCGGCCATTCTTACGCATTCACTCGATGCCGACGCGATGCTCAAGCAGTTCCTCCTGCTGCTGCGCGAATTGATGGGCATCAACCGCGCCGCCGTATTTCTGCGTCAGCCGGCAAACTGGCTGGACGCCAGCCTGGCCCTTGAAGAAAACCGTCCTTTGCGCGCCGCCTGCGCCATCGGTTTGTCTCCCGGATTGCTCGAACATTTCGAACTCTCCTTCGCCACCGGCATCGGCGGGCAGGTCACCCGGCTCGGTCGCATCCTGCGCCGTTCGAGCGAGGAAGCGCGACAGGACGTCGAAGCGCAAAAAGAATTCGAACTGCTCGGCGCCCAGGTCGCCGTCCCGATCCTCGACCGCGAAACCGTCATCGGCGTTGCCGTGTTCGATGGCCATATCACCGGCGAACCGCTCGCCAACGGCGAACTCGAACTCATTTTCCATCTGCTCGAACAGCTCGGTCTCGCGGTGAAAAACATCTGGCTGCACGATCAGGTCGCGGGCAACCACTCCATGATGGCGGAAATCCTCCGCGAACTCAGCAGCGCGTGCATCGTCGTCAGCCGCGACCTCGGAGTGCTTCACGCCAACAAAGCCGCCCGCCGCTTCTTCGGCGTGTCCAATCCGCGCACTGGAGAAATGGAATTCAGCGACCTGCCGCAGCTCATCGGCACCAAGGTTTATCAGGTGCTCAAGACCGGCACCGCCGTCCCCACGTTCCGGTTCGAGCCGGAGTCGGGCACCATTTACAACGTCACCATCGTCCCGTTCCAGCGCCAGAAGACCTCGCAGCCGGCTTCGGCATTGTTGATGGTCGAAGATCTCACCCAAAGCGAACAGCTCCGCCGCCTGGAAATCGAGGCCGCGAATCTCCGCCTCGTGCGCACCATGGCCGATCGCCTCGCCCACGAAGTCGGCAACGCCATGGTCCCGCTCTCCACGCACCAGCAATTGCTCGCGGACAAATATAAAGACCCGGAATTCCGCGCGTCGCTCGATGCCGCGCTCGCTGACGGCGTCAAACGCGTCACCCGGCTCATCAACCAGATGCGGTTCCTCGCCCGGGACACCCTGATTTCGCAGGAGGCGTTCCCGCTCAATTCGCTGATCGAAGAGGCCTACGAAGAGGCCCGCAGGCATCAGCCCGTCAAAGCCGCCCAGTTCAAATACGAAGACGAAGCCAAACCTGTCATCTTCACGGGCGACCGCGCGGCGCTCAAACACGCGCTGACAGAAGTCATTCTCAACGCGCTCCAGGCCAACCCCAAGGACCCGAAAATCGGCGTCCGCCTCCACGCCGAATCGAATGGAAACGGCATCCATGGATTGCAGATAGAAGTCCAGGACAACGGCAGCGGGTTCACGGCTGAAACCGCCCAGAAGGCGCCTTCACCGTTCTTCACCACCCGCAATGTGGGACTCGGCCTTGGCCTCACTGTGAGCCGGAAAATCATCGAGACCCATCACGGCAAACTCGAGATTGTCCAGCCCAAGACCGGCCAGCCCGGCATCGTCCGCATCTCCTTGCCGGTCGAAACGGCTAAATCCTAGGAGCTCTGCGCTCCTAGACAATCCCGCGTTTCCGCAGCAACGCCTCCGTCGCCTTGTCCATCAACAAATCCGCCAGCGGTTTCGTCGCCTCATCCAGCGCCGCGCAGGCCGCCTGCAGTTTCCGCGTGTCGCCACCGTTTGCCGGGTCTTCCGTTCCGAGCGCCGCCGCCACTTCGCGCAACGCGGCTTCCACCTGCGCCTGGTATTCCGGCTCGAGTTCGCCCGCGCAGTCGGCCAGCCCTTTGCGCGTCGCCGAGGCCAGCGCGTTCGCCTTTAATTTCGCTTCAATCCAACGCCGCGCCGCCAGGTCTTCAAAGGCGTGCTCAACCGACTCCTCAACCATCTGCTGCACCGCGGTGTCGTCGACATCCACGGCCGATTTCATCTCCACGATTTTCTGGCGGCCGGTTTTGGTGTCGCGGGCGAGCACGTGCAGGATCCCGTTGGAATCGATTTCGAACTGCACTCCGACCCGTGGCACGCCGCGCGGCGCGGGTTCGAAATCGATCGTGAACCGCCCCAGACTCCAGTTGTCCTTCGCCCGCTCGCGTTCGCCCTGCAGCACGTGAATCAACATGTTCCGCTGATTGTCAACCGCGGTGGTGAACATCTCGCCGGCCTTGACCGGAATCGTCGTGTTCCGCGGAATGATCACGTTCATCAATCCGCCGAACGTTTCGATGCCGAGCGACAGCGGGGTCACGTCGAGCAGCAGGACGTTTCGAAACCCGCCGGAAAGGATCTCCGCCTGGATGGCCGCGCCCAGCGCCACGGCTTCGTCGGGGTTCTGCGACGTGTTCAATTGCGGCCCCTGCGCCTGGTGATAGTCGCTGCCGAGCCGCAGGTCGCCGCGGGTCTCTTCAAATTCGGCGCATCCGAACCACTCCGCGACGAGCTGCCGCACCAGGGGCATGCGCGTCTGGCCGCCCACCAGAATGACCTGGTTGAGGTCCTTGGGCGCGAGCTTCGCGTCGGCCAGCGAACGGAGGCAATGCGCGCGGGTCCGTTCCACAATCTCCCGCGCCAGCCGCTCCAGTTCGGCGCGGGTCAGCTGGTAACTGAAGTTGAACTCCGACGTCAGAAATGGCAGCGCGATCCCGGCTTCGGTTTCGCTGGATAACTTTATCTTCGCGGCTTCGGCGGCTTCGCGGATTCGTGAGAGCGCCTGCAGGTTGGCCGCGAAGGACAAGTCCGGTCCGCCCGCCTCTTTGATCTTGCCGGCCAGAAAATCGACGATCCGCCGGTCAATGTCGTCGCCCCCGAGCCGCGTGTTGCCGTTCGTGGCCAGCACCTGGAAAACGCCGTTGTTCAATTCGAGAATGGAAAGGTCGAACGTCCCGCCGCCCAGGTCATAAACGGCGATCTTCGAGCGCTCCTTCAGTTTGTCGAGACCGTAGGCGAGCGCGGCGGCGGTGGGTTCGTTCACGATCCGCTCCACGGTAAACCCCGCCAGCTCGCCCGCTTTCTTCGTCGCATTCCGCTGCGCGTCGTTGAAGTACGCCGGGACCGTGATCACCGCCCGCGTGACCGGCTCGCTGAAATAGCTTTCCGCATCCGCCTTGAGCTTCTTCAACACCTCCGCCGAAATTTCCTCCGGCGTAAAATCGCGTCCGCGAACCGGAATCGTCACCGGCCCCGCGCCTTCGCCCGCGACGGGGTAGGTAACGAGCATTTCCTCCTCCGACACATCCGCGCCGCGCCGGCCCATGAAACGTTTGACGGAATATACCGTCTCCGCCGGGTGAACGACCCGCACGCGATTGGCGGCATGGCCCACGACCGGGCCGTCGTCCGCCGGAAAATGCACGACCGACGGCGTCAGGCGGCGGCCTTCCGCATCCGCGATCACCAGCGGAATGCCCGAATCCACCGTGGCCACCAGCGAGTTCGTGGTGCCGAGGTCAATGCCGACAATTTTGCTCACGCGGAGAAGCTGCCATGAAGCGGGGAGGAGTCCAAGCTGGATTCAATTCGCCTCGCGCGTAGCGCACGCTTCCAGCGTGCGGGTTCGGGGAGTATCCTTGCTCGCCGTTTCCGGAACACGAAGCAGAGATGCTTCGTGAACCCGCACGCTGGAAGCGTGCG
>JGI10216J12902_102425637_pt1 | contig 14170 bp, 9 predicted proteins | sample KanNatreferecore_FD_12902 | JGI IMG/M metagenome (IMG submission 12902)
ACATAAGCGGATTCTGGTTTATTGCAATAGCTGTCACCGCTGGCTTGATATTTTTTGTAGTTCGAGCAGTTCAACTTAACGTATTTGGACTGTCAAATGCAGCTGTCGCCAGTTATTTGAACAGGCACTATCCTTCATTAGATGAAGCTGCGGATCTGATCCTTAAAGAAGATGAAGAGTTAACTTCCATCCAGCGATTGCAAAAAAGCCGGTCTATTGAACATCTTTCCTCAATATACTCTTCGATTAAAGTTCCTGTCCGCATTGGACGCGCCTTGTTGTTGTTTTCTATAAGCGTTGTGGCGTATGTCTCGATTAGCAATTTGGCTTGGCCAACAACCGGGCGTCAAATGGATGTAGCCGGCAAAGGAACGGCAAGCGCTGAAAATCGCCCAGCTTTGATCAGCAAAATCGACATTCAGATAAAACCCCCGGCCTACACGAAGTTATCGGACCGTACATCAAACAATTTAAACCTCCGGGTTCCTGAAGGTTCGGTGATACAATGGACGATCCGCTTTGAAGGCGAGATCCTGGACGCTCATATGATTTTCCCCGGAAACGACAGCATTCGGCTCGCTGCAGCGGGTACTCATGATCTCACTGCTCAACGCATGGCAAGTTCTTCATCCTTTTACAGTATCCACTGGAGAACAAAGAACGAATCCGCAAAATCATCTGACTTCTATCAACTCGAAGTAATCAAAGATCAACCCCCTTCAATTAAAGTCAATAACCTGAACCAGTTTACAGAATTCGATCTAAACGATAAGTTAACGTTCGGTCTTCATCCAACTTTAACCGACGACTACAGCGTTGAGGATGCACACATAATTGCCACCGTAAGCAAAGGAAGTGGAGAGTCAATCAAGTTCAGGGAACTCAAAATGCCTTTTGACAGGCCGTCATCTATTAAAGGTCCAGCCGTTAGCCCGTCTTTTACGATCGATATTATAAAACTTGGGCTTGAACCGGGAGACGAACTGTACTTTTACATCGAGGCACTTGATAATAAAGAGCCCAATGCTAACCGGTCTCGCACTGATACGTATTTTATTTCATTACGCGACACGTCTTCTATTACTACAAGCGTGGACGCCGGTTTAGGTGTGGATCTGATGCCCGAATACTTCAGGAGCCAACGGCAGATAATTATCGATAGCGAAAAACTTCTTAAAGAAAGGAGGTCTATTCACAAAGAAAGCTTCAACGCGAGAAGCAATTCATTGGCTTATGATCAAAAAGTGTTAAGACTTCGATATGGAGAATTTCTGGGAGAAGAATTTGAATCGGGTATCGGACCGCAAGCGACCATCGATGACGACCAGGCAGAAGATGACGTGACACAAAAATATGGCCACGTTCACGACAAAGGCAATGAACACAATCTTGTAGAGGAAAAGAAGTCTGCATCCAAAGCTGACCAGAAGCATGCAGACGACGATACGACCGATCCTGTTAAAGAATTCACGCATTCGCATGACAGCCAGGAGGAAGCTACATTTTTCACACAGTCGATTAGAGCCAAGTTGAAGGCCGCAATAACAATCATGTGGGATGCCGAGTTACATTTACGCCTTTATGATCCCCAAAAATCGCTGCCTTATCAATACCGGGCGTTAAAGCTGCTGAAAGAAATAAGCCAGGATTCGAGGATCTATGTGCATCGGACCGGATTTGAACCGCCACCATTAAAGGAAGAGAAAAGACTTACTGGCGACCTCACAGAAATCAGGAACCCGACGTCTGTCAATGAGCGTATCAGGAAAGACGGCTATCCCGATATCCGTAGCGCCTTGCATCAGATTGAGAACTTGCTTGTTTCTGAACCAATTCTTCTCACTCCCTCTATCAGATCAATTTTTGAAAGGGCCGGCCAGGAGTTGGCAGCTGTTGCCATCCAACAGCCCGGACGTTATCTGAAGACCCTTACATCATTGAAATCTTTATCGCAGAACGAGCTTGACAGTTCTGAAGTCCGAGGTAACCTCCTCAATGTTCGCAAAGAACTGTGGAACCTCCTCCCAAAAGAAGCAACATCGCCTCAATCCTCTCGAAGGACAACTCATAAGCTGGACGAAGAATTCCTGAAAAACCTCGAACAATTGAAACGCGAATGAACGGAGTGATAACATTTGATCCATCTGTACCGTTGTGGATGGTCGTATCGCTGTTCGTTGCGATAACAATACTTTTTTTATGGAAAGAATGGGGACGTAAACTTAGATTTAGAACATTACGGATTGTAGCGGTATTTGTTATGATGCTGATGCTTGCAGCTATCCTGCTCCGTCCACACACGAACATCTCAAAAACGAATGTTATCGTTCTGTTGACTCCAGGGTATGATGCCGCTCGCGTCGACAGCCTCGTGTCCACTACAGGCAAGCTTAGTATCTTTCACTCCCCCGACGCAAAACCTTTCAAAAATTCCCGGCCGCTGATCTCGTATCATGAGCTTAATACTCTGGCTAAAGACATCAGATTCGTTATCGGCGAAGGTTTACCCCTCCATGCGTTAGATTTGTTGGATAAAAAGAGTTTTACATTCTTACCCTCTCAACCTCCCCAAGGTATTGTCGAAGTATCCATCGCCGATAGTCCAAAACTAAATCGGCAAACGAGCCTTCAAGGTATGTTCAGAAACATCTCGGGCACACATACCATCGCGCTCATTGGGCCGGGAGGAAAAGAAGACTCTGTCATTGTATCAAAAATAGGCGTGACACAGTTTACACTTTCTTTTACTCCACGCCAGACAGGAAAGCAACTCTACTCATTGTCCGTTAACGATAGTCTGGGGAACATCAAAGAAGAGAAGGTTCCGGTTACCGTCGAAGAACCGGCGCCGCTAAGGGTCCTTGTGATCTTGAGCCACCCAACCTTTGAAACTACGTTTTTGAAAAATTTCATTGCGTCCAAAGGCAATGAAATTGTCTTGCGGTCACAGCTGTCTAGAAACAATTTCAGCTACGAGTACATCAATCATGCAGCAATTAAATTTTCTGTCATCACAAGAAGTATAACTGATGAGTTTGATCTGGTCATTGCAGATCGTCAGACATTACAAAATCTTTCGAACCCGGAATCATCCGTCTTAAAACAATCCATTCACAATGGACTTGGGCTTTTATCACTTTACGATGTACCTCCGAAGGGAAAAGACCAAAATAATTTTTTTCCATTTCAAACGTCCGCTGTCAAAGGTGATACCACAACTATCATTAGCGGATCAAAACGTTTGATATTACCCGCATTGCCATTCAGGGTTCGAATTGAAGCGCCCTTACAGCAACTTTTAGCTAATAACAGTGGCCTACTGGCTGGCTACACGCTGACAGGCAAAGGAAAGATCGCTTTCCAGCTTCTTCAGGAAACTTATCGACTTATGCTGGCAGGGGATTCGATTACTTATGGAAGGCTGTGGTCTCCTTTACTGGAAAGGGTTGCACGAACAAATGAACAGCCTGCTTCAGTCAGCATCACAAGCCCATTTCCGTACTATGAAGATGAGCCAATCACTTTTAGATTGATTTCCTCGGAGGAGTCCCCTACCCTGTTAGTGGATAGTATACAAATGCCCCTTGAGGAGGATGTGACGCTCGACGACGTTTGGTACTCAAAGGTCTGGCCATCAGGTCCAGGATGGCACACAATACAATCTGGCAGTGAACGATTCAAATATTTTGTTTCAGAACCCGACGCTTGGCGCGCGTGGGCGATAGAAAATCAAATGAAAGAAAATAGGCTGGCATCGACGGGACAACAAATTGCCGCGGAAAAATCGCGAGAGCAGCACAGAATTCACCCTTTGTTTTTTTATGGAATTTTCCTGTTCGCAGCGGGATTCTTATGGCTTGCTCCTAAGCTTTAGGGGGATTTTTTTCAATTTGGCTGACCAGCTCATTGTACCATGCCTCTCCATATTTTCTGATCAGCGGCTCTTTTAAAAACTTGTACACAGGAACCTGCAGCTCTTTGCCCAATGCGCAAGCCGGTGAACATATGTGCCACTTGTGGTAGTTAACTGCTTCGAAATTTTTCTTTTGTGTGATGCGTATCGGATACAAGTGACACGAGATCGGCTTCTTCCATGAAATTTTCCCGTCGTTATAGGCTTGTTCTATTCCGCACTTGAGAATTCCTTTTTTGTCGTAAATGGCATACACACACTCCCGTCCGCCGATAACCGGTGTACACAGCTCACCCTCATCATCAACAGTATGTGTTCCTGTCCTTTCAATCTCAGCAATACCTTCCTTACTGAGATACTTTTTTACTTTCGGATATATTTCCTCCAGGATAGCAAGTTCGTCCTGCAGCAAGGGCGCTCCAAAATCACCTTCCACGCAACAAGCTCCTTTGCACTTTTCAAGATTGCACACAAACTCGCGATCACGAACTTCGTCCGACACTAATACTTCACCTACCTTTAACATGTGGCAAAGTTAATCAATAAACAAGGTCATTCAATGTGGAAACAATTCGAATTGGAGATATTCACTCACATTTACATCACGTTGAACGGACTGCGTGGAAAGCTGGCGTGAAAAAAATCCCATCGAATAGGCAGGCAGAGCCATCAGCATCGAATCGAGTTTATGACTCGATAAGGCAGCGTTCAAACCTTTCACGAGTAGGTTATTTTGATACAGCTGGACAAGCTTGCGATAAAAGTGGGCATTGCTATCTAAAGTTGCCAGCCGGTCGAAATTATTCTGACCCACGAATCTTTTCAGGAGTTCCTTCAGGTCATGACAATAATAACTGCAATCCAGTCTTGCATTCAGCGGAAATGTAAAGGGAATTAAGAAGCTGAATCCCATTGCGGCAAGGCGATCGATCGTGTTTAATGAAATATTGAGGGAAAATGGATCGATGAGACAAAATACTGCAACCCGGCGACCGGCCTTCGACGCGGGTATTGTAGAGGCGAGAGTATGTACGACATCATCTTCCCGAACGTTATATACCTCGACATACTTTTGTGGAAACATTTTTCGAACCCGTTTATCAAGAGCACCGGCTTGTTCCTGATCTGCTTCACAAAATATCCATTTTTGAAAGGGTAAATTGTGGCCAAGAGCAGCAAGGCACGAAGCAGGAAAAATATCTTTTTGGTGACCAATAGAAAACAGTCCACTACCGGCAAACAGATCAACAAAAATAAGCTCGTCCGATTTTGGCGACGCATTCATTATGAAGGCCTGTGCGTAACTTAGGATGAGTTGAACCTTTACTTTAAACCACGGTTCTGCGGCAGTTATCGTGAGTCCATCGGATTGAAAGTGGGGAACCGAAGCATTCGATTTTAAGTTCAAAAAGTTATACGTTTGCCTGTTTACTAAGTGCCTCAGCACAAAAGTAGGTTGTGTTAATTGCATCTGAAAGATCCGGAAAAAACAATCTGAAAAAACAATTAAAAATTTTGCATGTTGATTCGGGATTGAGAAACTGCGGTCTAACTTGTAGCGAATTATGACGGATTATCTGGAGAGTTTGAATGAACCTCAATACGAAGGGGTTGTGACTACGGAAGGTCCCTGCATGTTAATTGCAGGTGCAGGATCAGGAAAAACACGCGTACTGACATACCGAATTGCACATCTCATGAGTAAAGGCATCGATGCCTTTAACATCATGGCGCTCACGTTCACAAACAAGGCTGCGAAAGAGATGCGCGATCGCATCGAAAAAGTCGTCGGTAATGACGCCCGCAATCTGTGGATGGGCACCTTTCACTCTGTGTTTGCACGAATCTTACGCGCTGAAGCACATCACCTCGGTTATTCCCACAACTTTACCATCTACGATGCGGATGACTCCAAAACATTGGTGAAGAACATCATCAAAGAGATGGGCCTCGACGATGCTGTATACAAGCCAAGTACCGTCTTCAACCGCATATCAGCTGCAAAAAATAGTCTTATAGGCTGGCAGGACTATCTCAATAATCCCGAGCTCATGGGAGACGACGCGGCCAACCTACGGCCTGAAATCGGCAAAATCTACAGAGCGTATGCTCAACGCTGCTTTAAGTCCGATGCGATGGATTTTGATGACCTGCTCTTCAACACGGACAAGCTGTTTAAAGAACACCTGGAAGTATTGAACAAGTACCAGCATCGAATACATTATATCCTTGTTGACGAGTTTCAGGATACTAACCTTTGCCAGTATTTTATAATCCGCAAGTTGGCAGCAGTACGTCAGAATATTTGCGTCGTCGGCGACGATGCGCAAAGTATTTATGCTTTCCGTGGCGCTGACATCACAAACATCCTGAACTTCGAGCGCGATTATCCGGATCTGAAAATCATCAAGCTTGAACAGAATTACAGATCGACGCAAAATATCGTCAACGCGGCAAATTCTGTGATCAAGAAAAACCGCGCACAGCTTCCAAAGAAAGTCTGGACAGCCAACGAAGAAGGCGGACTCATTGAACTGATCAAGGCCGTGTCTGACAACGAAGAGGGCCGGTTGGTAGCCTCTTCCATATTTCATGAAAAGATGCAGCACCAACTGAAGTTCAGCGATTTCGCAGTGCTGTACAGAACAAATAGTCAGTCTCGCGCAATTGAAGAGGCGCTGCGACGGATGAACATCAAGTATAAGGTTGTCGGTGGTTTATCATTCTATCAACGCAAAGAAATCAAGGACCTGTTGGCCTATATGAGATTTGCGATCAATCAGCAGGATGAAGCGTCCTTCAGACGGATCATAAATCTCCCGAAGAGAGGTATTGGAGATTCCACCGTTGACAAGATAATTGTTGCGGCTAACGATCATGGAATTTCCATTTGGGAAGTAATACAGCACGCTCATTCCTTTATCGGAGGAAGAGCCGCATCTCCTATCGATGATTTTGTGGCAATGATCAAACGATTCACGTTGGAGGTAGGACGCAAAGACGCCTATGAAGCTGCATTCGAAATTGCAAAAGGTTCAGGTTTGCTCCGGGAACTCTATGAGGATAAAACAGTAGAAGGATTAAGCAGATACGAGAACGTACAGGAATTGCTGAACGCTATCAAAGAATTTGTGGATGATCCTGAACGGCAGGAAAAGACATTAGGGGCTTTTCTGCAGGAAGTTTCCCTGATTACAGGACAGGATGAAGACAAGGACAAAGATCCCGAAAAAGTGACGCTGATGACGATTCACATGGCCAAAGGATTGGAGTTCCGGAATGTATACATCGTCGGCCTTGAAGAGGACCTGTTCCCCTCTCAAATGATGTTAAGCAGTCGGGCTGAACTCGAAGAAGAAAGAAGACTGTTTTATGTAGCAATTACGCGGGCGCAAAAAGGTCTGTTCTTGTCCTATGCGCTGACTCGTTATCGGTTTGGCCGGCTCAAGAATTGCGAGCCAAGCAGGTTCCTCGACGATGTTGATCAGTCGTTCATAAAAGTGAGTACCAAATTCTCTGGTCTTGAGTCCACACCACCAAGTTCCGACTATGCAAAAACGTTGGTCAACGGGATTAAAAAGACCATTAGCAGCGCGCCGATAGTAAAAGCATCCGGTTATAAGCCCTCCGCAGATTTTGCCCCTAGCGATACCTCGACACTCAGGGAAGGAATGAAAGTAGAACATCCCAAATTTGGCTTCGGAATGGTCACGCAAATGGATTACAGCGGTCCAGACCGAAAGGCGAAGATAAATTTTGACGATTTTGGGGAGAAGACCTTATTGCTTAACTTTGCCAAACTCAAGATTCATGCATAGAAATAGTTAGCTATGAATTCCAGGGGTGGAAGATGGGCCAGGATCCCCAATAAATTCAATCATTTTAAACTTAACACGAAATCAACTTATCAATGGTAATAGGAGAATACAATTCCTCACGTCCCCAAATTATTTTAAAAGAGTACGGACGCAATGTGCAAAAGCTCGTCGAATACATCAGAAGTATTCCCAACATCGAAAAAAGAACGGAGCTATCTTATACGCTGATTGAGCTGATCAAACAACTCACCCCGAGCATCAAAGATCAGCCGGAAAATCCACAAAGGCTTTGGGATGATCTTTATATAATTGCCGACTTTAATCTTAATGTCAACAATCCATATCCTGTTCCTGAACGCGAGATTCTTTTTAAGAAACCTATGCGTATGGAATATCCGCGCAACGACGTTCGCTTCCGTCACTATGGAAAAAATATCGAAAAGCTCGTTAAGGAAGCTTTGAAGAAAAGTGATCCCCAGGAGCGCGAAGAGTCCATCATCTATCTTGGTAAGCTGATGAAAACATTTTATGGTGCGTGGAATAAAGAAACCCTTGATGACTCGGTTATTCTGCGTGACATCCAGGCTATGTCAGGTGGCGCTTTGAATATGACCATTGAGAAAGTACGTGAAGACAACCTTTTCGAAAAACTTTACAAGGAGCGCAAGAAAGGCCGTCCACAAGGTCAAGGACAAGGTGGTCAGAACCAGGGTCAGGGCAATGGTGGACATCAGCAACGGCACCAGGGCGGCGGTGGCCACAGGTTCAACAAAAAAGGAAATAACTTCCGCCGGAGAAGAGATCAATAAACTGGTTGGCCTGCATATAGTTGAAATATTTTTTCCTTATTGACAATCAATGAGTGTTTTCAAGATCAAAGGTGGGAAAAGACTGAAAGGTGAAATCATCCCACAGGGCGCCAAGAACGAAGCCCTTCAGATTATAAGCGCTACCATCCTCACCGCTGAGCCAGTTACAATCCATAACGTACCGAACATTGTTGATGTCAATAAGCTCATTGAACTTCTTGGCGCGCTTGGTACCAAAGTTGAAAAGTTGGGACCTGAATCCTACCGCTTCACTGCTTCAAACGTCAACAGCAAATATTTAGAAACAGAAGAGTATAGAAAAAAAGCTGCAGCATTACGGGGCTCTGTTATGCTGCTTGGCCCAATACTGGCCAGGTTTGGTAAAGCGACCATGCCGAAACCAGGTGGCGATAAGATCGGGCGACGCAGATTGGATACTCACTTTCTCGGTTTCCAAAAGCTTGGAGCAAAATTCAACTTCGATTCTGAAGAACACCTCTTTCACATTGATGCATCTGAATTGAAAGGCTGTTACATGTTATTGGATGAAGCCTCTGTAACGGGTACGGCCAACATTGTTATGGCCGCGGTACTTGCCAAGGGAAAAACTACTATATACTACGCGGCCTGTGAACCTTATCTTCAGCAGCTTTGCCTTATGCTAAACCGTATGGGAGCGAAGATCAGCGGAATCGGTTCAAACCTTCTTACCATAGAAGGCGTGGAAAAGCTTGGTGGAACGGAACACACGATGCTACCGGATATGATCGAGATTGGGAGCTTTATCGGTCTGGCAGCAATGACTCAATCAGAGATCACTATTAAGAATTGCCGCATCGACATGCTTGGAATTATTCCTGAAGTATTCCGGCGGCTCGGTGTTAAGATGGAATTCAGAGGTGATGATATTTACATCCCTTCGCAGGATCATCACGAAATAGAAACATTCATCGATGGGTCCATCCTTACTGTTTCAGATGCGCCATGGCCGGGATTCACTCCTGACCTTATCAGTATTGTACTGGTGCTTGCCACACAGGCCAAAGGAACAGTTCTCATCCACCAGAAGATGTTCGAAAGCCGGTTGTTCTTTGTGGATAAACTGATCGATATGGGCGCACAGATTATTCTTTGCGATCCGCATAGAGCGACCGTTATAGGACTTGACAGAAAACAGCAGTTGAAAGGCATTAAGATGTCCTCGCCTGATATACGCGCGGGAGTATCTTTGCTAATTGCTGCGCTATCGGCCAGCGGCACAAGTGAAATCTCAAATATCGATCAGATCGACCGGGGCTATCAAAACATTGATGCCAGGTTAAAGGCATTAGGAGCCGAGATCGAAAGAGTTGGTTAGGAGGCTATTCCATAGAAAACAATTCGACTCCGGTAACCGCGAGTGTCGTTATTGGAAAGAATCTAAAGCCCTAAAAGTCACAATTCAATCTTCAATCCCACGGGGCAATGGTCAGAACCTAAATACTGATCATAAACCATCGCGTCTCTGACTTTGCTTTCCAGGTTTTCTGAAACAAGAAAGTAATCGATCCTCCACCCCGTATTCTTTGCACGAGCATTTGTCACATAGTCCCAATACGTGTATTTCACGGTTTCGGGATACAGTCTTCTGAACGTATCGACAAACCCGCTTTCAAGTAGGCGCGTAAATCCATCGATCTCCGTTTGCGTGTAACCCGCTGATTTGTTGTAATTCTCTTTTGCCCTGGCAATATCGATAGGCTGGTGAGCCACATTAAGATCCCCACACAAGATCACGGGCTTCCTTCGTCTCAGCCATGACAAGTAGTCCATAAATTCTTTATCCCATCGCGATCGGTAGTCCAGCCGTTGTAGCCCTTCACCGGAATTCGGTGTGTACACGGTCACAAGGAAAAAAGTAAGATATTCAGCGGTGATTACTCTCCCCTCCTGGTCGTGTTCTTCGAAACCCAGATCGTAACTGACGGAAAGCGGTTCCACCTTGCTAAGAATAGCAGTCCCTGAATACCCTTTACGTGCTTTCGAAGAGTTGACGTATATCTTGTACTCGGGAAATAGCTCCAGCGTTGAGGCAACCTCATCTGCCGCGCCTTTTGTCTCCTGCAGGCAAAGCACATCGGGATTCATTTCACGTATATCCTTAATAAAATCTTTTTTGATTATCGCGCGGATACCGTTGACATTCCAATTGACGAAAAACATGGCGGGAGTAAGTTAGAAGTTGGGAGCGTGCGACTTGTGTGTGTGGGAGCTGCTTCGAAAATAGTCACGCGGGCGGTAAACAAAAAAGTCCGGCTGAAAAGCTGGACTTAAGGAAAATTCTTTCGAAAAACGGATTAAGCTTTCTTGGCCTTGGCTTTGAACTCTTCTTTGATCTTTTCGATATCCACGTTCTTTATCACGGGCTGGGAATTCTGGCTCTTAAGTGCCTGCCTTCTTCTTGCAGATTTTGCCTTATCCTTACGGTTCTTTCTCTTAAGTCTTGTTACTGACATGATTCAATGCTTTAAAAGGAGCGCAAAAATAAGCGGGATTTCCGGGATTACAAACGGATTTCCCAAAGATTTTACTCCAGAGACATCCTCTGGCACATCCGCGGCAAGACCCTCAAAATTGGGCTTGGAACTTTAAACTTTGCAGCCAACCTTTGCGCCCAACTATGGAAAAACCCACGTTGCCAGCAGGAACACGCGATTTCGGCCCGGAAACCATGGCAAAACGCCAATTTATTCTGGAAAGGATCCGCAAAGTATTTCAAACGTATGGGTTCCAACCCCTGGAAACTCCCGCGATGGAGAACCTCTCCACGTTAACAGGCAAATACGGTGAAGAAGGCGACCAGCTCCTTTTCCGCATCTTGAACTCCGGGGACTTTCTCAAAAGTATCGATGGCAAAAAAATGGAAGACCTCGATTCAAAGCGGTTATCCTTAGCCATCGCTGAAAAGGGACTACGTTACGACCTGACTGTTCCGTTTGCACGCTATGTGGTGATGAACCGAAGTGATATCAGCTTTCCATTCAAACGTTATCAGATACAGCCAGTATGGAGAGCAGATCGCCCGCAGAAAGGCAGGTACCGGGAATTCTACCAATGCGATGCCGACGTGGTAGGGACCGATTCATTGCTGTGTGAGGCGGAGATTATTCTCATGATCAAAGAGGTATTCAAGAACCTTGCGATCAAAGATTATACTATCAAGGTTAATCACCGCGCGATTCTCGGCGGCGTGGCTGAAATAGTTGGCGCAAAAGAAAAAGAGACTGCACTATTCGTTGCGATCGATAAACTCGATAAGATCGGTGAAGAAAAGGTAAAGGATGAACTGCGATCCAAAGGATTTTCAGAACAAACCTTAACATCGTTGTTTGAAATAATCAACGTTAAGGGTTCTACAAAGAATAAGCTCGCACTTTTGATGGCCCACTTCGACGCCACTGAGAACGGGAAGAAAGGATTGAGAGACCTGCAAGATGTGTTTAACTACCTCTCCTATTATGGTGAAACGGATGACCACGTAGAATTTGATATTGCCCTCGCACGGGGATTAAGCTATTATACCGGATGCATCTTTGAGGTGAAAATTAATAATGTGTCTATCGGAAGCGTTAGTGGCGGCGGGCGTTACGATAACCTCACAAAAGCATTTGGAGATAAGACCAATCTCTCCGGTGTTGGATTTTCATTTGGTGTGGATCGGCTCTATGATGCAATGGAGGAACTGGCAATATTCCCCCCGGACGCCCACATCTCTTCGAAAGTATTGGTCTGTCACTTCGACGAAGCAAGTCTTGTACACGGCATCGCGGTCCTCGCAAAGCTAAGATCGGCAGGGATCGCGTCGGAGATCTATCCGCAAAACGCCAGGATCAACAAACAGCTTGACTTCGGTAACAAGAAAAAAGTGCCTTACGTGATCGTTATAGGATCAGATGAGGTTGCCAGCGGCATGCTAGCTCTAAAAAACATGGCGACAGGAGAACAGGAGAAATTGACTGTTAATCAAATTATAGCCAGGCTTCAATAGTATTCCACTTTGTATCTTTAACGATTCGATTAGCAACATAAATCGCGGTCAGAAGTATCCAGCTCTAAACCCATTGCGAAACTTCACGACAATTACGTTTTTGCAATTCGATATTTTTGAAACGTTTACCATAAGCCTGAAGAATGGCCGTACATGAAATCTCTGATAAGCTGCTTACACAGGAAGATCTTTCTGCATTATGTTTTCATGACGTTACACTAAAACTGTCAGCTTCAGCCAAAAGCAAGATCAATCATTGCCGTGAATTCCTGGACAAGGAAATCGATGAATCCGACGAACCTATTTACGGCATCAATACAGGCTTTGGATCACTTTACAACAAGCACATATCCAGCGACCAGCTGGAGAAACTGCAGGAGAATCTTGTCAAGTCCCATGCTTGTGGCACTGGACCGGAAGTGCCGGATGAAATTGTAAGGATGATGCTCTTTCTTAAAGTTCAGTCTCTTTCCTACGGTTATTCAGGTGTGCAGTTAGTTACCGTTGAACGTCTGGTCGACATGTTCAATAAAGGTGCATTTCCGCTCGTTTACGAAATGGGGTCTCTGGGTGCATCCGGAGATCTTGCGCCCCTGGCTCATTTAACTCTGCCACTGATCGGCTTAGGTGATGTTCATTACAACAGCAATACTTTATCGGGCGAACAACTCATCAAAAAATTTAGCTGGTCACCTATACACCTTCAGGCAAAAGAAGGTCTTGCTTTGCTGAATGGCACCCAATTTATGAGCGCATATGGCGTATGGTGCACGCTTCATGCTCATCGATTGTTCGAACTCTCGAACCTCATCGGCGCTTTATCGCTCGACACGTTTGATGGACGTATTGAACCCTTCCTTCCCAGTGTTCATAAGATACGGCCACACAAGGGGCAAGAGAAGACGGCTGATAGTATTCTTAAGACACTGGCTGGCAGCGATCTTATTCGTCAATTTAAAAAGCACGTCCAAGACCCGTACTCATTCCGTTGCATTCCACAAGTACACGGAGCAAGCTGGGACACTATCGACCATGTAACCAAGGTCATCCTGGTTGAAGTCAACAGCGTAACCGATAATCCCAATGTATTTCCTGATGAACACAACATCATTTCCGCCGGCAATTTTCACGGCCAACCGCTTGCCCTGGCCCTTGACTTCCTGGCTATTGCACTTTCAGAATTAGGAAGTATATCCGAAAGAAGGACTTACCAGCTGATTTCAGGCGTCCGGGATTTACCCAATTACCTTGTAGCCAATCCCGGTATTAACTCAGGATTGATGATACCGCAATACACCGCCGCATCGCTTGTAAGTCAGAACAAACAACTGTCGTCGCCTGCCTCGGTAGATTCTATCGTCTCTTCGAATGGCCAGGAGGATCATGTAAGCATGGGTGCTAATTCAGCCACCAAGCTCTATAGGGTTGTACACAACCTGTATTCAATACTTGCAATTGAGCTAATCACAGCCGCGCAGGCATTGACGTTCAGAAGGCCTTTGAAAACTTCTCCATCGCTTGAGTCATTCGTAGATACTTTCCGGCAGCATGTACCGTTTATAGAAGACGATCGCGTATTACATGACGATATCAAAAAAGCAGA
>JGI10216J12902_103345665_pt1 | contig 14164 bp, 10 predicted proteins | sample KanNatreferecore_FD_12902 | JGI IMG/M metagenome (IMG submission 12902)
ATCAGAATGACCGACAACCTGCTCATCGTGGCGGACAGCGACCGCGACGCCGACATGCTCTACGCCGTGGGCATGTTTGTGCCCGACCCCTTCATTTACCTGCGTTTCAATGGCAAGTGCCATGTGGTGATGAGCGACACGGAGATTGACCGCGCGCGCAAGGAAGCCAGGCACTGCAAAATCATTTCGTGGTCGGGTTGCGTGAAACAATTGCGGGCCGACGGCGAGAAGAACATTTCCGTGGCGCGCGTCATCCGGTTTGTTCTGCGAAGCAAAAGGATCAAAAAGATCAAAGTCCCCGCCAGCTTCCCGCTCTGTCTTGCCGAGGAATTGCGCAAGCTGAAGGTTAAGGTGAAGTGCAAGCCCGGCGCATTCTTTCCGGAGCGCGCGCGCAAGTCTGCTGAGGAAGTAAAACGCATCAGCGGCGCGCTGATGATGGCGGAGGTCGGATTGGCCGAGGGCATCCAGGCGCTCAAGAATTCCAGGATCGGGCGGGATGGCCGGCTCATTTACCGCAACAATCCGCTCACGTCGGAAAAGCTGCGCGCGATTATCGACACGGCCATCCTGCAGGCGGGCGGCGTGGCCAGCCACACGATTGTAGCGGGCGGCGAACAGGCGTGCGATCCGCACGAAGTCGGGCACGGCGTGTTGCGCGCCAGAAAGCCGATCATCATCGATGTGTTTCCGCGCTCACAGAAAACCGGTTACTTCGGCGACATCACGCGGACCGTCGTGAAAGGCCGCGCGCGGGAAGCGGTGCGGAAACTTTACGACACGGTCGGGCGCGGACAGGAGATTGCGTTCGAGGCGATGCGGCAGGGCGCCGTCTCCGTGGACATTCACGCGAAGGTCCAGGAGTTTTTTGCGAGCGAAGGTTACAAAACCGGGCGGCACAACGGGCGCCTGCAAGGGTTCTTCCACGGCACTGGCCACGGCGTCGGAATGGAAATTCATGAAGCGCCGCGCGTTGGACCGACTTCGAAGGACAAGCTGATGCCCGGCCACGTCGTGACCGTCGAGCCGGGGCTTTATTATCCCGGACTGGGCGGCGTGCGCCTGGAAGACATGGCGCTCGTGACGAGCAACGGGCCGAAGAACCTGACGAAGTTCGAGAAGGTGCTGGAGATTTCGTAGGCAGAGCGTTGCGCAATACAACTGGACGCTTCGCACATCAGTTGCACACCACCCATCGGCAACGCACATTCACCGCGTGGAGGTTCAATGGCCGAATTGCGCAACAAGGTGAAACTGGCGCTTGATGAAGCGCGCATGCTGGTTCTCGGCTGCCAGGTCCTGATTGGCTTTCAATTCCGTTCCTTCTTCGAGAACCGTTTCGAAGACCTCTCGTCGTCCGCGCAACAACTCCATTTCGGTTCGCTCCTGCTCATGCTGGTTGCGCTGCTCCTGCTTGTCCTGCCCGCCGCCTATCATCGCATTGTCGAGCGGGGCGAAGATACCTGGCAGCAGCATCGGTTCACTTCGACGGTAATGGATTTCGCGCTGCTGCCGTTCGCGCTGGCCATTGGAATAGATGTTTATGTCGCGGCGCTTGACGTCAGCACGCGGGCCATCGCGATGGTTTGCGCGATTGTGGCGGCGGTGGTCACGCTCTTTTTCTGGTACGGTCTCGAATGGATTGTGCGCGTGCGGGGCAAAGGAGGCAAAACTATGACGGAGAATAGAGGTGCGGAACGCACGCCACTCAAAAACAGAATCGATCACGTGCTGACGGAATGCCGCGTGGTGCTGCCCGGCGTGCAGGCGCTGCTCGGGTTTCAATTTGCCACGACGCTGATGGAAAGCTTTCAACAACTGCCCGACTCCTCGAAGCAACTCCATCTCATTTCGCTCGGCTGCATCGCGCTGAGCATGGTGCTGTTGATTACGCCCGCCGCGTTCCATCGCATTGTGGAAGAAGGTGAAGAGACTGAGCGCTTTCATCGCTTCGCCAGCGTCATGCTGCTGGCTGCGCTCGTGCCGCTGGCGCTCGGAGTCTCGGGGGCTTTGTTTGTGGTAGCGCGGAAGCTTTTGGATTCAGTCCCAATGGCCGCGGCACTGGCGGGAGGGTCGGTCGTCATCTTCGGGTCGCTCTGGTTCGGCATGACGCTCTGCATTCGGGCAACGCGGCACGGACGCAGCCTGAACGCAGCAGGCGCGGCGATTTAGTCTTCGTGGGGATTCACCTCGTCCCTCCAACCAAGCGATTACTTGCGCGTGAAGACGATGATGTGCTGCCAAGGGAGCACACCGATTGTTTCTTTCCACACCAGCGGGTGCGGGGTCATTTCTTTCTTTACCTGGGCTTCAGTCATTTTATGGACGCGTTTGATGGGCACGTTCTCGTCCTCGCCGCGAAACTCGACGAACACGATGCGCCCGCCCGGCTTGAGCGCCCGGCACATCGCTTCTGTCATCTCGAATGGGTGATCGAACTCGTGATAAACATCGACCATGATGATGGTGTCCACGGACTTCGCGGGCAGCTTCGGATCGGTGACGGTTCCGAGAACTGGAACGACGTTCGTAATCCCTTCACTCGAGAGCTTGTTCGTCAGTAACACGAGCATCTCGGGTTGGATGTCCACGGCGAAAACCTTTCCGGCCGGCCAAACGTTCGTTGCTATCCGCCGCGTCAGATAGCCCGTGCCCGCGCCGATGTCCGCAACCATTTCGCCCGGTTTGAATCTCAGCGCCTTCATCAACAACGAAGTTCTCTCCTCCTCTTCCCGTTCGGGTCGCTCGAGCCAGTCCGCCACTTGATGGCCCATCACGTGCGCAATCTCCCGGCCCATGTAGAACTTGCCGATGCCATTCGGATCATGAACGGCACGCGTCTCATAGCGATTGGTGGAGAGCGCCGGCGCATCACCGCCGTGAAGCCCGGCAATGGAAAGGGCCGCAACAAGAGCAACGAAAACGTCCTTCATTCCCCAACACTAGAAAGCCCTGGCCATCGGTGCAATGGCTTGCCGCAGGCCTGTTTTTGCTCAGACTTTCTGCAAGAGCTTCTCTTTCGCGCGCGGGCGAATTCCCCAAACTCCTTCTTGCTTAATCGACGACCCTCCGTAGATTTGGCGGCTCTTATCTGGAAATTATGACCGTACACAGCCTGTTTGCTCTGCTCGCGCTGGCGCCGTCTGCGTCGCCACCCGGCACTGCGCCCAATCCTCAAGGTCAGATGATCCAAATGATCGCGATGGTCGCGATCATGGGCTTCGTCATGTATTTCATCATTATCCGCCCGCAGCGCGTCCGGCAGAAGCAGCTCAACGCGTTGATGTCCAATCTGAAACCCGGCGACAAAGTGCTAACCGGCAGCGGCATCGTCGGCACGGTCATCGGCGTGAAGGAGAAAACCGTTTCGATTCGTTCGGCCGACTCGAAACTGGAAATCCTCAAGTCCACGATTTCCGAAATCACTGAAAAGGCCGGCGCCGAAGCCACGTCATCGTAGCCCTCGTTTACCATGAACCGCAGTCACCTTTGGAAGTTCCTCCTCATTGTCTTCGTTGTCGGCTGGTGCGCGACGGAAATGTTTCCGCTCAAGAGCCGGCCGCTCATCGAAGTGTTTCAGGAGAATTACGGCAACCGCGACGAAACCTACAAAACGATCCTCGCGCGGTTCGCCGAATTGCAGAAGGCCAATCCGCAGGCCGAATACAAGAATCTGCGCGACGCCGTTGGCACGAATGACATTTCGCGCCACTTCGAGGTCGACACCAAAGGCGAGAAAGACCCGACCTCGGCCATCCTGATTGCGCTGCAAAGGAAGGCGGCGGGCAAAATCAAACTCGGTCTCGACCTCCAGGGCGGCTCGTCGTTCCTCGTCAAGATGCAGACCAGCCAGCTCGAAACGAACATGATGCGCGAAACCGCGCTGGCCAACGCCGCCGAAGTGCTCCGCAAACGCGTGGACAAGTTCGGTGTCGCCGAGCCGCTGATCCAGCCCCAGGGCGAAGACCGGATTCTGATTCAGATGCCTGGCCTCGGCGAATCTGAGATGGAAAGTGTCCGCACCGCGATTAAGAGAGCCGCGTTCCTGGAATTCCGCATGGTGCATGAAGACAGCCCCAAGCTGATTCCGGAAGGAATCATCCCACCCGGCTACGAGATCTTGAAAGAGACGCGCACACAGCCGGACGGCACCAAAGTCGTGGTTCCCTTCCTCGTGAGCAAACAGCGCGTGCCCGGCCTGTCCGGCCACAATGTGAAGAGCGCATTCTTCACGCGCGGCAATATGAACGATCCCCGCATCGCGTTCCGCTTCGACCCTGACGGCACGGTGGCGTTTGCGAAAATCACGACGGAGAACGTTGGCAAGCAGTTGGCCATCATTCTCGACGGCGAACTGTATTCCGCGCCGGTCATTCGCGGCCCCATTACGGAAGGTTCCGGCGAAATCTCCGGCGGCAGCATGACGGACAAGGAAGCGAGCGACCTTGCGGCCATTCTGGAAAACCCGCTGGAAGCGCCCGTCGTGATCGAACAGGAAACCAAAGTCGATCCTTCCCTCGGCAAAGACACGATTCGCAGCGGCATCCAGGCGTCCATTTACGGCACCATTGGCGTCGCGGCGTTCATGGCCATTTACTATCTCTTCGCCGGAATGGTCGCGAACTTCGCGCTCATGCTCAACATCGTGATCTCGATGGGCATCATGTGCATGTTCGGCACCACGCTGACACTGCCGGGCATCGCGGGATTGCTGCTGAGCATCGGAATGGCGGTCGATGCCAACGTGCTCATCTTCGAACGCATTCGCGAGGAACTGGCCAAGGGCAAATCGCTGCGGGGCGCGCTGGCGGCCGGTTACAGCCGCGCGTTCGGCACGATTCTCGACTCGCACGTCACGACGCTCATCTCCTCGATCATTCTCATTTACATGGGAACGGGCACCATCAAGGGCTTCGGCGTTACGCTCACCATCGGTGTGGCCGCGAGCTTGTTCACCGCCGTGGTGGTCACGCGCCTGATCTTCGATGTGCTGCTCAACATGGGCTGGATGAAAACCATTCCCATGATGCACATGGTCAAAGTGGCGAACGTCGATTTCATGCGCATGGCCAAGCCGGCGGTGATTATTTCCTGCGTCTTGATCATTGCTGGAATGGGCTATGGCCTGAGCCGCGGAAAGCACATGGTCGGCTTTGAATTCCTCGGCGGCGACAACCTGACGATCGAATTCACAAAAAAGGTTGAGCAGGGCGCGCTGGAAAGCGCCATCCAACCGGTCACCAAGGAAGCACTCATCCAGTATCAGCGCGAATTGACTGGCACCGCGGAGCGTTTGCGCGTGACCGTGGGATTCAATCTCGAGGAAAAGGTGATGGAGGCGCTGAAGGCGAAATTCCCGGACGCGGGATTCAAACTGATCGGTTCCGAACGCGTCGGTCCGACGATGGGCGAGGAAATCCTGCGCAGCGCGGTCGTGGCGGTGCTGCTGTCGCTGCTGGGCATTCTTGTCTATGTATCCTTTCGCTACCAGGTGTCATTCGCCATCGGCGCCATCGTGGCCGTCATTCACGACGTGCTGCTGACCGTGGGCATTTATGCTCTCGTGGGCCGCGAACTCAATTCCACCATGATAGCGGCGCTGCTCACCATCATCGGTTACTCGATCAACGACAAAATCGTCATCCTGGATCGAATCCGCGAAGATTTGAAACTGGGCGTGCGCGGCACGTTCCGCGAGCTGATCAACGTGGCCCTGAACCAGACTCTCGGACGCACGTTGATTACGGGCGGTTCGGTGATTCTCGCCACGCTCTCGTTGTTCATCTTTGGCGGCGGCGCGATCAATGACTTCGCGTTCACGTTCCTGGTGGGCATCCTGACCGGCACTTACTCATCCATCTTCATCGCTACGATTGTCGTGCTCTGGTGGCACAAGGGCCAGCGCCCCGCCAGCGGAACCTTGGTGACGATGGAAACCACCGCGACGGCGGCGGCGAAGGCGTAACAGTGATTCGATCTGAACGCCCGGGCTGAGAAATCGGCCCGGGCGTTTCAGTTTGGATTTTCGGATTTGGCATTTGGAATTTATTTTGTGTTTGGTGTTTAGTTCACAAACATGTTCGCTGCGACGACGATCACACCTCTGCACTGGACCGGGTTCATCGTTTGCATCCTGATTTTCCTCGCGCTTGACCTCGGAGTGTTTCATCGCCGTGCGCACGTGGTGAAGTTCAAGGAGGCATTGCTCTGGAGTATCGTTTGGTTTGCCTGCGCCATGCTCTTCGCATTCGTCGTGGCCCCCGCCATGGCCGACTCATGGACCCGGCAGGACACGCTCACGTTCATCACCGGCTACGTCATCGAACTCTCCCTTTCGATGGACAACGTGTTCGTCATCGCGCTCATCTTCGCCTACTTCTGCGTGCCGCCGGCCTTTCAACATCGCGTTCTCTTCTGGGGCATTCTCGGCGCGCTGGTGATGCGCGGCGTCATGATCGGCGTCGGCGTCGCGGTCATTCGCGAGTTCGAATGGGTGCTCTACATCATGGGCATGTTTCTTGTTTATTCGGGAGTGAAGATGGTTTTCGGCGCGGGCGAAGAAGTGCATCCTGAGAAAAATGTGGTCATTCGCCTGGCACGAAAATTTTATCCGGTCACTCCCGGTTATGACGGCCAGCACTTTTTCACGCGGCTGGATGGACGGCGCGCGTTGACGCCGCTCGCGCTGGTGTTGCTGTGCGTCGAAACGACCGATCTGATCTTCGCCGTCGATTCCATTCCCGCTATCTTTGGCGTCACGAACAACGGTTTCATTATTTTCACGTCGAACGTCTTCGCCATCCTCGGTCTGCGCTCGCTCTATTTTGTGCTGGCCGGCGCCATCGACTTTTTTCGCTATTTGAAGACCGGTCTGGCCATCGTCCTCGCGTTCATCGGCATCAAGATGCTGCTCGACCCGCACGGCCACGAACCGAAATGGTTCCAGAAGGAAATCTCCACCACACTGTCACTCGTCATCGTGGCCGGAATCATTCTCCTTTCCATTGCCGCTTCGATCATTGTCGGCAAACGCGAGGCGAAGAAAAAAGACGAGCCGCCATCCGCGCCGTGAAATACCGCTGGTCCATCGCGCCGCCGCAACCAGCTCTCGCGGAATTTCTCGCGAAGCAACTCAACATCTCCGCGCTGCTCGCGCAATGCCTGCTTAACCGCGGTTTCAGCGAACCGGAACCGATCTCGCGCTTTCTCGACCCGCGCCTGAAAAATCTTTCTGATCCGTTCCTGCTCCCGAATATGCACGCTGCGGTCAATCGGCTTTTCGCAGCCCATGCCGCGCGCGAGCCGCTCGCCATCTTCGGCGACTACGACGTGGATGGCGTGACTTCCACCGCCTTGCTCCACGAATTCCTGACGAAACTGGGCTGGGAGGTGCACTGTTATCTGCCGCACCGCATGGACGAGGGCTATGGCCTGAGCCAATCCGGAGTGGAGAATTGCCTGCAAAAGTTTCCCGTGAAGCTGCTGCTGGCCGTGGATTGTGGTTCGACCGCCCGGGAGCAAGTGGCGTGGCTGCGCGAACGCGGCGTGGATGTCATCGTTCTCGATCATCACCAGGTTTCCGAGCCGCCGCCGGACGCGGTGGCGCTCGTGAACCCGCAAGTTGGAGTTCAAGCTTCAGCTTGTTCCGGCCCGGAGCAGCCCAAAGGCTGGACTACAAACTTCCGCGAACTCTGTTCCGTCGGCCTCGCCTTCAAACTCGCGCACGCGCTCCTCAAGCACGGACGCGCCACGAACCTGCCCGGCGCGCAGGAATTCGATCTCCGTCCGTTCCTCGATCTCGTTGCCCTCGGCACCATCGCCGACCTCGTGCCGCTCATCGGTGAAAATCGAATTCTTGTCAGCGGGGGACTGCGCTGGCTCACGACCACAAAACGTCCGGGCCTGTTGGCGCTCAAGGAAGTCGCAGGCATCAACGGCGCGATTGGTGGCTACGAAGTTGGGTTCCAACTCGCCCCACGGCTGAATGCAGCCGGCCGCCTGGAAACAGCCGAGGAAGCTCTGCGTCTTCTGCTCGCGCACGATGTGGCCGAAGCGAGGCCGCTTGCCGAAAGCCTCAGCGCGCGCAACCGCGAGCGTCAGGAAATCGAGCGTGGCATTTGCGAAGAGGTCATCGGCGCCATACGCGCCCGTTTCGACGCCACGCGCGATTTCGTTTTGGTCGAAGGCCAATTGCTCTGGCACATCGGCGTCGTGGGCATTGTCGCCTCGCGCGTGCTCCAGGAGTTTCATAGGCCCACGTTCATCATTGGCGGCGAAGGCGACGAGTGGCGTGGCTCTGGCCGCAGCATCGAGGGATTCGATCTCGCCGCCGCGTTGCGCGAGTGCAGCGATTTGCTCGTGCGCCACGGCGGCCACGCAATGGCCGCGGGACTCAGCATTCGCGCGGACAAGCTCGCTGCCTTCCGCGAGCGCATGAACACAGTCGCCCGCCGCACGTTGAAGCCGGAACAACTTCAACCCTCACTTCGTCTCGACGGCGAAGTAACGACACGCGATCTCACCGTGCAACGTTTGCAGGAACTTAATCGCCTCGAACAAACCGGCATCGGCAATCCGCGCGTGCAGTTCTGCCTGCGCAACGCCGGCCACGAACGCGCCCTCCAGCGCATGGGCGCGGACAAACAGCACGCGAAAATGTGGATCACCGACGGCGACCGCACCTGCGAAGCCATTTTGTGGAACGTGAAGGACGGTCCGCTCCCCGTCGGCAAGTTCGATCTGGCATTCGCGCCCGAGTTGAACCGCTACAATGGGAACGTGAGCGTGCAATTGAAGGTGCTGGACTGGAAGGAAGCGGAGTGAGTTCGAAGTTCAATGTTCAACGTTCAAAGTTCGTTCCACTTAGAGCTTCAACCTTGAACTTTGAACTTTGAACTTTTGAACTTCGAGATATGACCAGCGCCATCATCGTCGCCGCGGGACGCGGCACCCGCATGGGGCCGAACATCGACAAGCTGTTCCTCGAAGTCGCAGGACGGCCAGTCATCGCGCACACGTGGGCGAGATTCGATTCCGCGGCGTGCATTGGCGAGATCGTCATCGTGGTGCGCTCTGGTTTGGAAGCAGCCTTCAAGGACATTGCCACCGCGCTCAAACCGAAGAAGCCCTATCGCTTCGCCGAAGGCGGCACCGAGCGCCAGGATTCCGTGTGGAATGGACTGCAAGCATTGAGCGCGGGCGCGGGGGTCGTGGCGATTCACGACGGCGCGCGGCCGTGCGTGTCGCATGAGTTGATTGAGGAGACTGTTCGCGCGGCCAAGGATTCCGGCGCGGCCGTGGCGGCCCAGCGCATCACTGACACAATCAAGCAATCCGATGACGGCGCGATGATTTCGACGACCATTGACCGATCCAAACTTTGGTCGGTGCAGACGCCCCAGGCGTTCCGCGTGGGTGTCATCCGCAAAGCCATCAGCACCGCGCGCGCACAGGGATTGAACCTCACGGACGACACGGCGGCCTGCGAATTGATCAGCCAACCGGTGAAGCTCGTTGAAAGCAAACAGCCGAATCCGAAAGTCACCGTGCCGGGGGATTTGGTGTTCATCGAGTCATTGCTTCGTCAATAAGCGAGTTGTGAGCGGTTAGCGTCCAGTCTCTCTGCCACGGACGACGGAGAACTGACCACTCCGATTCCTTGCCAATTCACGGACGTGCATTTACTTTCCGACCGTCAAATCTATGAAGCGAAGATTTTTCTACGGCCTGTTGCTCGCGGCACTCGCCCTCAACCTGATCGTCGGCGCGCAGGTGTATCGACAAAATGTCAGCGCGGCGGAAAAGGAAGACCCCTACCCGAACCTCAAGCTCTTCTCCACCGTGCTCGAGCGCGTGCGCCACGAATACGTGGATGGCGACAAGGTCACTTATCAGGATCTCGTCCAGGGCGCCATGAAGGGGATGCTCAACACGCTCGACCCGCACAGTGAGTTCATGGATGTGTCGAAGTACGACGAGTTGAAGAAAGACACGCAAGGCGAGTTCGGCGGCGTGGGCATCGTGATTTCGATGAAGGACGGGCACGTGACGGTGGTTTCGCCCATGGAAGACACGCCGGGTTTCAAAGCGGGCATTCTCTCGGGCGACCGCATTATCAAAATCGACGGACGCAGCACGGAGAAGTTTTCCATCCAGGACGCGGTGAAGAAATTGCGCGGCGAACCCGGCTCCAAAGTCGATGTGACCATTATCCGCCCCTCGACGGGAACCCTGACCAACTACACGCTGGCGCGGGCGGCCATCAAGGTGGACACAGTCAAGGATATCAATGGCAAGCGCGAGTTCCCGCTCAGCGAAAACAAGATTGGCTACGTGCGGCTGACGCAGTTCGGCGAGCAAACGGCGGAGGATTTCGAGGACGCGTTGCGCAAGCTGGAGAAAAAGGGAATGGAGACGCTCATCCTCGATTTGCGCAGCAATCCCGGCGGCCTGCTCGATTCGGCGGTGAAGGTGGTGGAGAAATTCGTCCCGCGTAACACGCTGATTGTTTCCACCGAAGGCCGTGGCTCGACTCGCCCGTCGGAATACAAGGCCAATGGCCGCAACCCGCATTTGAACCTGCCGATGGTCGTGCTCGTGAACGGCGGCAGCGCGAGCGCTTCGGAAATCGTTTCCGGCGCGTTGCAGGACTTGACCGCAATGGGCAAGTGCAAGGCGATCATCCTGGGCGAGCAGACGTTTGGCAAAGGTTCGGTGCAAAGCATTCTTCCGTTGAGCGATGGGAATGCGCTGCGGCTCACGACGGCGAAGTATTACACGCCCAGCCACAAGGTCATTCACGAGAAGGGCATTACGCCGGAGATCATCGTGACCATGAGCGAAGATGAGGAGCGCGATTTGTTCTATAAGCGCGCTCCCGGCGGACTGGAAGCGCTGGATGAAAAGGACCGTGAGCGCGTGCAGAATGCTCGCGACGCGCAACTCGATCGCGCGATGGACATTCTCAAAGGCCTTTCCGTGATGACCAAGCGCAACGGCGAGAAGCTCGCGCCCAAAGGCGGCGACAAAGTTGCGGTGGCACGCTGATGTGTTGTAGCGGCGCCTCGTAAGAGCACCGCCAACCCGGATCGCTGGATACGGCGTTCTCACGAGGCGCCGCTACAAGACCATTCATGACGTTGCTCGCGCTCGAAACTTCCTGCGATGAAACCAGCGCCGCAGTCGTGCGCGACGGCTGCGTTCTTTCAAACGTCGTTTCGTCCCAAATCAAACTGCACGCGGAGTACGGCGGCGTTGTTCCCGAACTCGCGACACGCGAGCACCTGAAGAACTTGCTGCCGGTTTCCGAAACTGCTTTGCGCGAAGCGAACGTGCGCTCAGATGAACTTGATGCGATCGCAGCGACCCAGGGTCCGGGTTTGCCCGCGGCGCTCATGGTTGGACTGAAAGCAGCCCAAGCCATGTCCTTCGCTCTCGGCAAGCCCTTCCTCGGCATCAACCACCACGAAGCACACCTTTACTCGCCCTGGATTTGGGGCGAGCCGTTGCGTGCGCACTTCGATGAGTTCACGCCGAACGTTTCGCTCATCGTCAGCGGCGGACACACGTTGCTCGTCCATGTGGAAGCGGAGTTGAAACATCACGTCCTTGGCTCAACGATCGACGACGCCGCCGGTGAATGTTTTGATAAGGTCGGCAAATTGATTGGCCTACCCTACCCCGGCGGCCCGGAAATGGATCGGCTGGCGGAAAGCGGAGACGCAAAGCGTTTCGATTTCCCGCGTCCAAAACTGCGCGATGCCGACGACGACTTCAGTTTCAGCGGACTCAAAACTTCCGTGCGCTACTTCCTCCGCGACAATCCGAGGCTGCTCGATGACCCGCAAGCTGTCCGCGATCTGTGCGCGAGCGTGCAGTCCGCCATCGTCGAAGTGCTCGTGACGAAGACTATGCGCACGGCGGAACGGCTGCGTGTGAGTTGCGTCACGGCCTCCGGCGGCGTGACAGCGAACCGTGTTCTGCGTCACGAATTGGCCAGCGCCTGCGGGGCTCGCGGCCTGGCGTTGCGCATTGCGGAGCGAAGCCTTTGCACGGACAACGCGGCGATGATCGGAATCCTCGCCGAGCGCAAACTACTGCAAGGCCTCGCGCCAGGTTCTCTCGATGCCGACATCGCGCCTGGAATGGCGCTGGCATAGCGACTCAATCACAGCACACCGAATCGCCGGTGCCGCCGCGTGTATTCCTCCAGCGCGGCGAAAAATTCCGCTTTGCGAAAATCCGGCCACAACGTTTGCGTAACGACGAATTCCGCGTACGAAATCTGCCAGAGCAGGAAATTGCTCACGCGCAACTCGCCGCTCGTGCGAATCAGTAAATCCGGATCGGGATACTGGAACGTGTAGAGGTTCTGCGAAATCACCTGTTCGTTGATCTCCGCCGGTTCCAGCTTGCCCGACTTCACTTTGCCGGCAATGGCGCGCACGCCTTCGACCAGTTCCTGCCGCCCGCCGTAACTGAGCGCGAGAATCAGCGTCAGCCCATTGTTCTTTGCCAGCGCCGCCATTGTTTTCTTCAACTGCTCCTGGACGAACTCTGGCAGGCGATAAATCTGGCCGATGACTTCGAGGCGCACGTTGTTCCGGTTCAATTCGCCAATCTCGTTCTTCAGAAATCGGGCGAGATACTTCATCAACGTGTCCACTTCGTCCTTGGGCCGGCTCCAATTCTCCACTGAGAACGCGTAAAGCGTGAGATACTTGATGCCGACTTCGCCCGCCGCGCGCACCACGGCGCGAACTGACTCGACACCATTGCGATGGCCTTCCACCCGTGGCAGCCCGCGCGATTTCGCCCAACGCCCATTGCCATCCATGACGATGGCGACGTGCGTCGGCAACGTCGCCTTCGCCTGCGCGCTCAGTTGCAAAGAATGGGAACTCATACAGGCAAGCTCGCCGTAACGAGCGTCGCTTCATATGAAAATCGTCTGCTCTCGCGCCGGACCGACCGAGACGATCGACAGCTTCGCGTCGGTCAATTCCGCAATCGCTTTGAGATACGTGCGGCAATTGTCCGGCAGCTTGTTCCACTCGCGAGCCTTATGTGTCGGCATTTTCCAGCCGGGAAATTCGGCATAGACCGGTTCGCACTGCCGGAAGGATTCGATGTCGTTCGGGACGTAATCGTATTTCGTGGAACCGACACGATAGCCGATGCAGACGCGAATCACGTCGAGCGTATCAAGCCCGTCCACGTTGGTGACCGCAAGTTCATCGATACCGTTGACCATTTGGGCGTGCCGCGTGGCCACCGCGTCAAACCATCCACATCGTCGCGCCCGGCCGGTCGTCGCGCCAAACTCACGCCCCATCGCGTGCAGCATGTCCGCGATTTCTGCGCTCTCCGTCGGCAATGGCCCTTCGCCCACGCGCGTCGTATAAGCTTTCATCACGCCCACAACCCGGTCCATCAGGTGCGGCGCGACGCCCGATCCGGTGCAAGCGCCGCCCGCCGTCGTGTTCGATGAAGTCACGAATGGATACGTCCCGTGGTCAATGTCGAGGAACGTGCCCTGCGCACCCTCAAAAAGAATGTGCTCGTTGCGCCGACACGCCTGATGCAGGAACACGACTGTGTTCGTGACGAACGGCTTCAGGTAATCACCCGCTTCGCGATAGGCCGCGTGAACTTTTTTGAAGGAGAGCGGCTTGGCGCCGAATGCCTTCAGGATTTCGTTGTTCTCCTTGAGCTTGAACTCCAGCTTTTCCTTGAAACGTTCGGGATGAACTAAATCGATTACTCGCACCCCGGTACGTGCCGCCTTGTCACCGTAGGCTGGTCCAATGCCACGCTTGGTCGTGCCGATTTTGTTTTTGCCCTTGAGAATCTCGCGCTGCTCGTCGAGTTCCCGATGATAGGGAAACACCAGGTGCGCCGTCTCGCTCAGGAACAGATTGCCGTTCACCTTGATCTTGAGCTTGCGCAAGCCTTCGATCTCTTCCACGAGACTGATGGGATCCACCACCACGCCATTGCCAATGACGCATTTCTTGCCCTTGCGCAGAATTCCCGAGGGAATCAGGTGCAGCACGTATTTCCTGGCTCCGAGAAAAACCGTGTGGCCGGCATTGTTGCCGCCTTGAGTGCGGACCACAATGTCCGCGTCTTCAGTCAGCACGTCGATGATTTTGCCTTTGCCTTCGTC
>JGI10216J12902_100000841_pt1 | contig 14160 bp, 9 predicted proteins | sample KanNatreferecore_FD_12902 | JGI IMG/M metagenome (IMG submission 12902)
GGCGCCGAGGTCAACGAGCGTCTCGATGAGGACGGCGGTTTCGATGGTCATGTGCAACGAACCGGTGATGCGGACGCCCTTGAGCGGTTTGCTCGTCGCGTACTTTTTCCGGATCGACATGAGGCCCGGCATTTCATGTTCGGAAACCTGAATGGTCTTGCGGCCCCATTCGGCGAGACCCAGGTCTCTGACTTTGAAATCCTGCGATCCGCCATTGCCGGTCTTCGGCGCGCCATTGGTCGTTTTGACCGCGACTTTTGTGCGGCGCGACGGAGGAAGTTTTACTTTGGCCATGTGTGTAATTTGCTGAGGTTTGAAGGTTGAGAGTGGATGGCCTACTTCACCGCGCGTTTGAGCGCGCCGGCTTTGTCGGTCCGTTCCCAGGTGATGCTGTCGAGATCGTCCACTTTGCCGAAGTGGCCGTAATTCGTGGTCTTGCTGTAAATCGGACGGAGCAGGTTGAGCTGCCGGACAATGTCGGCCGGCTTGAAGCTGAACACTTCACAAACAGCCTTTTCGATGACTTCATCCGAAACTTTGCCGGTGCCAAAGGTGTTCACGCAAACGCTGACCGGATCGGGATGACCGATGGCATAGGCAAACTGGATTTCTGCGCTGGTCGCGAGGCCGGAGGCCACGATGTTCTTGGCCACGTAACGCCCCATGTAAGCCGCGCTGCGATCCACCTTGCTCGGGTCCTTGCCACTGAACGCGCCGCCGCCATGGCGGCCCATGCCGCCGTAGCTATCGACGATGATCTTCCGCCCCGTCAATCCCGTGTCGCCTTGCGGGCCGCCGACCACGAAGCGTCCGGTCGGGTTGATCAGGAACTGCGTCTTCTTGTCGAGCAGATGTTTGGGGAGGACTTTCCTGACGACCTCCTCGATGCAGAATTCCTTGATCGTTTTGTGTTTCGCGTCGCTGGCGTGCTGGGTGGAAATGACGACGTTGGTGATGCGGACCACCTGGTCGTTCACGTACTGGACGGAAACCTGGCTCTTCGCGTCGGGCCGAAGCCACCGGGCCGCGCCGTTTTTGCGCAAGCGGGTCAATTCGCGGCCCAGCTGATGCGCGAACATGATCGGCGCGGGCATCAGTTCGGGCGTCTCGTTGCATGCATAACCGAACATCAATCCCTGGTCACCGGCGCCCTGCTCGGCGTGGCTCTTGCCTTCGGCGGCACGGGCATCGACCCCTTGCGCGATGTCCGGACTTTGCGACGTGATCGCATTGACGATGAGCACGCGGTCGGCGTGAAACACATCGTCGTCGTGCGTGTAACCAATCCCGCGGATGGCTTCGCGCGCAATCTCGTTGAAGTCCAGTTTCGCTTTGGTGGTGATTTCACCGCCCACGACCACGAGGTTGCTCTTGGCATAGGTCTCGCAGGCAACGCGGCTGTGCCTGTCCTGCCCGAGGCAGGCGTCCAGCACGGCGTCCGAAATCGTGTCGCAAACCTTGTCCGGATGACCTTCACCGACGGACTCCGAGGAGAAAATGTAGTTTTTGCTCATTAGTTGATCGGGCAGAGACGATTGTTTAAGTCACATATTGACGTATCAGGATTTGAAGATATAAACATTAGGCGGCACGTCAACAGATAATTTAAGAATTCTGCGCGGCCGATAGCTATCACATGTCCTCCACCCTGAAATCCCTTCGTGCCCTGGCTGATCCGACGCGCTTGCGCATCATGGCCTTGCTCGCCAAGGACGAACTCTCGGTCAACGAACTGCAGGAGATCACGCGCCTGGGCCAGTCGCGAATCTCGACCCATCTGGGGTTGCTGCAGGACGCGGGATTACTCCAGTCAAGACGCGAAGGCAAACGCACGTTTTACCGGCTCAAAGGCGGCGCCGACGACGTGGCAAGGGAGTTCATACAACTCGCGATTCGGGGCGCGAAGGAGGCGCCCGAATACGCCCCGGACCAGATTAATCTCAAGCGCATCCTGAGCCGCCGCGCCGAGCAGGCGCAGGTCTATTTCAACCAGGTTGCCGGAAGGTTCGACCGCAGTTATGGACCCGGCCGGTCGTGGGAGGCCTTCGGCCATTTGTTGCTTCGGATTCTGCCTCCTTTGACAGTAGCCGACCTTGGATCGGGAGAGGGCCTGCTCAGCGAACTTCTGGCGCGTCGCTGCCGGAAAGTCATCGCCATCGATAACTCGGAAAAGATGGTCGCGTTCGGCGCCAACAAGGCGAAAAAGAACGGCTTGAAGAATCTGGAATTCCGGCTCGGCGATCTGGAGAGCCCCCCCATCGATCCCCAAAGCGTTGACCTCGTCGTGTTGAGCCAGGCCTTGCACCACGCCGAGATCCCCGGAGAGGCGATCGCCGCCGCTCACCGCATCCTGCGGGCCGGCGGGCAGATCCTGATTCTCGATCTGCTTCAGCACAACTTCGAGAAGGCCCGCGAACTCTACGGTGACTGCTGGCTCGGCTTCGCGGAAAGCGATCTGCATCGCTGGCTGGAGGAAGCGGGCTTTAAGAAGATCGAGATCGGTGTTGTCGCTCGCGAGGAGCAACCTCCGCATTTTCAGACGATCCTTGCCGACGCGGTGAAGTAGATTTGGCGGGCCGTACGTGCGATGATGCGCCCGCACTCGTCTCGTCGCTCTGGTCACAGCTTGGCGCCCTGACGCACCCTGCTCAAGCCCCTGCCGCAAGCTTTCCCCTGTTCTCCGCGAGAAAATCGACGTAGTAAATCAACCGCTCTTTCATCTCCTTGCGCGGCACAATGGCGTCGATCAGGCCGCGATCCACCAGAAATTCCGTCGTCTGGAAACCGGCCGGGAGCTCGGCTTGCGTCGTGTCCTTGATGACGCGCGGACCGGCAAAGCCAATCATCGCGCCGGGCTCGGCAATAATAAGGTCGCCAACGCTGGCGAAGCTGGCCATGACGCCGGCGGTGGTCGGGTGAGTGAGAACGCTGATGTAAGGAAGTTTGACCCGGGCATGATAGGCGAGTGCCGCGCAGGTCTTGGCCATTTGCATCAGACTGAACATGCCTTCATACATGCGCGCACCCCCGCTGGTGGAAATGATGATGACGGGCAATCCCTTCTCCGTGCCCGCTTCGATCAGGCGGGTCAGTTTCTCGCCGACCACCGACCCCATCGAACCTCCGAGGAAGCTGAAGTCCATGACACCGATCGCGGCGCGGTGCGGACCGATTTTGCCGACGCCGGTGATGACCGCGTCCTTGAGGCCGGTCGTCTTCTGGTATTCCCGAAGTTTGTCGATATAGGCGGCGACGCCGGTAAATTTGAGCGCATCCACGCTCACCATCTGGGCGTCCATTTCCTCGAAGGAACAGGTCTCGACGAGGGCGTTGATGCGTTCGCGCGCGCCGATGGGAAAGTGATGGCTGCACTTGGGGCAGACCTTGAGATTCTCGTCCAGCTCCTTGTCGAAAATCATCGTGGCGCACTTCGGGCATTTGGTCCAAAGGCCTTCGGGAATTTCGCGCTTCTTCGATTTGGTGGCACCGAGCTTGGGCTTTTTCGGCAAGGTGGCGTCCGAGGAAGCCGGCGAGGGGGTGACCGCGGGATCGACGGTTTCGAGGCCGAGTGTTTTTTTGGTGAAGGTGGTCGTGGACATACGGCTCAAATTCCAAAATCTGTCTCAGACAAGGTTAAAGTCCGCGGGCAACGGTCCAGACGCAAATGTCGCCCGCTCCGACTTGCCTCAAGGCGCGGGCACAGGCGCTGGTCGTGGCGCCCGTGGTCAAGACATCATCCAAAAGGACGATTCGTTCGCCGTCCAGAGGGCGATCTTTTCGGACGGCGAAGGCGTTGCGGACGTTGGCCGCGCGTTGCGGGCGGCTGAGCAACGTCTGCGTCCGGGTGGGTTCGACACGGCGGAGAAGGCTCGTGTGCACCGGGATTCTCAAGGCGGAGCCTAACCGGATCGCCAGCCGCTCGGCCTGGTTGAATTCGCGCTCGCGTTTTTTCAAAGCGTGCAGTGGCACAGGAATAATCATATCCCAGTTTCCAGGTCTGACCAGCGGGCTGGCGGCGTGGACCAACAGACCGGCGAGAAAAGGTTCGAACCACAGGGCACGCTGGTACTTATACCGGTGAATGACCTCCAGAACAAGTGCGTTGGCCACCACGGCCGCGCGGGCGGATTGGAAGTGTAGCTCCATCTCGCGGCAGTTGCCGCATTCAAAACGGGTTGTAATGTCGCCTTCATACGGCAGGCCACAACACTCGCAAAACGGCGGCATGATCGGACGCATTGCCTGGCCGCAGCGTTTGCCCACATAGCCTTCAACCGCGGTTGCGGATTCGGAATAACAGAGCTGGCAGACATCAGGGTAGAAAAATCCCAGCCCGGCATCAAGCCAGCTTTTCACTGATTTTGCGAGGCCAGTGAACATGGATCTGGAGCCGGCTGCTCCGGCCTGGAGGCCAGTCTGAGCAACAGCGGCAACAATGCGGCCAGTATCGCCAAACATAGCCAGCCATCGGTCAGCTTGTCCGATCCCCAGAACCACGCGTTGGCGCCGTCCGCCGGACGCGTGAGCAAGGCGTACGGCGATCGCCAGAATATCCAGCCGGCATGCAGGCCGATGGAAAAGTAAAGGTTGCCCGTCCGTTCGTACGCCACGGCCAGCAACGCCCCCGCCATCACCAGGGTGAAAAAACCGGGGACAACCTGATCGAGATCAACGAACCCGCTCAACATTCTCCCGAGCGTGGTGAATCCGGATTGCCAGGTGACCTCTGCCGGCGGTTCGGGGCGGGCAAAATAGTGGACAATGGCGTAAATGGCCCCGGAGATCAGCGCGGCCGTAGGCCAGCGGACCGCCTTTCGCAGCGCTCCAAAAATGGCGCCCCGAAAGAGCAATTCTTCCAGCAATGACACCGCCACGGCCGTCATTGCCGCACCGCCGATTCTCTCCAACAGGCGCGGCGGTGCGTCATCGTTCATTCCGCGCGTGCCCACGAGCAAACTCACCACCGCGACGCAAGCGAGGGAGACGAATCCGAGCGCGAAACCGCCGGCCAGCCGCCGCCATTGTCCGCCGGGCGGAATCAGACCAACGTCGCGCGGCGACTTCACGCCCAGGCTGCGCATTAGCGGCCAGACGCCCAGCAGTGCCAGTCCCAACAATGACCGATTGACGAAACGATGAAAGGGATTCGCCGCCAGCTTCTCGAAAACGGAAAAATGTTCGGCGAGCAATTGGATCGTCCAGTAGAGCCAGGGGGCAACCAGTGCGCCTCCGAGAAAGACCGCTCCCAGGTAAATCAACAGCGAACGCACGGCGCCCATGCCCGATGAATAAAGGCAATGTGTCCGGTCGCCAAGTCAATAAGCGATGCCAGAAGGTGATAAGTGATGTTCCGCTCAGGGTGTGCGGAGCAAAAACCAGTGGCACGGCTCAAGTCCGCGTGCTAAATGAACTCCGGCAATTGAATTGTGCTCTCACTTTTTGGCAAATCAGGTGAAACGGCGGCGGAACCCCGGCAAGCAGGCCAGTTCGGGCCCTACTACTTGCAGGAATTGATCAACAGCGGCGGCGCCGCGGACATCTGGCTGGCCACCGACTCGGGCGGAAAGGCCTATGCCCTGCGCCTGCTCCACCACAATCTACGCTTCAACTTTGCCGCCAAACGGCGCTTCCTTCGCGGCTGCGAGATCCTCTCCAAAATCCATAACCACCAGTACGTCATCGGTTACGAAGGCCACGGAAAAATCGATAGCGACCTTTACCTCCTGATGGAATACGTGGAAGGCGCCAACTTGAAGCTCCTCTACGCCCGCAGCGACCCGGTGCTCACGGAAAACATTGGAAACATTCTGATCGACATGGCTCTTGCCCTGGAGCACGTGCATGAAAGCGGATTCATGCACCTCGACTTCAAACCGGAGAACGTCCTCCTCACCCGCAATGCGAGTGTGCGCCTCGTTGATTTCGACCTCGCACAGCCCAAGCCGGAGAAGCCCAAAAAGATGTCGGAAAACCCCGGCACCCCGGCCTACATGCCGCCGGAACAAATCCGCCGGCAGCCATTCGACCATCGCGTCGATATCTTCGCCTACGGCGTCTCCGCGTACGAACTCCTCACCAACCGCAAGCCGTTCCCCGGCGAAACGCCGGAGGAAATTCTGAGGAAACAACTGGATCGCAGCCTGGAGTTCGTCACACCTCGCGAACTGAATGCGGACATCCCTTCGGGACTGGAGAAAGCCATACTGAAATGCCTCGAACGCGAACCCGACAAACGCTACCCGTACATGAGCGTCCTCGTCCGCGACCTGCAGGCGGCTCTTTACGTCTAGAGGCCACCTCCCCTACCGATTCAACGCATCTTCTCCAGGCTCGCGGAAGCCTCACAAGTCAGCAGCCCATCCCTGGCCCCCTTCCACAACCGGTTGTGATGCGGTTGTTCGTCGTCCTCGTCATCTCAATATTAGGATGCGCCGCGCAGTCCTCTCCAAGAAAATTTTCTTGCCGCATTCGGCGCCGCGGGGTTCAGTGACGGCGGACGGAGAGGTGGCTGAGTGGCCTAAAGCGGCGGTTTGCTAAACCGCTGTACGGGTTAAACCGTACCGGGGGTTCGAATCCCCCCCTCTCCGCCATTCCTTGCTTCCCGACTCCGACGGCACGACACTGCCTTGCCGGAAAACATGGCGCCGTCCGCCGGTTGCTTGATGATCTTCAACGTCGGTGGCGCCAGATCCGCGATCAACGTCCTATGAGCATTACCAGGATCCTGGTGGTTGAAGACGATCTTCTGTTATCGAAAGTGCTCACCTACAAACTGAGCGCCCGCGGTTATCAGGTCCACACGGCGTACAACGCCCGTGAAGCCGCCGAGATTACGCAGATGGCCAGTCCCGATCTCGTGATTCTGGACCTGGGGTTGCCGGTGGCCGATCCCTCCCCCGGCAAACAAGCCGGCGGCTTTGGCTTTCTCGAATGGCTGAACGAGAATGTGCTAGCGAACCGGCCGCCCGTGATCGTGCTTTCCGCCTGGAGCGCCCTCAATGCCGAGCCCCTCGCGCGCAAGCTGGGCGCGATCGCGTATCTGCAGAAACCGGCGGAGGACAGGAAATTGTTTGCAGCCATCGACAGCGTCCTCAAACAAAAACCCGCCGCGCCGTCACGGCCCTCCCAATAAACGCCTGAGCAGCAGCCAGGCTCCCTCCACTCCAAAGGCCATCGAAAAGCGCGACCTGGCGTTGGATCCACCGAAAAGACTTTGCTTTGTCGTTTCTCCGCAGCATTCTGGCGGGACTATGGACAAGTTCTGGAGCATCTTTGCCATGCCAATTGGAGTGTTCGTTTGCTTCGGGCCGGCCCTCCTCGTCTGGCTCCTGGATGAATGGAGAAATCCCCCTTCGAACAAAGACGATAATTCCCCGTAACCGGCCATCCACATCGGCAACCTCCCAACGCAAAGAACTCGCGTACGATCCACCGCTGATCAGTGTTTTCTCGGCTCCTTTCCCACCGTCAAGTAGGCCTCAGAGGTCGGCGATGATGACGTCGCGAAGCGGCCGCTTCATTGATGCGCCTTCTGGAATGGAAGTTGAACTTCCGATCGCTGCGGCTGTCAGTAGTGTGACCGACGAACGCGACATGATGAGACGCAACACGGTTTTGAAAATAAAGTGGGCCATCTGGAGTCTTGTTCTGGCGCTGGTGACAACCGGCTGTTCCACGTTCAATCGCGAATGGAAAGAGGCCACCACCCACCCTCCGGTCGCCAATGAGATCTCCGGACGCTGGGAAGGATCGTGGCGAAGCGAAAAAAACCGACACACCGGCGAGCTGCGCTGCATGATCACCAAAGCAGGCAACAACCGATTCCGCGCCCACTACAAGGCCACGTACTGGAAGTGCCTTCGCTTCTCTTACATCACAACCTTGCGGGTCGAAAAAGTTTCCGAAGACGTTCACCGGTTCGATGGGACAGCCGACCTCGGCTGGTGGGGCGGCGGTATCTATCGTTGCCAGGGGTACGCCACGCCCACCAACTTCACCGCCATCTACAAATCCAGGCACGATCACGGGATCTTTCAAATGAAGCGGCCGAACTGAGCGTCCCCAACGGCAGGATCGCGGACAGGCAGTCTCCTGTTGGAATCTTCGGCAACCCGGACGATCGGTGCGCGATCTGACAGGAGCGCTTCTTCGGCTCACCACCAAACTACCTTCTCAGCCGGTAGAAACGGTTTTGCGTGGGAACGATGGCCTCCGAGTAGGGCTTGACGGGCGCCGGCGTGAAGGCCGTCCACGGACCGAGGACCGAAGGCGCCCATTCGAGGTTCCCGGTGCCGGTCCAGTTGAGTGTCACCTGGCCATTACTCACGACAGGAGCCAGGAACTGCAGCGGCGGTTCGCCAGCGCCGTTAAGCTGGACATAGTCGATGCCCATCCATTGGCCGCCACCGTCGGCGCCGTAGTTGATGCCTCTCAGGGTCACGATGTTATCAAAGCCGGGACCGACCTGCGCGTTCACACTGGCCAGAGTGAAGGGTGGGGTTGTGTAATCGATATCGAGTTCAGCGGGGCGGATGATGATTTCAGGTTGGACCACAACGCCATTGACAGAAACCTCGATGCCATAGCGGGGATCCGTTCCGCTTGTATCCAAACTGAACGCGTCAAAGGTGACCGTTAACTGGTTGGTGGATTGCAGCGTTCTCGGAAGGTTGAAGTGATATCGTTTATCATTGTCCGTACCAGCGAAGGCGCGTTCGGCTGCCTCTTCGTTGAGTGAAACCACACCGACGGGGACATAATCACCGTTCGAAGCAATGACATTGGTATAAACGCCCGCGAAGTAGTAATCGTCATCGGCCTGCTGATTCAGCTCTCGGCTATCCGGGGCGCCGGGCAACGGGTTGGTGCCAGCTTCCTGCACGAAAGTGGCGTTAGGCCCTCCGCCGTCGCCAGCCGGTTGCGCGTTATCATCGGTGCCGACAGTCCACGGGAACACGATCTGGTCCGGATCCTGATTGAGGCGGACATAGTCGATGCCCATCCAATTCCCGCCGGCATCGGCGTTGTAGTTAATGCCTCTGAGACTGACGATATTGTCAAAGCCGGGACCCACCTGGGCGTTGACGCTTGCGAGAGTAAAGTGAGGGGTGAGGTAATCCAGATTCAAACCATCCGGACGGATGATGAGCTCGTTCTGGATCTTCACACCATTAACCCAAACCTCGATGCCATAGCGGGGATCACCTCCGCTCGTATCCAGACTGATTGGATCGAAAGAGACTGAAAGCTCGTTGGTCGGTTTTAACGTACTGGGAAGGTTGAAATGGAATCGCAGGTCGTTATCGGCGGCCGCGAAGGCGCGTTCGGCGGCTTCTTCGTTGACCAGAACCGCACCGACCGGCACGTAATCGCCGCTTTCGGCGACGACACTCGGGATGGTTGTCGTGTATTCGCCGGCGAAATAATAGTCATTGTCCGCCCCGCCAGAAATCTCCTGGCTGACCGGGCTTCCGGGGAGAGCGTTGATGGCCCCGTTTTCCTGGACAAAGCTGGCATCAGGTCCTCCGCCATCATACGAATTCTGATTGTTATCGTCGCGACCTGCGGCCCAGGGGAACATCCCTTTCGGATGGACCGACAATTTGACGTAGTCGATGCCCAGGGAATTGCCGCCGCCCGCGGTGCTATAGCTGATGCCTTTAAGGGTCAGGATGTTATCAAACCCAGGACCCACCTGCGCGTTCACGGTGGCGAGAGTAAACTGCGCGGTCGTGTAATCCGTATCCAAATCAGCAGGGCGGATAATGATCTGAGGCTGGACCAAAACACCGTTGAAATAGATTTCAACACCGTAGCGAGCGTCCGTCACGCCTGTGTCCAGGCTGCGCGCATCGAAGGTCACTGAAAGCAAGTCATTCGTTTTCAGGACGCCTGGAAGGTTGAAGTGATAGCGCAGCTCGCTATCAGCGCCTGTAAAACCACCCTCGGCGGCCTCTTCGTTGGTCGAAACGGTACCGACCGGTCCGTAACTACCGTTGCCAACGATGACGGTGGTGTAAAGGCCGCCGAAGTAGTAATCGTTGTCGGCACTGGTGTCGCTGCTTGTAGGGCTTCCCGGCAGCGCGTTGACCGTGCCATTTCCCGCGATGAAGGTGGCGTTGGTTCCGCCCCCATCGCCCACCGGCCAATCGTTATCGTCCATGCCGACGCTCCAGGGCAATACCGCGGGCGGGACCGGCTCGGTGACACGATCAAGCGTCACGTAGTCGATGCCCATCCAGTTGCCGCCGCCTTGCGTGCTGTAGTCGATACCCCTCAGCGTGACGATGTTATCGATTCCCGAGCCAAACCCTGCGTTGACACTCGCCAGAGAGAACTGCGGCGTCGTGTACTTTTTATCCAGTTGCCCCGGGCGAATGACGATCTGAGACTGCACTCTCACTCCATTGAAATAGACTTCGACGCCGTAGCGGGGATCCGTCACGGTTGCGCTGGCCTCCTCCAAATCGACGGCATCGAAACTGACCGCGACGAGGTCGCTGGGCAGCATCGTATTGGGGAGGTTGAAGTGATAACGCCGATCGTTGTCGCCCGGTGTGAAAGCGCGTTCCGCGGCTTCTTCGTTGGTCGAAACGGTGCCAACCGGCGTGTAGGCGCCGTTGCCGGCGATGACGGTGGTGTATGAACCCGCGAAATAGTAGTCATCGTCCGCCTGGCGATCGATCTCAGGGCTGTTTGGCACTCCGGGCAGTGGGTTGGCAGCCGCGTTTTCCTGCACGAAACTGGTGTTCGTTCCCCCGCCGTTTCCTGCAGCGTGACCGTCATCGTCCTTGCCGACCCCCCACGGGAATACCGGGGGAGGGATTACCTCTGTTTCCTGATTGAGCTGAACATAATCAATACCCATCCATTGGCCGCCACCCTCGGCGCCGTAGTTGATGCCCCGTAGCCTCACGATGTTATCGAAGCCGGGACCCACCGCCGCGTTCACGCTTTGCAAAGTGAATTGCGGAGTGGTGTAATCAATGTTCAATTGAGCAGGGCGGATGATGATCTCAGGCTGGACCAGCACCTCATTGACATAGATCTCGATGCCGTAGCGGTCATCCGCGCCGCTTCCATCCAAGTTGACCGCGTCGAAAGTTACCGATAGCAGGTCAGTCGGTTGCAGGGTGCCGGGAAGGTTGAAGTGATAGCGCTTATCATTGTCGGAGCCGGCGAACGCGCGCTCGGCAGCCTCTTCATTGGCCGCAACCACACCCACCGGGACGTAATCGCCGCTGGCGGCCACGACTGACGGGATGGCTGTCGTATAAACGCCCGCGAAATAGTAATCATCGTCCGCCTGTTGATTGATCTCGGGGCTGGCCGGGTCTCCCGGGAGCGGGTTGACTCCCGCTTCCTGCACGAAAGTGGCGTTAGGTCCTCCACCGTCTCCGGGCGCGAGTGCATTAAAAGGCCAACCATTATCGTCGAGGCCGACAGTCCACAGGAGCTGCGCCTGACTGGTGAGCGAAGTTGAAGCCAACAAAAGCGTCGCAAAGCCGAACGCGACACTACGGCGGAAATCCTTGTTCGTTTCCATGTAAATTTTTCTGGCAGAAACCTGGAAGGCCGTCAAACAAAACAATCTCCCAAAAACATCGAACCCAAACTCCGCTCGACCTGCGACGGTCACAACAGCTAATTTAGGCGCGGTGAAGTCCCGCGCTCGAGTCAAAACCACGGGATCGTCAGGGACAAAGGCATTCCTTTTCCTGCTCGTGTTGACGTGGGCGTGCGCTGGGGCCTTGTTCAGATGGGACACGCTGTGGCTGTATTTGCTGCTGGCCCTCACAGCGAGCTTAGGCCTATGGGCAGGCCGCCGACAGCCAGCGCTTCCACGCCTGCTGCTTTTGCTGACCCTGGCTGTTCCCGTTTGGAAGAGGATCGACCGCCCCCCCCGTCGCATGGAGGCCATTGAGAATACGGCGGCGAAAGGCGGGAAGCCTGCGGCAGCGCTCGCCGATGACGCGGTCATCAGCGCCCTGGTCACTTCCGAAGAGACGTGCCTCATCTTGAGTCCAAAGATGCGCGCGCTTTCCAAGGGGCTGCTTGAGTTGCGTCTGCCAGGTTCGGGAACGGGTGCGGTGTTCGCAGCTTCGGTGAGTGTAACCGACATCGGTTTGCTGCCAGAGTTCCAGCCGGCGGACGACTCACTCGTTTCACGCCCATGGCCATTGGAAGAAGACACGAAGCAGGTGTCGAAGGTTGACCTCTGGCGTCCGTTGCTGGATGCGGTCTCGACGTTCGAGCATGCAAAAGTCTACGTCATTACCGGCGAGCACCCCAATGGCGACATGTTCCGTTTCGAAGCGCAGGCCGGCTTTGATGCATTGGCGCGGATGAAGACGGGCGAATGGCGTTCGCTGCGCGGGAAAATGAAACTGAGCTGGGAACGCTCGAAAGGCGCGCAAGGCAAGCCGGGGGAGTGGCAAATCACCGGCTGGAAAACCGAAGAAATGCAGTGGAGGGCCAGCCCCAAACGACTTTTCGTCGAAGCGCTGGACACTGCCATGCGCGGACCGCAGGAGGCCGCGAAGTTGCGGCGCTCCCTGCATTACGAAGCCACGGTAGAACATTACCGGGACGGCATGAAGAAACTGCCTCATCCCTATTTTGCGCCCATCTCCGTGAACCAGAAGGAAGGCATCGCTGTGGCCGATGTCAATGGCGACGGTTTTGACGATATTTATATCACGGTGCGGATCGGAAAAAACATGCTGCTGATCAACCAAAGGAACGGAACGTTTATCGAACAGGCCGCTTTATATAAGCTGGACCTCCCGGGACATACGACCTGCGCGCTGTTTGCGGACTTCGACAACGACGGCGACCTGGACGTGATCCTCGGACGCAGCTTGTTAAAAACGAGCTACCTCGAAAACCGGCAGGGCTCGTATTTCCAGCATCCAATTCCGCAGTTCATGCCGATGGCCGTTATTTCCATGGCGGCGGCCGATTACAACAGGGACGGCCTGCTTGATGTTTACATCTGCACGTACCGCCCGGCAGCTCCCATGGGTGCCAGTCCGGCTGGTGGGGTCGCCCAGATCAAGGAAGGTGATTTTGACTGGCCGGATGAATTCTTCTCCCCGGAACTGGCGAGGGAATACCGGCGCCGGCTGGCCGAACACAGGCAGCGCAAGGGCGGCACCGTGCTCGACCAGATCGGCCCCCCCAATGTCTTGCTGACCAATCGCGGGGGAGGAAGTTTCGAACCTGCCTCCGAGAACAGCACCGTCGGTATCTGGCGCAATTCTCTGCAAGCCACCTGGGGCGATTATGACCAGGATGGAGATCCCGATCTTTTCGTCGCCAACGATTGGGCGCCAAGCAATCTGTTCCGCAACGACGGACCGGCCGGCTTCACCGACGCGACGGAAGGAGCAAGCACGACGTCTTACGGTTTCTCCATGGGAGCTTCCTGGGGCGATTACGACAACGACGGCCTCGAAGACGTTTACGTGTCGAATATGTACAGCGCGCCTGGCCGGCGCATGACCGCCCGTATCCCGGGGTTGAGCAGGATGTTCGCTGAATCGGCCGCGGGCAACTGGCTTTACCGGCAAACGGCAAAGGGGAAATTCCAACAGGTCGCCGGTATGGACCCGCCCGCGATGACCGTGATGAACGCCGGGTGGTCCTGGGGCGGATGCTTCGCCGACTTCGACAACGATGCCTTCCTCGACCTGTATGTGCTCAGTGGATATTTTACCGCGCCCATGGAACTTTCGTCTGAATTGGACCTCGAAAGCAATCTCTGGCGCACCATGCTGCGCACGGACGAAAATCTCTCGCGCGCGAGCTTCCGTTTTTCCCCCGAATGGAAACGAACCGGCGCCCCCGATAACCTCGGTCCACAGATTGACGCGCGGCTGGCCGGGGTCGAGCGGGAGGGAGACAAAATATTGGTCCATTCCCTCAACGGCAACGAACGCAACCATTACTTCCTGAACCGCGGCGGCCGCTCCTTTGTGGACATCTCCGCCCTCTCAGGGTTGGACAATCCGGCGGACAGCCGGGGCTTCGCGGTCCTCGACTACGATCGCGATGGCTGGCAGGACATCGCGCTGGTCAACGCCAACCAGCCGCTTTTCAATCTCTACCACAACGAAACGCCGGCGGCCATTGGCCGCCACGCTGGTGGCCCTAGCGGCG
>JGI10216J12902_101386813_pt1 | contig 14143 bp, 12 predicted proteins | sample KanNatreferecore_FD_12902 | JGI IMG/M metagenome (IMG submission 12902)
CTCCTTCCAGTCCGGCTGGCGATGGAAGCAGGACTTGCCCGGCTCCTTCGGATAGAAATGGGTCGCGTTGAGACGCAGCGCCTCTTCCAACGATCGTTTCACTTCGTCGTCGAGTGTGACCTCGTAAAGTTCCGTCAACGCCTCCATCACGTGAAGATGCGCGTTGGCACTCTTGTAACCGGCCACTTCCACGATCGCGTTGGGATCGGGCTTCATGATCGGTTTCCAATCGCGTGTGAAATGCTCGAACCAACCGCCGTCCTTTTTGTCGTAGGCATTTTTCTGAAGGTCGCGATAAAGGTCCATCGCTCTGCGGAGCGCCTCCTTCTCGCCTCCCGCTCGGTAGAATTCGACCAACCCGTAAATGACGAACGCCTGACCGTAAAGGATTTTGCGATCGTTTAAAACTTTGCCGGACAAGTCCGTCGTCCAGAAGTAACCCCCGTTCCTTTTGTCCAGGAAATGATCCGCCAGGAAACGGTATCCGTGCTCCGCCGCCTTCAGATAATTCCGGTCTTCGTTGCTGTAGCCCTTCAGATGGAGGTGGGAGAAGGTCCATATCAGGCGGCTCTGCGTGACGATCTGTTTCTCCGTCGCGGCACGCGGACCTTGAACGTCATCGGCGAGAACGTAGCCGCCGTTGGTTTTGTCGAGCGTCGTGTCGTGCCAGTAGGGCAACAACTTCTCGATCATATCCTCCTTCATGTCCGCGGCGTAGCTGGACAAGGCACGGCTTGCGGCAGGCCACGCCGCCGGCGGCATGGCCAGCAACACCACAACAGTTGTCAGCGCGTTCAAGGGCAAAGACCGACTCCACTTGCGAGAAACTGAAACGGAGTTCATGCCCGTTAGCGTCCCACACCAGGGCCTGGCCTTCAACACAGAACAGCCCGGAATCCACGCGGCCCAGCGATGTTCCTGAGCGACCCCGTGACTGAAGTTGCGCCGGTATTGCGGAGTGGTCCGTTCTATGGCGTCCAGACAATGTTCGGATTATTCGTGCGTCCCCTGTTGGTCGTGAAGTCCCAATACTCGGTATGTCGGAACCGTGAGGCATGTCCGTCAAGGAAAGTGAATTGAGCGCCGCCGCTGTGAAGGTTGGTATGCACAAAGTTCGCGGGACCAAGGGCGGGCAGATTCTTCGAATCAAACAGCCAGACGACAGCCGCCGGCCTAGGGATGGTCGAAATCCTGAGGAAATCCCTGTCGTCCGGACCGGTGCCATCGTGCTCCTCGTTCAAGCAGTAATGAAACAAGTTGTTGGTCAGGCTGCTGGCGTCGCAACGGCGGGGATTGGACGGGCATAACCAGACCGATCTGCTCCGGTCAGCGGCGGCATTGGTGCGCCATGGCATATCCCGATAACGCGGCAAGCCCAGTTGGTTTGGAAGCTGGACATACCAGGCGAGATACGTTGGATCCAGCAGATCGCTCTCAAGGGGCGTCGGTTTTCCCTCTTTAGGAAGGAAGTCCTGATGATCCACCGTGTAAAGTTGCGTCGCCAGCCCCCACTGTTTCAGATTGTTCAGGCAGACAATGCTCCTGGCTTTTTCCTTTGCTTTGGCCAGCGCCGGCAACAGCAATCCCGCAAGGATCGCAATGATGACGATCACCACCAGCAGTTCGGTCAGCGTGAATGCCCGCGTCCTTTTCATGTTGTCCCCAGTCCAACACGGAAAACGCGGGCAGCTTAGCGTGCCGGGCGGGGCTGCCTATGGGTACTTTTGCCCATGCAACGCCGCTCGCAGCCGCGATCATTCAAAACAACCGTTGGCTGCCCCATTGCAGAAACGCTCGCGGCAAGCCGGCCGGCCTGATTACGTCGGGACCACCAGGCTGGAGTTCAATTCTGGGTGTACTGCGTACCGGACGGGCGCCCGGCCCCGCGTTTCGAGAGTATCACGCGCGTGTTCCATCCCGTCAAAGCTTCCCGCCACACTTGGTCAAAACCTCCACGAACTCTGCAGACCAAATTGATTTCGGGTGTAGGAAAAGAGGCCGGTATTGGAGCTGTCCCGATCATATGTGTAATAGATTCCCGCGGACCAGTGCTCGGTGATGAAGGCATCAAGCGCCACCCGTCCTCTGAACGTATTGTCCAGACGCCCGCTGGAAACGTTCACAACAGTCGCCCGATAGTCCAGGCGTCCGTAATTTCCCTCGACCGTGGCGACAAAACGGTCCGAAAGGCGTTGTGCAACCGAGATGCCTGCCCCTGTGCTCAGGTAGTTCTGATCGTCCGACTGCGCCGAGTTATGATACCTCTGAAAGATTGTGAGAGTGAAGGTGGTGTCGCGCAAGGGGCGATAGATTCCCGCGACGTCCCAAACAGGGGCCAGCGTGTCGTCCACTCCGCCGCGGTACTGGCGCAGTTCGGCTCCCGCCGAGGCTTTCAAGTTGAGTTTCTCGGTGATGAAGGACACAACCCGCACGCGGAGCTGCTCGTACGTCTGGTCGGAGCTGCGGCTGGTGGTTAGGTTCGTTGCGGACCGCACATCGAGGTAGCCCAGGACGACGCCGACTCCCAGACTCAGTTTTGGACTCAGCCGGTAGCTCAACCAGTCACTGTTGGACCAGTCGCGACTCGAAGTGAGTTGGTCGTAGTCCGTCAGTGTCAGTGCGGCGTCAACCTCCAGCGAAGTCTTGTAACCCAGGCGCCACTCGGACGTCAGACTGGTGGCCGCGGTGAACTGGTCCGCCCGGCCTCCAACGTCCGGGAGAGGTTGGGAGGTGGCCAGGAATACCTGATCGAACCCGATTTTCAGTCCGTTCCCGGACCAGCGCCCGTCGATTCTCGCAGCGTGATCGATCGAATCAAACTGATTGTTGTCGAGGTAAAATCGGAAGACGGGTGCGTAGTCGAGCGCGAACGATTTCTCCCGCTCCACGTTGGAATTCCTGGCCGCGGCGGCGAATCCCGGCGCAACAGTCCACACCGTGTCCTTAAGCCGGTTGGTGGAAGTGCTGTTGATATTGTCATCATAATAAACTGTGCCCGAGACCCGCGGATAGAACTCGAATGGCCCCGCCTTGTACAAACCCTTCGGCTGCGCCGTGGTGAGCAGGCGGCCGGCTGCATCCGGCGGCCGCGGCACATCCGCAGGCGTCGTCAGTTCGCCCACTGGGCTGGCGGCAAAACCGCCGGAAACGAACCCAAGCGCCCCGGCCAACTGCAGCACGATCCGCAAGACTTTGAGTGACCCTGTTGCGCGCCGGACCACTTTCACAAGGCGCATCCGGGATAGGCGAGCCAAAGCGAATGCCGATCTCGCGTTGGGGCGCCCTCTCGGCTTGAGTTTGTCAGCCAGGCAGGTTGCCGTTGTCCGGAAAGAAGGCTACGCGAATTCGCGGCATGGGCCGTTCCGGAACGCATTTCATGGCAGAGAGCAAGGGACATGATCTTTTGTCCCCAAAACCTAATTGCATGTCCACGCTCAGGTCGAGTCAAAACTGCGTTGGACGGTGTCCCACCGGCCTTTCAACAATTACTCATACCCGCCATTAGACTTAAATGTCGCCACTGTACGATTACTGGATTTCATTGCTGGAGGGTTCCAGCTTTGTGGCATGAATTTGCGCGCTGTTGCCGTGGAATCAAACGTTTTGAACAGTGCTGTCAGAAATCATAAATGGTCCCGCGGCAGAACGCGTGGTTTTCCATGACCGTTTTCGCGCCTGCGCTATGGCGAAAAACCAGACACACCAACACCCCTCCCTCCAACAATCTGACAACAACGCGACATTTTGACCGATGCCGCGGTGTGGAGCCGGATTAGTTTCACTGTCTTCCTTCTCGAATCTTCCACCAGAGGCTGGAATACACCCAAGGCCGTTCGATGTACCAAAGGACTGCGATCGCACCTCAAAGAGGCTGGCAGCGTCCCTGCTTAGTCTTTACATCGAATGAAGATATTGAAGAATTTTAATAGACTCACAGGCAGGCTCGGATTTTTCTGGGCTCTCCTCGTATCAGCGGCCTGCAGTCCGTTTGCTTACGGCGTTCAAAGTGTGACGCTGACTTGGAATTCAAGCGCAAGCACGAACGTGGCTGGATACAATCTCTACTACGGCGACGTCAGCGGAGGCCCAACCAACACGATCGATGCGGGACTCTTCATCACGAACTCCATTCCCGGCCTCCAGGAAACAAGGACTTATTTCTTCTTCGTCAAGGCGTACAATTCGGCAAGAGTCGAAAGCAATCCGTCCAATCTGATCACTTATACGGTTCCCGGAGCGCCCTTGATTCCCGTGTTTTTGCCTTTCGAGGCGGAATCGGGCACCCTTGCGTCCCCGATGGCTATCGCTTCCGATCAGAATGCCTCCGGGGGACAATTCATCAATACCTCGACTTTTGATTCGGGCAGTGCGACTTATGCCGTGGATATTCCTTCCAGCGGCGATTACATCATCTGGTGTCGGGTTCGGTCGCCCGACGGTGGGGCCGACTCGTTTTATGTTTCTGTGGATGGTGGCGCGGAGGCTGTCTATGCCACAGCTGAGGATAGCTGGACGAATACGTGGCAGTGGACGGCCGTTAATGACATCGCCACTGGCCCTGCCGCCAGAACGTTCCAACTCGCCGCCGGCCGTCATAATATCGTGTTCCGTGGACGAGAGGAAGGAACGTCGCTCGACCAGATTCTCATTACGAACGATCCCAATTACGTTCCCGACGCCATCTTCACGATCACAACTCCAAATGCCAATATCTCTTCGATCACCCTGAACCCTCCCGGTTCCGTCACGCTGGCCTGGCCCGCCGTCGCCGGCAGAACCTATCGAGTAGTCTACAAGACCGCTCTGTCGGATCCGACGTGGACAGCGTTAGTCCCGGATGTGACTTCGACCGGCGCAACCGCTTCCAGGTCTGACTACGTTGTTGGAAACCGATTCTACGGCGTCATCCAGCTTCCCTAGCCGGGGCGGTTGGAGGTTCCATTCTGAAACCTTCCGAAGAGCGCGACGCTTGCAGTTCGATACCGCGTAAAGCCTCGGCGAACAAGTCACGGCTCCATCACCGCGGCAAACCTTAAACCGCGGGTGCTGACCAACAGCTCTTCCAACTCGAACCGCGCCATCAGCGCGTCATAGATAGCCACCCCGGCGAGAATCACGTCCGCCCGGTTTGCCGGAAGGCCGGCGATCTCTTTTCGTTCCGCCAATGGCACGCTCCAGAGATGTTTCCGCTGGCGGAACACCTGCTCGCGCGTCAGGCGCGTCCCTTCGATCCGGTCACGATCGAACCGGGCGAGGCCGAGCTGGATCGCGGCCATGATGCTCGTTGTGCCGCTGGTGCCGACCAACCGAACGTCGCCGCTTTTCATCGCTCGCAACTCCCGCTCCAGCGATGGCGCCATTTCGCGGTCGATGAACGCTCTCAGATGCCTGCTGCAGGCCCGCCATTCGGTCGCGGCCGGAGGGTCGGAGAATTTGAATTGTTCCAGAAGCCGCACGGTGCCGAGCCGGACGCTGTGCCGAAACCGCTGGTGTCCCTTCTCGCCCAGTATGAATTCGCTGCTGCCCCCGCCGACATCGACGATCAATAGCGGTCGTCCTGCAAACGCCGGGTCGGAAATCACACCGCGAAAGACCCAATCGGCCTCCTGTTCTCCGGAAATCACCTCGACACATAGTCCGGAGGCTTTCTGAATCGCCGCGACCAGCTCGTCCTGGTTCAGCGCGTCGCGGGCGGCGCTGGTGGCAATCACACGGACGCGAGCCGGTTCCCATCTGGCTGCTTCCGCGCTGAACTCCGCTACCGCCTGCGCGGTCCGGGCAATGGCCGCGGGTTGCAACCTGTGGTTTTCATAAAAGCCGCTCCCCAAACGCGTCTGTTCACTGCGCTCCAGCAGCGGTTTGACCGCGTTGTCCAGAACTTCGGCCACCAATAACTTCACTGAGTTGGTGCCGACATCGATGACCGCGCGCCGGGCCGGAACTGGGGAAGACGATCCCTCCTGGTCAACAGACGATGCGGGCGGTTTTTTTCGACCCTCCATCCTCTATCCTCCGTTCTTCGCCCTCTACTTCGTGTTCCGGCGCGCGAGGACGGCGCCACCCGTGATGCCCGCATCGTCACTCAGTTTCGACGCTACAATCTCAACCCCCTTGGCCGTGCCGGGCATCGCGTAGTCCATCGCTGTCTCGACGATGATGGCAATCATCTCGTCCTCCAACTGCTCCATCAGCCCGCCGCCGATGACGACGATCTCCGGATTGAAAAGGTTGATCAAATTGGCCACGGCGATGCCGGTGTATTCGGCGGCCTCTTCGATCACGTGCTCCACGAACTCGTCGCCCCGCTTCATGGCCTTGCGCAAATCGCCGCTGCGCAGATCCTCGAGGTCCGGCCCCAGCATCTCCGTGAGCACGGTCTTCTGGCCTTCCTTCACCGCCGTCTGGATCTTGCGGAAGATCGCCGTGCGGCTTGCCAACGCTTCGAAGCATCCCTTGTTGCCGCAGCCGCATTTCGGACCACCGACTTCCAGGACCATGTGACCGATCTCGCCTGCAGTGCGATTAAATCCCGAATACAACTCGCCGTTTAGAATCAGTCCGCCGCCGATTCCGGTGCCAAGAAAGATGCCGGCCATGTGCCGCGGCTTGGCCTTCAGCTCGACTTCGTAAACACCCAGGGTCGCGGCGTTGCAGTCGTTTTCGAGAAAGACGGGCGCGTCCAGCTGCTTCTCCAGCTCCTTTTTGAGCGGCACGTCCTCCCAGCCCAGATTGGGCGCGAAGATGACACGGCCGGTTTCGGGGTTGACCGCGCCCGGCGCGCCGATGCCAATGCCCTTGACCTGCTTGAAGTCGAGATCGCATTCATCGATGGCATCCTTCACGGAACGAACAATGCGTTCGATGACTTCGTCGGCGCCGCGCTGGGCTTTGGTGCTGACCCGGGCGCGGCCGATGCATTCGAGTTGGCCGTTGAAAACGCCGGCGAGAATCTTGGTGCCGCCGAGATCAACCCCGACTACGAAATCCCTTTTGTCACTGGCTTCGGGCATCGGATTATTTGCTTTTACTGTATCAGCCTCGTCGCGAATCATCTGCCCGCGAGCACGAGTTCCATTCTCTGCTGCAACTCGCCGCTGATTTCCTGCACCGGGCGGTCCCCATCGACAATGGTGAAAGCGTAGCCGGCTTGCAAGCGCTTGAATTGCTTCTCCACGAGCGCCTGGTATTGGAGAAAACTGTCGAACATATCGCGCGACAGGCCGAGGTCCATGCCACTCTCCCAGTAATCGAGCGCCTGGTTCTTGGCGAAATTTCTTTGCACCAGTTGCTCCGGTGACACGCTCAAGTAAAAAACCGCATCCGGGACCAGCGCGATGCCGTACAGGTTCTTCAACCACTTTTCGTCCATGCCACGCACCAGGTCGCGCACCATTAGTGTGTAGATGTAGCGGTCGGCCAGCACCATGAAACCGGCCTTCAGGGCGGGCAGGATGATATTCTCCAACTGATCCGCAAAGTCCGTCGCATAAAACAAGCTGAGCGTGATATGACTGAGGATGTTTCCCTGTTTCGCCTGTTCCAGTTCCTCGCTGACCAGGGTGGATCGCTTCAGGCCGACCTGCACCGTCGCATGGCCGCAACCCTCCAGCCATTGCACCAGCCTGGCTATCTGCGTGGACCGGCCGGAGCCGTCGGCGCCCTCCACCACAATCAACCTGCCCGCAAGCTCCACCAGGTTCACGCCTGGAATGCCGTGCCCGTAAAACCGTTTGGGCGAAGGTCTGGGAATCAGCACGCGGCCGTTCCCCGCTGGCGTGCGCGACACAGGGCTGCGTTTGGATCGCGACATGGTTCAGCTCTCCGGCAGTTTGTACTTCGACAAATCGATCTTCGTGGCCACCAACTGGCGTACGATCGATTGCTGCGGCTCGACCGGCCGATTGGCGTCCATCACCAAAAAACTGAATTCGGTGCTCATTGCGAGATATTGCTCCAGGATTCTCCCCTGGAAGATGCGAAAGCTTTCGTAAGGATCGCTCGAAAGCCGCAAGTCCATTCCCGCTTCGAAGTATTTCAGCTGCGGCCGGCCATCCAGGATGCGCTGCAGCGACACCTCCAATTGCGCGTTGAAGAAAAAAGTGAGGTCAGGCAACGCTGCAAAGTTGTAGATGCCGCGCACCCATTCGGGCGGGCAGCCGCGCACGGTGTCACGGGCGAAGGCGGTGAAGATGTAACGATCGCACAGAACGATGTAGCCGGCCCGCATCAGGGGGACAAGCTGGCGCTCGTATCGGTCGGCAAAATCGGTGGCGTGAATCAGGCTGAAGGTGCTCGGAGTGAGCAGTTCCCGCTTCTTGCCCTTGCTGGTGGCGTTTTTGACCAGTTCGGAGGAGTTCCATTCGCTGAAGAAAACCTTGACCCCCTGCAACTCCAGCCAGCGTTTGAGAAGATAAATCTGGGTTGATTTGCCGGAGCCGTCCAGCCCTTCGACAGCAACAAGGCGGCCGGGAAAGTTCAACTCCGCAAATGTCTTCATCGCGATTTCGAAAGCGAGGCTAAGGGCTGGCCGCCGGAAAACAACATTTTTCACGGCGAATGCCTGTGACTTTTCGCCAAGCCGCCCTCCATCCGCCAAACCACCTGAGCACGCCGAATGGACCGGTGGTCACCAGCGCACGTCCGCGGACGCGTCGCTACCTCATACGACCCGTGGAACCCCAAACCATTCCGCCATGATTCGAAATGAACCCCTGGTGAGCGAATGCAACGCCTCCCGCACGACCGGTATTTGCATCACCACGATCACCATCAGAAATCCGAAGCGGGCGAACTTCCAATAGGTCTCATAGCTCATGCCGATGAGGTTTCTAATGACATGCGAGCCGTCCAAAGGCGGTACGGGCAACAGGTTGAAGAAACAGAGAATAAGGCTGAGCAGCGCCAGGTTCTGGCAGATTGCATTCAACGCCGGCGCGCCCAGCCCGACACTCGCTCGCGCCAGTGCCATCAGCGCAATCGCCAGGAACAGGTTCATCCACGGGCCGGCCATCGAAACCAGGATGTCGTCCAAGCGGCGGTTGCGCAGATTATCAATGTTTACCGGAACCGGCTTGGCCCAACCAATCAGAAAACGTCCGAGATCGGAGCCGCCGGCCGATAGAAAAACCATCAGCAACGGCATGGCGACGGTTCCGATGATATCGATGTGGACGAGCGGATTAAGCGACAGCCGTCCCTGCCGCTGGGCGGTGTCGTCGCCGCACTTCCAGGCCATCCAGGCATGGCCGAATTCGTGGAAGCTCAGCAACCCCACCAGCCCCGCATACATCATCAGTCCTTCGATCAGCACCGTCGAATTCATCCGCGCCGCGACGGTAACAAAAAGGGCGGTGGGGCAAAGAGAAAAGTGCCTCGCGCAACCGTAAGACCGGCATTCTAAACGTTTGACACGCTATCCGACCCGCACTTCTTTGCCCGTTGCGGCCGAAGCATAAATGGCGTCGAGGACTTCCTGGACCTTCAACGACTGTTCCGGAGCGACCAGAGGTTTTTTGCCTTCCAGCGCGCAACTGACGAAGTGATGAATGCGGTCTTCGCTATGAGGGGAAATGGGCAGCGAGAGATTGATCGTTTCAAATCCGTTTGGTCCGGGCCGAAAAAGCCGCGCGGGATACAACGAGAGTCCCGCAGCCGTGCCGAGCAGATCGACACCGTATTCGCGCGCATCGGCGGCGTGATGCCCGGTCCAGCTCGCCTCCAGCGCAACCGTCCGCCCGCTCTTGAGCCGGAGCAGCGCCACGCCATAATCGTCCACGTCGAACGGTTTCTTCGGATCCACTTCGCCTTTGCCCCAGTCCATCTCGCCCAGCCCGCGCGGGCCGAATTTGGCAAAGGTCTGCGCCGACACCGATTTCACGTCAAATTCGCCGATCAGGTGCAAACAGGCGTCCAGCATGTGAACACCGAGATCCGCCAGACACCCGCCGCCGGACAATTGCTTTTTGGTGTACCACGAACCGATGCGGGGAATGCTGTTGCGGCGAAGCCAAAAACATCGGGCGTGATAGACTTCACCCAAATCACCGCGCTCGATGATCGTCCTGGCAACTTGCGTGTGGCGATTGAATCGGAAATTTTGCGCGACCATCAGCGTCCGCTTCATCTTCTTCGCCGTTTCGACGATCTTCACCGCTTCCTTCGCGTTCATCGCCATTGGCTTCTCAAGCAGCACGTGTTTGCGCGCCTGCAACGCGTCGATGGCCACACGGGCATGGAGATGGTTCGGAAGCGCTACGGTGACCGCGTCGATGTCCGGCTGGTCGAGCAGATCGTGGTAGTCCGCGTAACTGCGGGCGATTTTGTAGCGATCGGCGGCTTCTTTGAGCCTGTCCGGATTGATTTCAGCGAGCGCGACAGCGGCTGCCCGAGGACAATGAAGAAGGCTGTTCAGATGATCGAGGCCGAAACTTCCCGTCCCAATCACGGCGCAACGCAGTCGTTCAGGCATAAGAGTTGGGATTACCTTTTGGTTTTCGGTGAGCTGATTGTGGGTCTTGTAGGGAATTCACTTTTGCCGGTCAATCGGGAAATCAATTCCCGCCCCGAATTCGCAGGTAAAAACCGCATTGAAATCGTTCCGGGCGTGTCGTGACGCCACTGCCGGGACAGTTCCAACTTTCATGTCTGCAATCGGTTGTGGCGATCCACGCACCCGTGAATCCGGGAATTTCTTAATGACAATGCTGGAATGAGCTGTTTAGAGTGGCCCTGTCAATCTCTGGACACAGACTGAAGTCTCATTGTGAACCAAACCACGCGCTATCTGCAGTCGGTTTCCGACCAGAAGGGAATCGAAATCGGCGCGCTCGTAAACTACCTGGTGATCGACGCCATCAAGGCGGGCGCCAGCGATATCCATATCGAACCCTGGGAAAGCACCTTGGTCGTCCGCGTCCGGCTCAATGGCGTGCTCAACGAACTGGTGCACCTGCCGCTCGATTTGATGGACAAGATCTCCGGCCGGCTCAAAGTCATGGCCAATCTGATTTCCTATCAAAACGACCTCCCGCAGGAAGGCCATGCGCCGGCCAACTCCGAACTGGGTGGCGTCGAATTGCGCATCTCCGTCTTTCCCACGGTACGCGGCGAGAAAATCGTCGTCCGCATTTTCGATCCCAGCAACCGAAGCTTCGATCTTGGCAGCCTCGGCTTCGAGGACGACACCCTGCAGAGGTTCATCAAACTCCTCGCCCGGCCGAGCGGACTCATCCTGCTGACCGGTCCGACCGGCTCCGGGAAGACGACCGCCATTTACGCCGCCCTCTATCACCTCGTTCAGCGTTCCGGTCCGACCATCAGTATCAGTACCGTCGAAGACCCGGTGGAATTCAATTTGCCGATGATCAGCCAGGCGCAGATCAATCCGCACAAGGAATTTACCTACCCGGTGGCGCTGCGTTCGCTCATGCGTCAGGACCCGCAAGTCATCATGGTCGGCGAAATCCGCGATCCGGAGACCGCCGCCATTGCCGTCCAAGCCGGCCTCACCGGCCACCTGGTCATCAGCACTATCCACAGCGGAAGCACCGCCGGCGTGTTTGCGCGACTGATCAACATGGACATCGAACCGTTCCTCCTTTCGTCGAGCATCATCGGCATCATTGGACTTCGACTCATCCGCACGAACTGCACTTACTGTTCGGTGCCCTATCAACCCGAGTCGGGTTTGATGCGTCTGATTCCACCGGAGGATCTGGAGAACGCCACGCTGCGGCGCGGCAGCGGCTGCGCTGAATGCCTCCACACGGGCTTCTCCGGACGCACCGCCGTGACTGAGATGCTCGTCGTGGACGAAATCCTGCGCGACGCCATTCTGCAAAAGCTTCCTACTCGCACGCTGCAACAGGTCGCCACCCAACAGGGAATGCAGACACTCTGGCAGATGGGCCTGCGCCGTGCGCTGTCCGGACAGACGCCGCTCGAAGAGATATTACGCGTCGTCGCAGTGGACCAGTTTTGATTCGCACCGTCCGCAGCTCCGAAGTCCGAATGACTCGTCGGCGCGTTCTCTCGATCGCTCCTGAATGATTTCCCTCTCATTCACGCTCCTCGCCTTTATCAGCCTGGCCATCACCGTGTGGCAATGGCGGGTCGCGCGGCGCTTCCCGCTTCACCGCCGGATTGTTGATCGCAGCCACACTCCCGCCGTCACGCTGCTCAAACCGCTGAAGGGCTGCGATGCCGAAACCCGCTGCTGCCTCGAGAGCTGGTTTACCCAGGATTATCCGGGTGATGTCCAGGTGCTGTTCGGTGTCGCGGCGGCCGATGACCCGGTTTGCGATACGGTCCGCCAATTGATCGCGTCTCACCCCGGACACGACGCCCAATTGATAATCTGCGCCGAATCGCTCGGCACCAACGGGAAGGTCTCGACCCTCCTCCAGCTTCGGCGCCAGGCAAAACACGAGTTTCTGGTCATCAGCGATGCCGACATCCAGGCGCCGCCGGACTTCGTTGCCAACGTCATCGCTCCGTTGTGTGAAACTCCCGTGCGTCTGGTGAACTGCTTCTACCGCGTCGCGAATCCGTCCACCCTGGCGATGCACTGGGAAGCCATTGCCATCAATGCCGATTTCTGGAGCCAGGTCTTGCAGGCGCGCAGCCTCAAAGCGATCGATTTCGCGCTCGGCGCGGCGATGGCGACCACCCGCACACACCTCGACCGCATCGGCGGCTTCGCTGCATTGGCCGATTACCTGGCCGACGATTACCACCTTGGAAACCTCACTGCACGACAAGGCGGTCGAATCGAAATCTCGCCTGTCGTGGTCGGATGCCGGGAGGCGCCGAGGACATGGAGGCAGGTTTGGGCGCACCAACTCCGCTGGGCGCGCACGATTCGGTTTTGCCGGCCGGTTTCCTATTTCCTCAGCATTCTGGGTAACGCCACGCTTTGGCCGTTGCTAATGCTATCCGCCGCTGCATCCGGCCGGGAAGTTGCCTGGACAAGACAGATCGAAAGTGCATTCGGCATCGGCAGTGTTGGCGCCGCTCAGGCCACCGTCACGATTGCCATTCCGTCGGTTTTCGCGCTTTTCCTGGTCTGCCTGCTGGTGCGCATTCTGACCGCGCTCTCGAATCGTGCGCACCTGGAGGAATCCAGCCTGCGGTTGGCCGGTGCATGGCTTATTCCGGTCAAGGACTTGTTGAACGCCGCAATCTGGGCGTTTGCCTTCCTCGGCAACCACATTGTGTGGCACGGACAAAAGTATCGAGTCACGGCGGGCGGCAAACTGGTCGAGATGGCGAGTCAGCCGCCTCCCGGCGCAATACGTACTGAGAGATCATCGTCCTGATCCTGATCGCAGCTCGGTCGGCCTGGGTTCCAGGAGATTATGGGCAGGATTACGATCGGGATGGAGCGTCGAAAAAAATCGAGGGCCTGGACCTATCACAACCCCGCAATGTAGCTTTCCAATTGTTCGATCGCCGCGTTCTGCGCCGAGATAGTCCAGTTCACGAGGTCGCCTATCGAAACGACACCCACCACCTTGTCACCGTCGAGAATCGGAAGATGGCGGACACGATTGGTCGTCATCAATCTCATGCAGTCTTCGACGGTATGACCCGGTGTTGCCGAAAACACGGGACTGGAGAGAATTTCACGGACCTTCGTTTCACGGGAGGACTTTCCCTTGAGGGCGATCTTGCGAGTATAATCGCGTTCGGACAACACGCCCATCAGCTTTTCATCGGACAACACCAGCAGAGCGCCGATGTTCTTGTCCGCCATGAGCTGGATGGCCTCAAAGACGGTGGCGTCCGGCGAAATCGAACAGACTTCGTGACCCTTATGATTTAGAATCGCGCTGACCGTGCCGGTGGCTCTCATGCTGCAACTCTTTCTCAGACTTTCTCCGGCCGAACGGATAAGCCAGGAACTTCATCCGTGCTTCGGCCATCCCGTGTTCAGTCCTGTTTATACCACGGCCTTCCCAACTTGAAACCAGAAAATACCGCGTGCGATCTGACGCGTTGACGGTTCCCCGGCTGGTTGAGATTCTGGCCGCTGTGCTTACCAGGACGCATGGATTCCAGGTGCGATTGGTTTGCCTTCCTGACCCGGCGACCCATACCAGGAAAACTGACCTGATCCAATTCTGAAATCATTGAACTCAAGACC
>JGI10216J12902_100615067_pt1 | contig 14127 bp, 13 predicted proteins | sample KanNatreferecore_FD_12902 | JGI IMG/M metagenome (IMG submission 12902)
CGGCAACGAGAATCGCCGGTACGGAGCCGGCGTACTGCAGGCCGATCACCGCCAGGACCAGCCCAACCAGGGGCGACAGGGCGAAGAACGTCAGGTCAAACGCCGGCGATTGGATCCAACCCTTGTGATCGCTCTGAACTCCCCCTACCCGCTCGAGGACGCCGCTATCCATCAACCCTGCGCGCCAATGGAAGCCCGCGTTCGATGCAGCTGCTCGGCAAAGTCAACCTCTTGCGCGCTAAAGCCCGCCTCGAGGCGCCCCTGCTTGTTCGTCGAGTATTTCACGCCCCCGATCGCATGCTCGCCCATGATCTGAAGAAATGCGCGCGAAGCGTGGTTGAGCGCACGGCCGACGCCCATGAGCGCCGCAGGATCGTTCGCGATCGCTCGTGCGATCGCTTCATTGGCAAATCGGACGTGCCGGATTTCGTCGGCGAGCTGAGCGTCGTACAGAGCGGCCAGCTCGTCGTCGCCGCGGCCGCGGGCTGCGTTGATCTCCGGCTCCACGGCATCCACGCCTTCGGCTTCAAAGGTGCGATTCTGCACCGCGAGCCGGCCGTAGAGATCGGCGATCGTGGTGATGATCCGATACTGGAAGACGAGGATCGGGTAGTGTCCTACACGACCTCCACGCCGTTCATAGACCCGGCGGAACATCTCGGCGTGACGCGCTTCGTCGTAGCACTGCCGCGCGATGCACAATTGCAGCTCCCAGTCGGCGTCCGGAAAGTCCGTCAGCATTCGCGCAGCGCATTCCATCCCGTCGATTTCCTCTGCCATCTGGCGATGCAGGAATTCCACCTCCCGCTCCGGATGACCCTCGGGCAGGTTGACGCACTCGCGCCAGCGCTCCCTGACCTGGAACCTGCTGTCCCGGGCCGGTGAATCACCGAGCAGCGTCTCGTCCCAGGCGGGTTCGCTATCGGTCATCCGCAGCCACCGAGCGCGACGCGCTCAGGAACGAAGCCATGCCGGACTGGCGCAGGATCTCGGCGATCTCGTCGTCGGAAAACTCGGCGTTCCTGCGATCCTCGACGTTGATGCCCGTGCCCGCGTGATTCAGCGTGCTCTTGTCCTGAGGGAGCGGACCGTCCAGGGCGCGCGCGGCGGCATTCGCTTCGGCGAGAAACCGGATCGCGAGCGCCACTTTCAGCAGCACGCGGCCGTCGCTCTTCGCGGCAGCCCGGATCAGACGGTTGGCGAACCGCACGTGGTTCACTTCGTCGGCAAGAATCGCTTCGAGGAGCTCGGCGGTCTCGTCATCACCGGCAGCTCGCCAGATCTTGCGCAGCGCGCCGAGCAGATCCATTTGACCGGCTTCGAACGTACGGTTCTGGATCGCAAGGCGCGCCGGGAGACTGTCCTGGGTATTGGTCACGCACCACTCGAAGTTGAAGATCGGGAATTCGCCCTTGAAGCCGCCGACCGCGCGCAGCCGACGATACAGGCCCTCGACATGCCGGCTCTCGTCGAACACCTGCCGGGCCAGCTGCAACTGCGCCTCCCACGGCGCGTCCGGAAAATCCACCAGGCACTGGGCGGCGATCTCGATCGCGCCGACTTCGTTGTTCATGTGCCGGTGCAGGCGCTCGCGCCTGCCTGCCGGCGACGCAAAATCGTCGATCTCGACCATTTCGGATTCGGTGCGCGCGACCGTGAAGCACGCTTCACGCGCCGGGTCCGCGCACAACGCAACGCCGTTCACCTGCTTGCGCTGGTCCGTGCTCAGGATCGGACTCCCCGCTGGCGGGCGTTTGCGTCCCCGTGCACCACGATGCGGCCGACACTCTGCGCACGTGCTTGCCACTCGGCGAGGGGCCTCGCGCAAGGCCCGAGCTGCAGCACGCCCGCAAGCCGGGTCCGCTCGCCTTCCATGCGGGAGAAATCCCGCAGGGCCCCGTCCAGGATGCGCACGCTCGGTTCATCCATCAGCGCATCCGTGTCGTCCTGGTAGGTGCGATAACAGGCTGCCAAACCGGGCAACACGACGTCGTACAGGACGGCGATCCGGTCGGCAGTCGCGCTCAGCGCGGCAACGTCCTGCAGCAATTCCTGGTACGGCTTCGTCGCAGGCAGCGTGTAGTGGAGCGGCGCGCGCAGTTCGAACGCACGCCGTCCCAGCGCGTCGGCATGCTGCGCACAATCCCAGACATGGCGACCGAACAGGATCTTCAGCTCCATTTCCGGCGTGGTCGGCACCCACTGCGCCAGGGTTCGCATCAACCGCGTTTCGGCCCATCGAAAGGTGCCGACGCACTCCGCCCGCTGCTGCACGCTCAGGCCCATGCGCGCCCTACGACGTCCTCGATCAAGTCGACGGTCCGCGCAGGCGTGCCGCCCGCGGTCAGCCGGTAGCAGCGCAGACGAGTGAACAATCGGAGCAGATCGAGCGCGCGTGCACCGATCGAGCGGCCGACGAACATCGCGTACAGGGGCCCGAGCCGGTGCAGGTGGTGTCGCGAAAAGTCGAACCTCTCGATCTTCGCGCGTTCGGCGAATCCATCGAGAAAGATCGCGTGCGTAAGTGGCGCGGGCCCTGCAGCCGCGTCCGGAAAGATCTCCGAGATCAGCAACCGCGAACGCGTACTGCCGTCAGGGAGCGTTTCCTGCTCCGATGCGCGATCCGCGAGGAACGCGTGTACCGACTCCGCTTGCGGCCCGGCGCGAACCGAGACGGCGCGCCGAAACGGCAAGCAAGTCGCGCTCGTCCGATGGATGGCAGCGATCTCGTCGCCGAGAAATCCGTGCCCGCGAGCCGCGAGCGCGAGTGCAAGTGTGCTCTTGCCGGCCCCTTTGTCGCCTCCAAGGAATGTCCCTTGCCCGCGGATGACTGCCGATGCGCCGTGGAGGAACAGCATGTCCGTCTGCAGCCTCATTACGTGATGCACAAAATAGTGCGCGATCAGCAACCGCCACGGCAATTGCTTGCTCATTACTACCGTGCCGCGGCCGACTGCAATCCCGGGGAGAGAAGTCGCGCCGGCTTGCGCCCGAGCGGCCATGGGAAACAGCATCTCAAGGACGGTGAGATCAACGTCGTCGGGATGCTCGGAAATTGTCGCCGCCACAGAATCCGGCGAGTTCGCGCTGGCAACCTCCAGTTCGACTGATGGGCCTTCGGCCGCCCCGGCTCGCGGCTCGAGGCAATCGAAGAAGAGCCTTAGAAACCGCTCCCTGAAGACTCCATCATCAGTGACGACTCTCGCGGTGCGCTGGGCGAAGCGGAACGAGGTCGCCGGAAGCAAATCGTTCCTTTCCGGCACCGGGTGACGACGTAGTTGCAGATCCACAGCACGGCGCAAGGGTCGGCACGTGTGCCTCGCGCCGAGGCTCTTCTTTCTCTTGCTTGCTAGAGCGGTGGCCGCCCGATCAGACTACCCACCACGCCATCGTTCCTGCGGCATTCACCTGGAATGCGCTCAGAACTTCTGCCTCGCTCATTACTCGCACAATCGGCGAGACGTACTCGTCACCAGCGACTTCATGTCCCGGCGATGTGACGATCTCTTGTTTCACCTCGTTCATGACTATCCCTCCTCGGAAAAGAATTCGACTAGACAGAATCCGCCAGACAATCGATGTTGCGCAACTCCTCAAGCGCCCGATGCACGTCCAACTCCGCTCGCGCCGCATCCACGCCCGCAAATCGCGCGCGAACCGCGGCAACGATATCCTGAACAGACCGCGGCTGATCGAGCAGACTCCATATCAGAGCGGCGGTCGCGTTCAGGACGCAGAACTTGTTGTTAGCCGGATTGAACAGCACGGTTTCGTCCTTCATCGGCGCCATTTCCACCTTGGGACTTCTGACGAAACGCTGATTAGTCACGATCTTTCAGGTACTTGGTGTAGGTGCGGTTGCGAAGGACGATATAATGAACGCAACCCCCGTGTCAACAACTCGCGCAGCTTGATCGTGATTCAACCTCCGCTTGAGCGAGAGCACGTAAATGGTGGCAGAGATCCCAACCGGTTACTACACTTTGGACTCGGTCGATTGAAGACGGCGGTCGCGCTGATGTAACTCCTGCCGCTTCGATACGCGTCGCGATGACGTTACAATCACCCGTCGCAAATCAGGTACTGAACCATGCTGGTCCGGATCGCAAGAGTCCTGCTTGTCCTCGTGCTGGCCTTTAGCGGAGCGGTCCACGCACAGCAGGCGTGTCCGCCGGGGATGTACTGCCCACCCGGATCTGGCGGAATGTTCGATCAGGGTGCGGGTGGCCTGCAGGCGCCCTCAGGCACGTATCAGCAGGGACCGCACCAACCGCTCGGCGTGCCTACGATCACGAACCGCGGCACGCAAATACCGCAGCCTGGCGTACCGGGAGGGGGTGCTCCAAACGGATTGCAGACCGTACCGGGCGCGCCGGGGGGAACCCCGGCACAGCAGTTTCGCCCCTTTCCCCACTTCACCGCCCCCGAAGAGCGAAACGAATTCCAGGATTTCCTCATTGCCTCCACCGGCCGCGTGCTGCCGATCTTCGGACGCAACCTCTTCGAGGATGTGCCTTCCACATTCGCGCCGGTCGAAAACATTCCGGTCACTGCGGACTATGTGATTGGTCCGGGGGACGAGATCTACATCCGCGCGTGGGGCGGCGTGGACATCGATTACCGGGCTGTGGTGGATCGCAACGGTACGATCTCAATCCCGCGCGTGGGCGTCCTTAACGTCTCGGGCATCCGCTACCAGGAGCTGGCGGCGTATGTAAAAAACGCAGTGTCGCGGGTCTTCCGTGGCTTTGAGCTGACCGTTTCGATGGGGCAGTTGCGCGCCCTCCAGGTTCTTGTCGTCGGTCACGCGCGCCGCCCGGGAAACTACACGGTAAGTTCGCTGAGCACGCTCGTGAACGCGGTCTTTGCAGCGGGCGGCCCCTCGAGTCGAGGCTCCATGCGCAGCGTGCAACTCAAGCGCGGAAACAGGACCGTAGCCGACCTCGACCTCTACGAGCTCTTGCTGTACGGTGACAAGTCGAAGGACGTGCCGCTTCTGCCCGGCGACGTAATCTATTTCGCGCCGGTCGGCCCTCTCGCTGCAGTGTCAGGTAGTGTCAATACTTCTGCCATCTTTGAGCTGAAGGGCGACACAACGCTCGCGAAACTCGTCGAGTGGTCCGGCGGTCTCTCCACGACCGCGCAGTCGCGCACCGCCACGATCGAGCGGATCGACGCCCGCCGCACGCGCACCGTGAACCAGTTTTCACTCGATGCTGCTGCGCTCGGCCAGCCGATCAGGGACGGCGACCTCGTCACCGTGCTGCCGATCCTGCCGAAGTTCGAGAACGCGGTGACCTTGCGCGGAAACGTCGCCTTTCCCCTCCGCTACCCCTACAAGCCCGGCATGCGGGTCAAGGATCTGATCCCCGAGCGCGAGGCGCTGATCCGGCCCGACTATTACATGAGAAGGAACCTCGCTACCCGCATCGAAGCGACCGGGGAAGCAAGGAGAAACGACCCCGGGACGCAGCAGCAGCAACCGGGCATGTTCTCGCAGCAGCCCGGCCAATTCTCGCAACAGCCCGGCCAATTCTCGCAGCAGCAACCAGGCGTGTTCCCGCAGCAGCCAGGTCAACTCCCGCCGCAGCAGCCCGGCGGGATGCTGGAACGACGGCTTGCCCGCGGAGAGGGAGAAGAGCGCCTGCGCACTCAGGTGAAGAATCTGCTCGACGAAATCAACTGGGACTACGCCGTCGTCGAACGGCTGAACCAGGCGGATCTCAGCACGCAACTGCTTCCCTTCAACCTGGGGCGCGCCATCCTCGAGAACGATCCGGCGCACAACCTGCTGCTGGAGGCTGGTGATGTGGTAACGGTGTTCTCCAAGACGGACCTCAACGTACCCCAGCAAAAGCAGACGCGCCTGGTTCGATTGGAGGGAGAATTTGCGCATTCGGGCGTGTATCAGGCGCAGCCTGGAGAAACGCTGCGACAGCTGGTCGCCCGCGCGGGCGGAGTTACACGGGCCGCGTATCTCTTCGGCGCCGAGTTCACTCGTGAATCCACGAAAAAGGCGCAGGAGACTCAGTACCAGGAGACGTTGAACCGCCTGGAGCGCGAAGCGGAGTCCGCGAGCACTGCGCAGGCGCGGAGCGTTCTCTCTGCCGAGGAGGCGCAAGCGCTGCCCGCGCAGGCCGCCTCCCGGCGGGCACTGATTGCGCGGCTGCGCGAGCTGAAACCAACGGGCCGCATCGTTCTCGAAGTGTCGCCTGACGGTCGGGCTGCAGATCTGCCCGACGTCACGCTCGAGGATGGAGACCGCCTGTACGTGCCATCGCCGCCGGCGATGGTGAGCGTTTTCGGCTCCGTGTTCACCGAGTCATCGTTCCTCTACCGGCCCGAGAAGCGGGTTGCCGATTACCTCACGCAAGCGGGCGGCACGACGAAGCGCGCGGACACTTCGCAGCTTTTCGTGCTGCGCGCCGATGGCTCGGTCGCGGGCTCGAGCCGCGGCTGGTTTGGTTCGCAACTCACGAGCGCCAACATCATGCCTGGCGACACGATCGTGGTGCCGGAGGATTTCGAGCGCACCACGTGGACCAAGGACCTGAAGGATTGGACCCAGATCCTTTACCAGTTCGGGCTCGGGGTCGCGGCGATCAAGGTCCTCAGGGAATGAGCGAAGAGCAGCTGAACACGGTTGCGGCCGAGCCGACCGACGACGAAATCAGCCTCCTCGATCTTGCGCTCCTTCTCGCAGAGAACATCAAGCTCCTGATCTTCGTTCCGCTCGGCGCGGGGCTCGTCGCACTGGGCATCGGCTTTCTTACCACGCCCACTTACACGGCGGTCGCGCGCATCCTTCCGCCGCAGCAGCCGCAGAGCACCGCGGCCGCGTTCGCGGCTCAGTTCGGGGCGCTTGCGGGACTGGTGGGTGGCGCCGGGGGAATCAAGAACCCCGCCGATCAGTTTGTCGCCCTGCTGAAAAGTCGCACGATCTACGACGCCATCATCCAGCGTTTCGAGCTCAAGAAGCTTTACAACAGGGAACTACTGGAAGACACGAGAAGGGCGCTCGAAGGCCGGGTGAAGGTCAGTGCCGGCGCCAAGGACGGAATCATCTCGGTGGAGGTGGATGATCACGATCCGAAGCGCGCCGCCGAGATGGCCAACGCCTTCGTTGAGGAGTTGCGAAAATTCGCCAACACGCTCGCGATCACCGAATCGGGGCAACGGCGGCAATTCTTCGAGGCGCAGCTGAAGCAGTCGAGGGACAATCTGACGAAGGCGGAGATCACCCTCCGCGGGAGCGGAATCAGCGAAGCCACGCTGAAGACCGTTCCCCAGGCGCAACTCGAGACTCTGGCGCGGCTGAAGGCACAGATCGCCGCACAGGAGATCCGGCTTGCATCGATGCGCAGCTACATGACGGATTCGAACCCGGAACTGCGCGTCGGGCTGCAGGAGCTCATTGCGCTGCGCGCGGAGCTGGCAAAGGCCGAGCAAAGCAACACCGGCGCCGCGGCCGGCGAAGGCGCGCAATATGTCGCCAAGTTTCGCGACTTCAAATACCACGAAACCCTTTTCGAGCTGATGGCGAAGCAATACGAGCTCGCCCGCCTTGACGAGGCGCGCGAAGGCACCGTAATCCAGATCGTGGACGCCGCGCAGCCGCCCGAGCGCAAATCCAAGCCGAAGAAGGCGCAAAACGCCATCCTGACCACACTCGCGGTGCTGGTTGTAATGATTGTCTTCGTTTTTGCGCGGCACGCGCTGCGCAGGACCGAGGACGAGCCGGAGTCGGCGGCAAAGCTCGCGCACCTGCGCCGATTGCTCCTTCTGCGGCGCGGCTAGCCGCGCGCCGCGACTCAGGCGAGCGCCATGCTCCCCACCTCGCGAATCGCCTGACAGGTTTTCGCGATTTCGGCTTCGGTAAGCGTGGGGTGAACGAGGAACATCAAGCTCGTCTCTCCCAATTCCCGGGCGACCGGCAATCGAACGGGAGGGCGAAGGCCGGTGCCGTCGAACGCCTTCTCGAGGTATACCTCCGAGCAGCTGCCGACGTCGCACGGCACACCCCTTGCGACGATCTCCGCGATCACGCGCGCCTGATTCCACCCCGTCTTGAGCCGCGGAGGTTCGACGAACAGGTAGGCCTTGTACCAGGCGTGTTGAACGTGCTCCGGGACTTCGGGCACGCGGAACGCCGGGCAGTCCCGCGCTGCGGCCATGATTGCGTCGGCGTTACGCCGACGCGCCAGATTCCATGCACCCATCCGCCGGAGCTGGATCCGCCCGAGTGCGGCCTGGATCTCAGTCATCCGCCAATTGGTGCCGAACGACTCGTGTAGCCAGCGAAATCCTCGCGCATGCTCGCGGCCGTACACCGCATCCCACGACTTGCCGTGATCCTTGTACGACCAGGCCTGGCGCCACAGCGCCTCGTCGTTCGTCGCCAGCATTCCTCCTTCGCCGCCGGTCGTCATGATCTTGTCCTGGCAGAACGACCACGCGGCCACCTGGCCGAACGACCCCACCGACCGGCCCCGGTAGGTCGCGCCGTTCGCCTGCGCACAATCCTCCACTACAAATAGCTTGTGCTCGCGAGCCAGCGCCAGGATGCCATCCATCTCACAGGGCCGGCCGGCAAGGTGCACGCACAGGATCGCCTTCGTCCGAGGCGAAAGCACCGGAGCGATGGTCTGCGCTGAAATGCCCTGCGTGTCGCGATCCACGTCGGCAAATACCGGCCGGGCGCCCGCGTTGACGACGGTACTTGCCGACGCGAGGAAGGTTCGCGGGGTAACGACGACCTCGTCCCCGTCTCCGATCCCCAGCACCTTCATCGCCAGATCGAGCGCGACCGAACCGTTCGCAAGCGCGACGGCGTGGCGCACGCCGCACCACTCGGCGAACTCCTTTTCGAATTCGCGGCACTCGTTACCGGTCCAGTAGTTGATCCGACCTGTGCGCAACACCGCGGAAACCGCCTCAATTTCCTCTTCGGAGAAGCTGGGCCACGGCGAGAAGGGTGTATTCAACATAGTGCGCTGTTCCGTTTCACGCGACCCGCGCCGGCACACCGTGGGCCCTGACCCCTGAAGGAAGGTCGTCCACCACTGCGGCGCCCGCTCCTACCATCACGTCCGCGCCGATCCGGACTCCGTGCCGAATCGCGGCGCCGATTCCGATCCAGGTGCATTCGCCGATGGAACTCCCGCCGCCCACGTGCGCGCCAGGTGAGATGTGTACCCCGTCGGCGAGCTCGCAGTCATGGTCTACCGTTGCTCCCGTGTTCACGATGCACCCTCGACCCAATGAAGCACAGGCGTTCACGATCGCACCGCCCACGACGATCACGCCCGGTCCGATGTGCGCGCTCGGACTTACCCAGGCGCGGGGGTGAACTATGATTGCGGCGCGAAAACCGGACTCAAGACACACCCGCAACCGCTCGACGCGAGCCCGATTGTCGCCGATCGCGACGAAGATCTCCGGATATTGCGCAAGATGTCTTGCCACGTCGCGATCGTCCCCGACAACCCGCCAATCGAGGACGGACCGCAACTCCGGAAAGCGGCTGTCCAGGAACGCAACCTCCCGCCAGGTGCCACTGGCGATCGCGGCCTCGGCCACGACCTTTCCGTGCCCGCCTGCGCCGACCACGAGCAGGCAGCTCACCGGAACGGCTCCGAGAATTTCTCCATCGTCGCGTGCCCGGGGTGACTGATTCCTTCGCGGGAGAAAACCGCCTTTCCTGTCATCCAGAGAATCTTCAGATCCAGCCAGAAAGAACGGTTGTCGACGTACCAGACATCGAGCCGGAACCGGTCTTGCCACGAAAGCGCGTTGCGACCATTGACCTGTGCCCAGCCGGTAATGCCGGGCCGGACTTCATGGCGGCGCGCCTGCTCCGGCGTGTAGAAAGGCAGGTACTCCATCAGCAAAGGGCGCGGACCCACGAGGCTCATGTCGCCCTTCAGCACGTTCCACAACTCGGGTAGCTCGTCCAGGCTGGCGCTTCGCAGGAACTTGCCGAACGCGGTCAATCGCTCCGCATCCGGCAGCGGACTCCCTGACACGTCGAGCGCAGCACGCATCGTGCGGAACTTGAGCAGGCGAAAGGGCTTGCCGTGCATCCCGGGGCGGACCTGGGTGAAGAAAACGGGCATGCCCATAGTCAGGAGCACAAGCACTGCCACCAGAATCAGGAGTGGCGCGACAAGAAACAGCCCGATCGACGAGCTGAGCAGATCAAAGAGGCGCTTCATCGCGACTCCGCCTTCGGCTCCGCGCACGCCGTGTAGTACGCGAGCAGTGCATCCGTCAGCGCCTGTTGGCTGAAATCCTCTCTGGCCCGTGCAAGACCCTGCTTTCCGAGCACTAGCCTGTACTCCCGATCCATTGCGAGCCTGAGCATTGCATTCGCGATCGCGCCGATATCGCCAACGGGCACCAATAACCCGGTCTTCTCATCTACGATCGCATCCGTGAGGCCATAGATGCGACTTCCGATCGCGGGTATTCCACACGCGGCCGCCTCGATGACCGACGAGCCAAACCCCTCGCGGTGACTCGGCAGCACGAAAAAATCGGCCGCGGCCATGTAGGCCTCCGGATCCGCCGTATAGCCCAAGAAGTGTACGCGATCAGCGACCGTCGAACACGTATCCGCGATCCGCGCCTGCACGCCCGCTTCGTCGGGCCCGACCAGGAGCAGGTGCAAGTCCGCGCTGCGCTGCGCCGCCAGCACGAACGCTGAGGCAAGCTCCAACACTCCCTTGTCCCGGTTGAGGCGGCCGAGGTAGAGAGCGAGCACGGCGGCGTCCGGAATCTGCAACCGCTCCCGGATCTCGACGCGTCGGGTTGCGTCGGGCTTGAATCGAATGGCATCGACGCCGCAAACGGAACCGTTCCCAAGGACCGTCACGCGTTCTGGCCGCACGACCTTTTCATCGAGGAGAAATGCTCGTTGCGAGTGGCTGTCGACGAGCAAGTGCGTTGCACACCTCGCCAGTACTTGATCCAGCTTCTTGAGCATCCAGCGCCACAGACCGCTCTTGGTTGCCCAAACCTGGCCCGTGTACCAGTGGATGCGGATCGGCACGCGAGCCAGCAGGCCGGCGGTCATCGCCAACAGGCCCGCTTTCGGACTGATGGAGTGAACGATGTGCGTCTTCTCGCTGCGGAACATCCTCCAGAGCGCAACCAACGCAACGAGGTCGGCGACGATCGAGACCTGGCGCGCGATTCGCACGCTTCGGAAAGACACATGGTCATCGAGCAGCGAGTCGGGCGCGACAGCGCTCGCGTCGCCGTTTGCAACCAGGGTAAGGTCGTACTTTCGACTCAATGCGCGGATGTGAGGCCGCATGAATACGAGCAGGGTCAGTGGAATGCCTGCAACCAGGCATACGCGCGTGCGTGACGGACGGGTCTTACCGTCCACCAGTGCGCGCCAGCGGAATCTCCATCAACCCGCGACCGTCTTGAAGTCGAAAATGTCGAGTGTAGTCGAGTTGACGTTCTGCACGACCGCAAGGAATTCGCCCGAGCTTCTCTGGATCACCGTGTCATTGACGTGCGAGCCGGTGCCCTGCGTGATGACGAGGTTGGCATAGGTTAGGCCGCCGCTCAGCCCGATCGAGTCCGTGCTGTCCTGGTAGTCGGTGAGAACGTCCGCCAGGTTGAGCGCGCCGCCGCCATCGCCCGCGCGAAGGACAAACGTATCCTGTCCAGCGTTGCCGACGAGGATGTCTGCACCGGCGCCACCGACCAGGTAGTCGTCGCCGGTCCCGGCATCCAGGTAATCATCCCCGAAACCGCCCGCCACGTAGTCATTGCCTGCCGCGCCCGCCATATAGTTATTCAGCGCGTTGCCGGTGAGCGCGTCATCCGAGCCACTACCGCGCAGATCTTCGATCCCGACCACGATGTCATTGCCTGCGGCTCCGCTCGTCGTGCCGGCGCCCAGGCTCACGTTCACGGCGGCTCCCGCGCCTGTGTAATCCAGCATGTCTGAGTCCGCACCGCCGTCTAGGTAGTCATCCCCGGGTCCACCCTCCAGACGATCATTGCCCGCAGCACCCGCTACGTAGTCATTGCCCGCCGCGCCCGAAAGGTAGTTATTGAGTGCGTTGCCAGTGAGCGCATCGTCGAACGCGCCGCCCCGCAGATCCTCGAACTCGAGCACGGTGTCGGTCCCGGCGCCTCCGCTCACTGTGCCGGCTCCCAGGTTCACGGTCACCGCGGCTGCTGAAGTTGCGTAATCCAGAAGGTCGGTGCCCGCACCACCATCCAGATAATCGCTTCCCGGGCCGCCGTCCACACGGTCATTCCCCGCACCAGCTTCGACGTAGTTTCCGGACGCACTGCCAATCAGTACATCGGCAAAGCTGCCGCCTCTCAGGTCTTCGATCCCAAGGAGCGTGTCGGGCCCCGCGCCTCCGCTCGCCGTTCCGGTCGCCAGGTTCACCGTCACGCCGGCGCTCGCGTTCGAGTAATCCAGCATGTCGGAGTCCGGGCCACCATCCAGGTAATCAGCCCCGGCACCGCCCTCGAGGCGATCATTGCCCGCACCACCGGCTGCGTAGTCATTGCCCGCGCCGCCAGCCAGATAGTTCGCGAGCGCATTGCCGGTAAGCGCGTCATCAAAGCCGCTCCCTTGCAGGTCCTCGAATCCGAGCACGGTGTCGGTGCCGGCGCCGCCGCTCGCCGTACCGCTGGCCAGATTCACGTTCACCGCAGCAGTGGCGCTCGTGTAATCCAAAAGATCCGTGCCCACACCGCCGTCCAGGTAGTCATTCCCCGGACCACCGTCGAGGCGATCGTTTCCCGCACCGCCGGACACCGTGTCGTTGCCGGCTTGAGCGCTGATTGCGTTGTCAAGCGAATTGCCAACGATTCGATCGGCATTCGACCCGCCCCGGGCGTTCTCGTATTCGCCGTAGAACCAGCGCAAGTGAGTGGGATTGCCACCACTCTCCATGGTCAGCTCGTCGGCCCGGCTCATGCCCACGCCGACCATGTGCGCGGCTCCTACGATGCTCGCACCCATGTGCAGATACGCGCCATCGTCGTACATCGACATGTCGATCGTGTCCGCGCCGCCCTTGTCAAAATAGGTGCGATACCCCGCTGTGCCGGCGGTGATCGTGTCGTTCGCGGCACCCGTAGTCCCCGATCCTTCGCCGTAGGCCTGTTGCAGCGCGATCACATCCAGAATCATCGGTGTATGGGAATGAAACAAGAACGACCCCTGCAGCACGGACTGCTGGTCGTCGTAGGACATGATGGTGAAAAACTCCTTGTACATGTCCGCTGCGGTCGCGGTGCGAAAGCCGAGTTGATCGAATCCCAGATCTTTGGTCGCCGCATAGTCGGCGGTGATCGTCGGCACTCCGTTGTTGTATGCGCTGTGCGGATGCGCGAGACCCAGGGAGTGCCCAAGCTCATGCTCCAGTGTTTGCCGCGCCCGCGTGTTCAGGTCGAGCGTATTGCTGCTGAACGCCTGCTGGTTGAGAAAAATGTCTCCAGCACCACCGGCGTAGCCAAACGAGCTGTCGGAATTGATTCCCGAAACCCCGGCGAAGTCCACGTCCGACCGCGAGATCCAATTGATATTGATGTCGGAGAGATTGGCGAGCCCGACATCCATGGAATTGGGGGTCGTGTCAGAGCCGGGCGGGCTCGCTTCGTAGTCCCCTTTCCATTCGAAGGGAATATTCGCGAACTGCGAAAAGATGCCGAGCACGTCTTGAATGTTGGCGACCATTTGCGCGGTCCACGCCACTTCATTCGACCCCGTGGTGTAGAGGTCCGAGTCGAAGTGAAAATTGAGATAGTCGGAAGAGTTGAAACTATCCGAGACCGACACACGTACGGTGCCCGTCAGCTTGAAGTTGGAAATGCCGTACACATCAAAATTGAACATTGCCCGCCCGATTGGGCTGGTCGGCGCGTAAGAGCTGTACGTGGCCATCGTCTCTTCCCTTGCCTTGCCGAGGGTCGTCAGACCCCTCGGAGGCTCAGAAGTTCAGAACGGACTGCACCGAGCGGGTCGCATTGGCGTCAGCCCGCGACCGCCTTGAAGTCGAAGATATCGAGGGCGCTGGCGTTGACGTTCTGCACGATGGCGAGATATTCGCCGGTCGCGGTTCTCTGGATCACCGCGTCATTGACGTG
>JGI10216J12902_101685701_pt1 | contig 14121 bp, 10 predicted proteins | sample KanNatreferecore_FD_12902 | JGI IMG/M metagenome (IMG submission 12902)
GATTCGGGGCGCCTCCCCCGCCTCCCGGCGGCACCGCGTATGGCGGACCGGCAATGGGCGGCCAGCCGCCGGCGCCCTGGCCGACGGGACCCGCCTCGGGTTATGGGGCTGGCTACGGGCCCGCTGCAGCCGATTACGTGGAAGACCGCTTCGACCTTCCGCAGGCCGCACGCGACTGGATCCAGGTGCTGAGTTCCCCGCAGCAGTTCTTCGCGGGGCAGGTTGGGCGGGAGGGGCTCGCCTCCCCGATGGCCTTCATGCTGGCGGTCGCGGTGATTGGCGGGTTTGCGTCCGGAGTGGGCCTCACGGTCAAGGGAAACCCGATGGGAATGGTGGCGGGACCATGCGCCGGCGTCTGCCTCTGGGTCCTGTTCATCATCGGCGCCTTCATCTGGGGCGGCATCACCCACGGGGTCTGCAAGATCTTCGGCGGCAGCGGCAGCTTCGCGGGGAGTTTCCGCATCGTCTCCTACGTCCTGGCGCCGATGCCCTTCGCGATGCTCCTCAATGCGCTGCTGTCGCCCGCTCCCCCGTCCTTTGGACGGCGCTCGGCGTCGCCGCCCGCAATTCATGCGCCGTCTCCCACCGTCTCGGCGGGCGCCGGCGTGGCTCTCTTCCAGACCATTCCCGGGCTTCCCGGCGGTAGGCAGCCCGGCTCGCCGCCGTCGAGCAACCAGGCACTCGAGGAGCTGCTCAAGCAGCGCGGGGATTCGCCCCTGTCCACGCTTGCCCAGATCCTGTTCTGGATCTACCAGATGGTCCTGATGGGCATCGGCATCCACCACGTGCACCGGGTGAGTACCGGGGCCTCGGTCGGCGCCACCATCGTGCTGGCGCTGATCCAGATCGTGCTGATCGTGATCCTCGTCGTCTTCGTCGCGGCGGTCGTCTTTGCGGCGATCATGGGAGCCGCGGGAGCGGCGGGCGCCGGCGGGATGCCGAGGTAGCCGGCACCAATGGCCGGCGCTTCGACTGGCGGAAAACAGCTCGAGCAGGGCGCCGCGGCGCTGCGCGAAGGGCAGGTGGCGGTGGCCTTCGACCTGCTCGCGCACGCCGTGGCGGACAACGCCGAGGACGTCGACGCCCGGGCACTCCTGGGCATCGTCTACAGCCTGAAAGGCTTCCACGACTCCGCTCTACGCTCACTGCGCGGGGCAGTGGAAGCCCGACCGGACGACGCGGACCTCCGGTTCCACCTCGGAATGGCGTCCGAGCGCGCGGGCGATCCGCTCGCGGCCGCGGTCGCCTATCACGGGGCGCTCCAGCGCCAGTCCGCGCACCAGGACTCCCGGCGCCGCCTCGCGGAGCTGGACCCGAAAGTGCTGGCGATGCTGCGGGACACCTGCGGCGAGGTGAGCCCGCTGGCCGAGCCGGCTTCCCCGCCGGCGAACGGCGTGTATCCCTCCGCCTACTGGGCGGCGGCCTTCCTGTTCCGGGACTACCACGTCGACACCGGCATGGGAAAGAGCGAAGCGTTCTTCCGCCGCTGGGCCGCGTGCATCCTGGACCACGTCGCGGTCGGCCTCGTGTGGGCACTGCTGGCGGTGGCCCTCGGGGTGCGGATCCCGGCCGCGATCTTCGTGATCGGTCCGGCGCTAATGAACACGCGCACGTCCGCGGACGTGTTCGTCGGCTGCATCTACTACGTCCTGTTCGTCGGCTATGAAGTGGTGTGCCTGACCACTACGGGCCGGACGCTTGGAAAGCGGCTGCTGGGGCTCACGGTGGTGTCGGAGAACGGCGGACCCGTTGACGCGGGCCAGGCGCTGCTGCGGGCCACGATCGGGCGGCTGCTGTGCGACATACCTCTATACGTCGGCTACCTCCGCGTTCTCTGGAACGAGCACCAGCAGGGCTGGCACGACCGGCTGGGGAGAACGGCGGTCGTCAGGGCGAGGGATGAGGGATGAGGGATGAGGGATGAGGGATGAATAGGCGCCAGTTACTGCAGGGCGTTGCCCTCGTGGCGGCCGGCGTGGAGCCGCGCCAGCCGCGGATTGCGGCGGTTGTCACCGAGTACCGGGAGAACTCGCACGCGGATGTCATCGTCGGCAAGTTCCTGGAGGGGTGCAAGACGCTGGACGTGGACTACCGGCCGCGGGTGCGCATTGCATCGCTCTTCATGGACCAGGTTCCGGCGAACGATACGGGCCGGGTGATCGCGGAGCGGCACGGGGTCCCGGTCTTCCCCTCCATCGAGAAAGCGCTCACCCTGGGCGGCGAGAAGCTGGCGGTGGACGGCGTGCTTCTGATCGGCGAGCACGGCAGGTATCCTTACAACGAGCTCGGCCAGCACCTGTACCCCCGGCGGCGCTTTTTCGAGGAAGCCGCGGCGGTGATGCGGCGTTCGGGACGCGCGGTGCCGGTGTTCAACGACAAGCACCTGTCTCACGCCTGGGAGGATGCGAAGTGGATGCTCGACACGGCCCGCGAGCTCAAGATCCCCTTCATGGCCGGGTCCTCACTGCCGGTGACGTGGCGCAAACCCGAGCTCAGCCTAGAGCGCGGGACGGAGCTGACCGAAGCCCTCGCCGTCGGCTACGGCGGAACCGAGGCGTACGGCTTCCACGCGCTGGAGACGCTCCAGTGCATGGCGGAGCGCCGGAAGGGCGGCGAGACGGGCGTCCGCAGCGTGCAGTGCCTCAGCGGGGAAACCGTCTGGCAGGCGGGCGACCAGGGGCGGTGGAGCTGGAGCCTCCTCCGTGCAGCTCTGGCGCGCTCGGAGAAGCCTGCGGTAGCGGGCGCCACGGATGTTCGCATCCGGGAAGCGACCAAGGAGCCGGATGCGTTCCTCTTCGAGTACCGCAACGGCTTTCGTGCGTCCGTGCTGATGCTCTACGGCCTGACGGATGAGTTCCTCTTCGCCGGAAAGGTCGCAGGCCGGGCGGAGCCCGTCTCCATGCTCTTCTGGCTGCAGGACGGGAAGCCGTTCGGGCACTTCGCCCGGCTCTGCCAGGCGCTCGAAACGATGTTCCTGACGGGGAAGCCGGCTTACCCGGTCGAGCGCACCCTGCTGACGACCGGCATCCTCGATGCCGCGATGCGCTCGCGCTTCGAGAAGGGGAGAAAGATTGAGACGCCGCAGCTCGACGTCCGCTATCAGGCCGAGTGAGTGATCAGCTCGCGGATCGGCTCGTGGCCGGGGTAGAGGAAGAAGGGCCGGCCGACCTCGTCGACCACCTGGTCCTCCCGCACGTCGAAGCCCATCTGGTGGAGCAGCGTGGCCATGACGTCCCGGTAGTGCACGGGACGCTCGTCCGCGTAGCCTCCGTCCGCGGTGGTCGAGCCGATCACCTGCCCGGTGTGCATCCCGCCGCCGGCAAGGAGGGCGCAGCTCACCTGCGGCCAGTGGTCCCGGCCGGCGTCTTTGTTGATCTTGGGCGTGCGGCCGAAGTCGCCCCAGACCACTACGGACACGTCCTTGTCCAGCCCCCGGTCGTGGAGGTCGCCCACGAGGGCGGTCACGGCCTGGTCCAGCATCGGGAGGTACTTCTTGCAGTTCGAGAAGTTGCTCCCGTGGAAGTCCCAGAACCCGTAGCCGAGCGTGACGCAGCGCACGCCGGCTTCCACCAGTCGGCGCGCGGCGAGGAACTGCTCATTGCGCAGGGAGCAACCGTCCCCTGCGGGCCGGTCCTGGCCCTTACCGTAGCGGTCGCGCACGGCCTGCGGCTCACGGGAGACATCCAGCGCCTCGATGAACTTGCTGGAAGTCAGGATCGTGAACGCCTGCTGGACCGCCACGCTCCGGGCCTCGACTTCGGAGGCGTCCACCTCGCGCCGGAAGCCGTCCACGGCCTGCAGAAGTCTCCGCCGGTCGCTCAGGCGCTGGAGGGTGATCCCGCGGAGCTTCATGTCGTCCGCGCCCTCTTCATCCAGCCGCGCCGCGCTGTGGCGGCGGCCCAGCACGCCGTAGGCCGCGGGGATGGAATAGGGAGTGTGCTGCGTCTTCTGGATCATGTCCACGAAGGGCGGGATGGCGCCGGAGCCCCCGCCGGCGATCTTCGCCACGCACGCGCCCAGGCTGGGCTGCTTCAGGTTCGTCTCTGCCTGCGTGTAGCCGCTGAGGCAGAGGGGGTTCGCGTGCTCGTCCCGCGCGCCGACCAGCGAGCGGATGATGGCGAACCGGTCCATCATCGCGGCGATCTTCGGCAGGTGCTCGGTGATCTGAATGCCGGCGACGCTCGTCGCCATCGGCTTGAACTCTCCGCGGATGTCGGACGGCGCCTCCATCTTCAGGTCGAACGTGTCCTGATGCGGCGGCCCGCCGGGGAGGTAGACGATGATCACCGCCTTCTGCGCGGGGATCTTCGCGGCGGCGCACGCCTCCGCGGCGAGGAAGTCCGCAAGCGTGAGGCCGCCCAGCGCCATTCCCCCGATGCGGAGGAACTGCCGGCGGGACACGCCGTCGCAAAACCGCTGCCTGTCGCCGTAGATCGTGAGCATGCGGTTCCGGATTACTTTACCAGGGCAGGCTTCGCCTGCTCCACCTTCACGGGCTCCACCTTCGCGGTCGGCTTCGGCTCGGGCGCCTTCGGAAGGTCGATCACGGTGCTGACGAGCTTCCCGTCTTCGACGTTGTAGATCCGGACCGTCCCGTCGAAGCTGCCGACGGCCAACTGCTTGTTGTCGCCGCTGAAGGCGACGGAGAGCATCGAGTCCGGCTGGCTGCCCAGGGTATGCTTCTTGGAGCCGTTCCCGGCGTTCCAGATGACCACGGACTTGTCGTCGCTGGCGGTGGCCATGAGGCTGCCGTCCGGCGAGTAGCACACCTCGTTCACGGACTTCTCGTGCCCGGTGACGTTGCGGGCCTGGTTGCCGTTCTGCGGGTTGACGTTCCACGTGCGGACGGTGCGGTCCGCGCCGGTGGAGGTGATCTGGTTGCCGGCGGCGTTCCAGGAGAGCGAGAAGACGATGTCTCCGTGGCCGGAGAGGGTGTAGAGGCGCTTCCCCGCGGCGACGTCCCAGACCTTGACGGAGCGGTCCGCGCTGCCGGAGGCCAGGAGGTTGCCGGCGGGGTTGTACGCCACGGCATAGACGGCGTCGGCGTGGTCCTTCAGCGTCTTGATCTCCGTCGCCTTCTCCACGTCCCAGATTTTGATGCTCTTGTCGTAGCTGGCCGAAGCGATGTTCTTGTTGTCCGGGCTCCAGGAGCAGCTGTAGATGAAGTCCGTGTGTCCGGTGATGGTCTGCAGCAGCTTGCCCGTGGCGACTTCCCAGATCTTGATCTCGCCCTGCTGCGCCGGAGGGCCGCCCGCGGCGGCCAGCTTGGTCGCGTCCGGGCTGAACCTCAGGTCGTGGACGACGTCCGTGTGACCCTTCAACTCGCGGATCGTGGAGCCGTTCGAGGGGTCCACCAGGCGGACGACCTGGTAGGTCCCGAGCGCCAGGATCTTGTTGTCCTTGCTCCAGGCGAGCGCGGCGGCCTGCGGGAGCACGGGCACGCGCAGCGCGATCTTCGGGATCTTCACCGCCGGGATCGTCGTCTCGTTGATGACGATGGTGTCCGCGGGCACGTCCGTTTTGCTCCCTTGGTCCACCCATGCCTTGAACCTGGCGATCTGCTCCTTCTTCATCGGCGCGCCGATCGGCATCTGCGGCTTCAACGTGCCTTCGAGGTACTTGATGAGCCGGCTGTCCGCGGCCTTCGGCGCGAGGACTTTGCCGCCCCGTCCGCCCTTGTCGATGGCAGCGAAGCTGATGACGGAGAAGCCCGCCTGGGGCGCCTTCGCGCCGTGGCACTTGACGCACTGCTCACGCAGCATCGGGACGATGTCTTTGCTGAAGGAGACGGCCTGGGCGTGGGCGGCGCCGGGCGCGGCGAGGATGGCCGCTGCCGCGGCGATGACGTGAGTGGTCCGCATAGTAGGATTAGATCGAGGACGACGACGAGGACGATTACGATTACGATCTACGGCTAGTGGTTGAAGACGAACTCCTTGCCGTTGATGAGCGCCCAGAGGAGGTCTTCGAAGACCTGGCGCCGCGCGACGACGGGGTCGAACTTCGGCTCTTCCTTCTTCGGCTCAGCTGGCTTCGCGTCCGGCTTCGGTTCGGCGGGCTTTGCGTCCGCGGCCTTGGTCTCGGCGGGTTTGGCGTCCGCCTTGGCCTCGGCGGGCTTCGTCTCGACAGGCTTCGCTGCCGGCGGCTTGGGGTTCACCGCCTCCGCAACCATCTGCAGGGCGGTGTCCATCTCCTGTTTGGTCGGGAAGCGGCCGAAGCAGGCGAGGTACATCTCCTCGACGATCTGGTTGTCCTTCCGCTCGCCCTTCAGGAGCGTGGCGACGAAGCCGGCGTCCGCGGAGATCTTCTGGTTGACGCCCGCGCCGTTGATCAGGTGCAGGGCCTGCGCCATGTTCGGCTCTTGGGCACGCTCGCAGTCGCAGGTGATCTGGCGCGGCGGCCGGCCGAAGACGTCCAGGAAGTAGTTAGCCACGCGGGTGTCCGGGAGCTGGATGGCGCGATACCCGCTGGGGAGCCCGCCGAACTTCTCAGGCTGCCCGGTCACCTGGCAGATGGCGTCCAGTAACTGCTCCGCGGTGAGGCGGCGCACGAAGTAGCGGCTGTACTGCCGGTCGTCCTTCTTGTTCTGCGGGAGCGGGCGGCTGGTGAGCTGGTAGGTGCGGCTGCTCATGATCTGCCGCATCAGGTGCTTCAGGTCGAAGCGGTGCTCCACCAGGTCCTTGCAGAGGTCGTTCATCAATTGCTCGTTGGACGCCGGGTTGGTGAGCCTCAGGTCGTCCACGGGCTCGATGAGCCCGCGCCCCATGAAGTGGCGCCATACGCGGTTGACGATCGCCCTCACGAAATACTGGTTCGAGGGCGCCGTCAGCCAGGTCGCGAGGTAAACCCGGCGGTCGTCCTTCGACTCCAGCGACATCGGCGTGCCGTCGTACGGGGTCGGCGGCAGGGGCTTACCCGTCTTCGGAAAGGAGATGTCGCCGCTGTCCTTCGCGGTGATGACCTGGTCCGCCGGATGGTCGCCGGTCTTCCGGTTCACCCGCGAGAAAAGGTTCGCGAACTTGTAGTAGTCGGACTGGGTCCACTTCTCGAACGGGTGGTTGTGGCACTTCGCGCACTGCACGCGGATGCCGAGGAACGCCTGGCTGACCGTCTCCGTGAGGTCCTCCGGGCTGCGGCTGATGCGGTAGAAGTTGCTGGGACCGTAGGTGAAGTTGCTGCCATTGGCGACCAGCACTTCACGCACCATCTCGTCCCACGGGCGGTTCTCGGCGACGTTGCTCCGCACCCAGCTGTAGAACGACCACATGCCCTTCTCGGTGAGTGTCTCGCGATTCACCCGCAGCAGGTCGCCCCACTTGTAGGCCCAGAAGTCGGTGTATTCGGGGCGCTCCAGGAGGTCGTCGATCAGGCGGGCCCGCTTGTCGGCGCTCTTGTCCGCCAGGAAAGCCCGGACTTCCGCCGACGTGGGCAGCGTGCCGATGCAGTCCAGATAGACGCGGCGGAAGAACTCTTCGTCGGCCGCCACGCCGGAGGGCGGGATGCGCAGCGTCCGGAGCTTCGCGAGGACCTGCCGGTCGATGAAGTTGGCCGGCTTGAACGCCTGGTACTGCGCCTCGGGAACCTGGTTTGCGAAGGGGACGGAGACCGTGGCGCGCGTGACCTGCGTCAGGTACATGATGGTGATGCTGGTCTCGCCCACGCCCTTCGTCTGGATCTTTCCGGCCTCGTCGACCGCGGCGATGCCCTCCTCGTTGGAGGAGTAGCGCGCCCAGCTCGTCACGTCCTCGGTGTGGCCGTCGCTGAAAGTCGCCGTCACCGCGAGCTGCTGCTGATCGTTAGAGCCCAGCGTGCGCTGCGCCGGCGTGACCTCCAGCTTCGTGATCTTCGGGTCCTTCTCGGAAGGCGCCGGCATGCCGGCGGCGATCCACTCCGCAATCACCCGGTACTCCACCGACTCCGGCTTGAAGCGCATTCCGCCGGCGTGGGGCACCGTCAGGGTGGACTTTGTAAGCAGAAGGCTGTTGCCGGGGTCCGAGCGCTGGATGCGGCGGCCGCCGCTCTCGTGGAGGAGCCGGTCGTAGTCCAGGTCCGGATCGTATCCGCGCAGAGTCAGCCGGAAGCCGTTCTTGCCGGCCGCCGCGCCGTGGCACGAGCCCATGCTGCAGCCAGACTTGCTCATCACCGAGATGACGTGGTTCTGGAAGCTCCACACGAACGGCTTCGTGACGTTTTTGGCCGCGAGCTTTGCCGTTGCCTGGAGGCCCTCCGCCTTGACCAGGAGGGCTGCGGCGCCGTCTCCGACCGGCCGGGCGACCCCGTCCGCGGAGACCGCGAGTACTTTGGGGGACTTGCTGAGGTAAGTGGCCTTTGCAGTGAGGTCCACCTGTGTGCCGTCCTTGCGGACGCCGGTCACGAGGAGCTGCTGCCGGGATTTTGGACCGTCCAGCACGATCCTGGCGGGCCCGATGGTGAGGGAGACCACGGGAGCCGGCGCGGCTGCGGCGGGGGCGGCCTTCGCCCTGGGCGCGGCGCTGCTCTTTGCGGGAGCGCTGCTCGCGGGAGCGGAGGCGACGGCCGAGACGACGGCACAGACGCTGAAAGACTTCAGGAACGGGCTCATACGGCGGACTCCGATCGGACCGGTACGGGCATCGGGATGGGCGGGAAGCGGCTGCCTCGACAGGCAAACGGACCTAGTCTAAGACAAGGGCAACCGGGAGAGAGTTTCGCGTTTCACCACCCGATGGTGCCAGTAAGGGGTACGGAGGCATGACGTGCCGCCCTGAAGGAGCAACTCTACCGGCAGCGCGACCCTCGCGTCAGCCGTCACTCGGCCGCGGTCCGACGCCGTCACGTCTCGCTCCTGGAGGTGGACCTTCATTCCGAGCGCGTAGCGGCCCGACTCGTCGAACTGCCAGCCGTCGAAGAACCAGAAGCCTGAATAAACGGGCCGCCCCTTGGTTCCGGGGTCGGACACTCGCGAGATGGGCGCGTAGCGGAAGCTCTCCCCTTCGAGGACCTCCTTCCAGGTCTTGCACGTCGAGTATTGCGGCGCGTCCGCCGGCTGGGCGCCCCGCGCGTTCGGGGTCATAAAACAGCCCAGCAGCACAAGACCCGTCCATCCCAAAGCCGGCAACACAGTGCGAGAGCCCATGGACCCTCCTCCTGTCGATTCCACCGGTTCGCCACGGCCCGAACGTCAGCCTGCGGGAAGCCGGGAATCTCAGAAGTCACTTGAACCGGAGCAGGCCGGCTGTTATACTCTGCTCGCCCGCGGGGGTAACTCAGTGGTAGAGTCACTGCCTTCCAAGCAGTTGGTCGCGAGTTCGAGTCTCGTCCCCCGCTTCTTTCTGGTGGCACCTTTCACAACGAAGGGTGGCCGCGACGGTCACCGCCGAGGCCAACTACTTCTGCGCTCCGACCCGGCTCCAGCCGGCGCGACGCGCCGGCTGGTCTGCCTCCTGAACGACACCTCGAACCAGCAGACCGGGCGGTCGGGACAGTTAGCTGCCCAATGTGACCTTACGAGCGGCGGTGCAGACGGCCGTACCGCCGTACCGCTTGTTCAGGTAGGTGAGCCCTTCCGTTTCGCGCCCGTCGACACCAATCTCAGTCAAGTCGCCTCGGCAGAGACATCGCACGCGGGTCTCATCTCCGTTGGGCTCGATGAGCATAAGATCTGCCTCTGTTCCCTCGAGGCTGGGGATGCGGTTTACCAGACGTGCACAAAGTCCTTTCACGGCCTCTCTCCTATTCTCTCCAGCAAATAGAGAGCGTGACCAACGACCGCTCGAATGAAGTGGCCCTCCTGCAACTGTGGGTTCGCACTCCGCCGCGGTCGTCCCTTCGTCGGGACCGCCGCGGTCCGCTTCCCAGCACCGCTGCCCGCCTGCCGATGGGTTCTGTCTGCCAGCCCACGGCGAATACGACGACTTGCGGACGGTAGCGCGCTCCACTGCCTCTACAGCAGGTCCTGGGCAATCTTGAGGCCGTGTCCCACCTCATCAAGCAGGGCGTCCGAGAGCGTGCCAGCAAAGGTAGACAGTTTGGCACGGTCGAGCGTGGTGACCTGGTGGCACAGCGCCACGCTATCTCGCGTCAGTCCGCCTGAGCCGGCAGGGAGCGGAACCGCTGTTAGGCCCCTTTGTGCTTGTGACGCCGATGTCGAGACGGGCACGACGATCACTGAACGCCAGTTGGGAGACTGGTTGAACCCGTCATGGGAAACGACGATCACCGGCCGGGTGCCCTGCTGCTCAGCCCCCTGACCGAGGGGCCAGAGTCGCCCAATAGACGTCCCCGCGCTTCATCGCGCTATGCGCCGCCCGACCGTATCGAGCAAATGTTCAACTCCCGCCGCTTCGAGCTCCGAATCCAAGTCGTCGGCTGTACCGCCGGCCTCCCGGGCGTATCTCAGGATCGCCTCGTGAACCCGCCGACGCTGGAGATCGGCCAACCACTGGTCGACTGCTTCCCGGACAAGGGCCGTGAAAGGACGGCCTGTACGCCGTGCCTCCGCCTGCAGTTGAGAGTAGACGGATTCAGGTAGCGGCAGGTGCAGGTTTTTCATCGGATTTCGGGCCATTGGGCGAGGCTCATCCTTCTAAGTATGACACACTTCCTGACATCTGAGACAACCCTTCGGACTGGCACCCGCCCACTCGGGCTGTCGCACAGATGCGTGCTGCTCCGGCACCCGCGTTCCCTCGATGAAGGACGCCCTGGCCCCAGCGGGTCGAAGCGGTGCCGACGCTGGGGACCGCGGCCGAACGATACCGAACACGGCTTCCCCTAGTTCGAAATCGCTACGGCGGCGAGAGCCGCCCGCCCCGCGTTCTGAGAACCCGTCCTCGCGGCGGCTTCCCTCTCGCTCCATCGCCGCCCCGCGCCCCGGCGTCGATATCGGGCGCGCCGTCAAGCGTTGGCGTGGCGACGGCAAGGCCCAGGGCTGGAGCCCCAAGACCCTGACGGACCGCGAGAAGACCATGCAGCGGTTCCTTTGGCAAGCGCGGCCGCATGGGTTTCCTCCCTTCATGGGCGCACCGCCAGCGCAGTTCCCTCCGGCTGGCGCTCTGGTCCCCAGTCTGCTTCAGATCTTCCCCCGAAGCAGGTCGGCGCCTCGCAGCGGTGATGTAAGGATGAGTGCGTAAAGACACGGGCATGGTGCTTCCCGAATCGACCACCGGACGGCGACCAGCCAACCGCTCGCCTAAACGGAGAAGCACCCGTCTCTTCTCGTTCCTCGTGGCGGCCCTTGCCGAGAGCTCCAGGAGCCCGGCACCGCCGAGGCGGGTGGGAGATGCGGGGGGATCGTCGCCGCATCGTTGTTGTTATTTGCCGGCGGGGAAGCGGTGCTTGAGGTTGAGGAAGGGTTTTTCATAGAGGTGGAAGCTGGCCACGGCGGTGAGGGTGACGAGGGTGGAGCTCAAGGTGATCAGCAGGATGGCGGAGGGCCAGGTGGGGTGGGCAGGGTCGAGATAGTTGAAATGGTGCAGGGCATGGGCGGTGGCGTAGGCGAGGGGAAGGTGGAGGATGTAGATGCCGTAGCTGTAGCCGCCGATGCCGCGGAGGACGCGGAGCTCGTAGAAGCGCCGGGGGATGCCGCGCAGCGCGGCGGAGTCGATCGACCAGACGAGCAGTGCGGTGAACACGCCCGCGAGGGCGCTGTAGAGCGCGACACTGAGCCAGGGGTGGCGCGTCGGGTCGAATCCCTTGGCGGTGAGAAGCACCAGCGCCAGCGCAATGGGGCCGGTGTAGTTGGCGAGGCGGCGGATGCGTCGCTCTCCGTCCGGTTGGCGGAGCAGCAGTGCGATCAGCGCCCCCGCGGCCAGCGGGTCGGCACGCGTGGGTGTCCACATGTAGATGGCGAACCAATGCACCCCCGCGGCGGTCAGGACGAGGCGCAGCGCGAGGGCGGCGATGATCGCGGCGATGCAGATGCGGATGAGCGCTGGTGCGGAGAATGCGAACACCACCAGAGGCCAGGCGAGATAGAACTGCTCCTCGACCGACAGCGACCAGAGTGGCATCATCACTTGTGTCCACCGATCCCAGGTCGGCTGCATCGGCACCCAGTAGTTGGCGGTGTACGTCCATAGCCACGGCTGCGCGCGCCAGAGCTGCGGCGAGGATCCGACGGTGAGGAGGAGCAGGAGCACGGCGGCGAGGAAGGCGAAGTAGAGCGGGAAGATGCGCAGCGCGCGGCGGGCATAGAAGTTGCGGAGGTAGTGCGGCGTGCCTTTGGCGTCGAGGAGGATTCCGGTGATGAGGAATCCCGAGATGACGAAGAACAGATCGACGCCCGCCCAGCCGATCTGCAGCGCGCCCGCGGCTCCATAGGTGGTGGGGAGCCACGCGGAGTAGTGGCTGACGACCACGGCGAGGATAGCAGTCCCGCGCAGCCCGTCGAGCCCGCGCCACTTCGTATGCCCGGCGGATGTTCCCATCATGCTGCTGATAGGTGCGGCGGCGCGGGAAGCGGACATGGGCGGGAAACGCCGGGGCGGAAGCGCAGTGGAACCGTCATTCTTGCCGCTGGGGTCGCGGTAGTGATCCAGACGCCGTCGGGGCACGGAAAGGGCGACAGTTCCCTACCACCCCTTCGCACTCTTCCGTCGCCATGGCGCACGAGTGTCACGCGGCCACGCTGGGGATGACCTGGCGCAGCAGCCGGTGTGTGACCGCCTGGCTTAAGAGTCCAGCAGATGCTCGCAGTTGTCCAGCACGACCAGGAGTGTCCGTGAGGAGAGGGCACCCTCCTGCGGTTGAGACAAGGCGGCGGTCGGTCGCCGCCTATGCTTTCAACGGAGTTCCCGCTGGGAGGTTGCGGCGTCGCTGCAAGCTAATCGCGATTGGCAAGCTGCATAACCCTCTCGGAGGAGTTACCGCCACGCAATCCCCTGCCGGGCGAGATCACCATTGGAGAATGGCAAGCGAACCTCGCCGAGCGGCCCGCGATGGTGCCGTCGGACGCTTAGACCTCATCTTCCAACACGCGGGCCGTCTCGTGCTCGCTCGCCGATTGCCCTATGCGTGAGCGAAAGCGAGCCACTCGAGGGCAAGCACTACCACTGCGGTGACCGAGGTCCAGGCTGGCCAGAGTCGTGAAGGCGCTGCCGGCGACCCCCCCACGGGATCAGCGGTCTTCGTGTCGCAGCCCCATACTGCCACGGCGAAACACACACCATACGTAACCACCAACCCGATCACGCCTGCCCGTGTGGTCGGGTCAACCGCCTGCCCCATGAGCATGACCATCAACGCCGGCACCGAGAGAAGGCCCGCCTCAACGGCCAGCAGAAACTGCGGGCGAGACAGTTCGCCTCTTAGCGGCCTGATGGCTTCTCTCAGGGCGAGAACCATGCCGGCGAGGAACGGAAAGCCTGCGGCAATCAGCAACCACCGGGGCGCGCCCAGATCAACCATTCCCTTTGCGTCGGAAAATGGTATCAGGCCTCCGACAAAGAGGTATGTGCCGTTGTGCCCCAGGCAGAACACCACCGTCATCAAGGCCAGGAATCGAACCAACGGCCGGCGCCGTGTCCCCTGGGCGACGCAGAACGGGATAACCGTGGCCAGCGTGCCAAACAAGACACCGCCCCAGGTTACAAGCCACGGGACGGGTGTGTTGCCTCTCACGTGACCAGCCGGCAGAGGTGTTAGCATCACGATCCGATCGACGTGTCCGCCACCGAGGAGGAACCCCAGAGCGTGACCGAGCTCGTGGCCGATCACCGCCAGGTGCATCCCCGCGACGAACGCCGCAAGTAGTATCCCAGTGACTCTAATCAAAGAGATTGCCCTCTGTGAAGTCACCTGAGCTCGGCGATTTAGGCCCAGGAGCGAGCCGATCCTCCCGTACAGCACCAACGACCCAAAGGAATTGGCTGCATGATCACATGCTACCCCGTAAAGGTTCCGACAGCCCTCGTAAGGCTCTGACACCGTCAACGGTCACGTCCGCAGCGGACAAAGAAGCAGCCGGACGCGAACCGCCGTGCCTTCGCCGGCCTTGCTCTCGATGATCATCCGCCCACCATGGGCCTCCGTGATGCTCCGGCAGATCGCCAGACCCAGCCCGGTGCCGCCCGTGCCGGCGGATCGAGCTGCATCGACCCGGTAGAACCGCTCGCCGAGGTGCGGCAGGTGCTCCGGCGCGAT
>JGI10216J12902_100031320_pt1 | contig 14107 bp, 12 predicted proteins | sample KanNatreferecore_FD_12902 | JGI IMG/M metagenome (IMG submission 12902)
ACAAGACCATCCATGGTACTCTTAATTTCTGAAATGGGTTTGTCATCTTCGTTCAGCGCGTACAACGTTGAAGTGTTATTCAAGTCAGAAAAATACACGTACCGGACGACATCGGTCTGGTTAAGAACAGTCTTCAAACGATCAGTGTTCGACAAGCTATTCTCGGAAGATTCTCGAGCTTCAAGACGGATACGATTTGCCCAGCTGCTGATGATATCGTCTGAATATTGATTTACGGAGTATAAGATGGCATCGAGCTGGTTTTCATACGTTCCGCGAATGATCGCTTCGTTCTTGTTCAACAGATCGAGTTCATAGATGACGAGTGCGACCGGAAGGATAGCGATCACGACAAATACCAGTGTAATCTTTTTAAGCGGGTTGCGCATGATTGCAATTACTCACTTGAAGGTATTGAAAAAAAAATCCATTAGACTCGGTTATAGAGTAAAACGAAGATGTTCGATTTTAGTTAAGACTGGATTTTTCCGGATACCGGGGCGTGAACTGGCGGTAAAAGTTTTTGATTTCGGTGAGATCCTTTTGATAGTCGCCTGTGGGGTAGAATAGTTTTCCGAATCCTGCGTTCTTTCTGCCATAGTCCAGGTAGCCGAGGACAATGGGTACTTTTGCTCCTAGGGCGGTATAATAAAATCCCGATTTCCATTCCTTGACGTAACTACGTGTTCCTTCGGCGGGAATCAACAAAATCAATGACGTGGTGTTGGCGAACATGTGGATCATCATGTCAACCATGTTGTTGTGTTTGGAGCGATCAACAGCAATTCCACCCATAGCACGCATCAAAATACCCAGCGGAAAATTGAAGAGACTTTTCTTGGCCAGGAACCGAACGTTTACTCCAGAAGCGTAAAGTGTGGCAAGCGCGATTGGAAAATCCATATTGCTCGTATGAGGGGCCCCTACCAGCACACATTTTTTAACAGATGGATCAAGGACGCTTCCGGTTTTCCAGCCGATGAGTTTGAGGTAGAGTTTAGCAAGCCACTTCATAATATTGGCTAAGCGCTCTTTTCCTCGAACGCCAGCTTGGGAACTGGTTTAGCGCCTTTAACAGCGAGGATGGTAAGGATTACAGAAAGGAATAGAGATCCCGACATAAAAATGTATGATGCGCTAAAGCCACCTGTTGTAGCGTTCAGGTAACCCACGATATAGGCGCCAACAAATGATCCAAGGGCGCCGAAACTATTGATAATTGCCATAGCGCCCGGTGCAACATTGTGTGGAAGGACTTCAGGTATAATGGCAAAGAATGGGCCGTAAGGCGCATACATTGCTGCTCCGGCAACGGTAAGCAAGACAAAGGACAACCAGAAATTGTCTGGTCCAATCAGATAAGAGCAATAAAAGGCAATTGCGCCGATGAGTAACAACGGCCAAACGAAAATCTTGCGATTAAGTGTTTTGTCCGAATAATACGACGCAGTAAACATCCCAATGATAGCGAATACATATGGCAAAGAAGATAGCCATCCAGTTGTTACGATATCCATGTTTGGTGCCGCCTTGATGATCGAAGGAAGCCACATCACAAATCCATATACTCCGATACTCCAAAGCGCATATTGAAAACAAAGCAAGACAACCACACGAGACCTGAAAGCTTCGCCATAGTTCCGAACAGGCTTTATTCCCTGTTGTTCTTGCTTTAGTTTATCGTCAAGAGCGCGTTTTTCTTCATCCGTTAACCAGCTAGCCTCAGCAGGTTTATCATTCACAAGCCTCCACCAGAAAAATGCCCACACAATGGCAGGAATTCCTTCGAGAATGAACATCCAGCGCCAGCCAACGGCCTTGATAAGATAGCCGGATAGTATGGACATCCAGAGGATAGTGGCAGGATTTCCGAGGATGAGAAACGTATTTGCTCTTGAACGTTCGGACTTCGTAAACCAACGACTTAACAGTATTAGCATCGCAGGCATGACAGCACTTTCCACCACCCCCAACATAAATCGAATGACAATGAGTATCCGCACGTCGCTTAACATACCTGTAGCGGTTGCAAGCATACCCCAAAGGATAAGCGACCAGAAGATCAGCTTCTTTGCACTTTTATTAGCCGCATAAAGAGCACCGGGAATCTGAAAAAAAAAGTAGCCTAGAAAAAACAGTGAGCCTAACAACGAAGACGTGGCACCGGTGATCTTCAGGTCTTCCGCCATTCCCCCCGCAGCGCCAAATCCAAAATTTGCTCGGTCGAGGTAGGCCAGACTGTATGTTATGAAGGCCACTGGAATGAGTCGATACCAGCGAGATTGGGCGATTGTGTTTTCCATTCTTAGTTGTAGTTGAATAGCCGTTGCTGTCACGCTATATTACCATATTAAGGTAATTAGACCAAATGGGCAATGAACAAGGGGCAACGATCAGTGATCAATGACTAAATTAATGAAGAATGATGAATGAGGGAATTACTCTGGCGCCCGCATGCGGCGGGCATTTGATAGATTGTCTGTGAACTAAGTGTGTACCCTGATGCTTAAGCGCAGAGGACTCAGAGAAAATCACGCAGAGGATCGCAGGGTCTGATCACTTACATCTCCGCCGCTCTCTGCGCTGCAATTCCTCTGCGAGCTTTGCGGTTAAAAGTCGGGGTACGCCGTGAGCAATAAGGAATGAAAATGTAGTTTCACGCACGAGGACTCGGACCCAGTCCCGATATCTAGCGGGTCGCAAAGTCCCAAACAAGTGATTTACTTTCGAATCAATCACAAACCATTCATCATGGAAAATGGACCAACAAATCACTCATCGATCGTATACTTCGTCAATCTGTTTTTGAAGGTTTTGCCTCGCGGAAAGGGCTTGCTTCGAAAAATTTTCCCACCTACACTCCAGGACAATCTTGCCGGAGTAACCGATCTTTTTTAATTCGGCCAGGTAGGGTCGGAAATCATCACCGGCCACTCCGGGTGGAGCGCGGTTTACTTTTTCGGCAATATCAACGTGGATAAGTTTTTTTTTGGTCTTTGCTATTATGGCCGGCTTCTCGCCTTCCATCAGCATGTGGTATATATCCACGCAAAGCCAGAAGTTGGGTTGATCAACTTTATTAACGACGTCAAACGCTTCCTCTGCGGTGTTAATAAAGTTAGTTTCCGTGCTGTTGAGATTTTCCAACGCAAGATCAATTTTATGTTTTTTTGCCAACCGCGATACTTTGCCAGCGATGCCGATGAATTGTACCTTTGCTTTGCTATAATCGAACCCATCCGGTACACGACGTGCTCCTCCACTACCCCATATCACCATCGTTATTCCCGCACGGTTACAACGTTCAAAAACAGTTTTGGCATAAGCTAGTATTGCCTCTTCTTTGACGTCGGGTCCAACGAGTTTCAGATCGCCGGGCATAAAAATGTTCATTGCAATAACGGAGGTCTTGAGGCCGCGGAACTGTTTCAACCTCTCTTCGAACTGTTGATCCGTAATTTTTATCGGCGAAAAACACTTCACAATCGACTCCACCAGATAGTTATAACCGGTTGCGTGAAGCAAGCTGTCCTGTTCGAAATCAGCAACGACGCCGATCTCCGGCTTTCCTGCTTTGTGCTGGGCAGATACGGATATAATGGAAAAAAGAAAAAGGGAAAAAACCGTGAGCTTCATGTGATAAAGATAGGATTAATCAGATGGAAGTAAATTTTCCCGCACACATTCTGGATGACCTATAAAAAAATTAGCGCAAGCATTAAGGAGTTCCTTAAGCTTGCGCTATTATAAATAACGCATTGGTTACTTATTTCACATGCTTGCTAACAACTTTAGCAAGTTCAAACATGGAGATCTGATCTTTGCCGTCGAATAATGTTTTCAATTTTCCATCAGCATTGATCATTCTTCTGTTTTTGCTGTCCTGAAGTCCGTTCTTCTTTATATAATCCCAGATCTTCTTAATGACTTCAGTCCGTGGTAGTGGCTTGCTTCCAACTACTTCAGCAAGTGTAGGACTTGGAGTCAGTGCTGCCATGAATGCTGCATTAGGCTTCCTCGCAGATTTCTTAGCTTTCTTAGGTGCTGCCTTTTTAGCTGCTTTCTTTACCACTTTTTTTGCTGCTTTCTTAGCGGCTTTTTTAGCCGGTTTCTTTGCTGCTTTCTTCGCAGCTTTCTTCGCTTTTTTTGCCATAGCGTTTTTTAAATTTAATAGTTAAAAATTTGACACTGATTGTTTGTAAAATGGATACCTAGTGATAACTCGGTCGCGAACGTACTATACATCAAGAATCCGTTTTTGATATTTCTCCTCTGAAATTACCTCCTAAAAATACAGGTGTAGTACAAATTATCCTAATGTACTCTCTCAAGAACGCAAGGCGACATCACTCTATTGTTGAGTTGTAGCAATGATAATTACTCAAGACATGAACGCTATATAGGCATGGTATTGTCGAATGAAGTTGTCGGATACATTAACTATAACGCGACTGCAAGTCCCTGAACACCTTCAAGCTTTGCTTTAACTTACACAGTGCTAAAACGCGCATTTCTAAGCATGAATAAGATAACGAGGATGTGATTTGCTTGGCTATTCCAAGACTGATTATTCCTGAAATGACTCTCACTAATTACTTGCATAACCTATGAGATCAACATGACTTTAAAGCATTAGTTTATCGTATTTTCAGAGGGAAAAAGGCTAAAAAAAAATTTAGAAAATTTTCTTAATAATACCCGTGAGACTCGCAAGATCATAAGGTTTATGTAATTTGCGCGTATAAGCAGAGCCGATGAAACCCTCGTTTGACTTGCTTCAGGAGACTCTTTCCCACTTCAAAGAAGGTGCTAAATCTGTACGTGCTCATACAGACGAGACGACCTATGTAATTACTCCCGCTGATGCTGGTTTGTTCTGGGTTTACATCGAAGAGGGAGATTTTCAGAAAACAAAAACTGACTCCCTCGAGAGGTACTTCAAAGACGTATTTGGGATAGAGGCGAAGTATTGAATTAAGTTAACAGTTAAAGGTCAAGAGTTAATAGTGTGCACGGCTTGAGCTTGGCGATAGCCGCGAGCACACCCTTTTAATTTTAACTATTAACGTTTCTTCAGCATAGGAAACATACGGCGTATATCCGCTTCGTTCGGTTGAGTGCCGTATTCGCAGATCTCGAACGCTTCGGCATGCTGAACCTGAGTCGCAGCATCCTTACCATACCATTTCTCGAGAGAAGTTCTTACTTCAGGTGTGATCTTAACCGCACGGTTGGTGGCCAGCCATGCCTCACGTTTGGAGACCTCCGAGGGAACCTGGTCCAGGTAACCACCAATCCATGGAAGCCATTCGTATACCTGCGAGGTATGAGCGTCAAGCGCATGAATCTTTTGCGCAAAGACTGAACTTATATCCACCGCTATATCCGGACGGAAAGCATTTGGTCTTTGGAAAAAATCCTGGAAATATAGAAAGACCGGATTTTTCTTTAACGGCGGGGTGTCTGCAGCAACATTAGGTACCGCCACCATATACGCGGCATCCTGAACGAGGACTCCAGTGTATCGGTGATCGGGGTGATAGTCATTGGGGCGCGGTGCAATAACAATATCAGCGTTCCACTCACGGATCTTTCGAATGACTTGAAGGCGAACCTGAAGCGACGGTAGAAGTTCTCCGTCATGGTTATCCAGCACGTCATATTCAACGCCGTAGCGTTTACCTGCCTCTTTTGCCTCGGCCAACCTCCGTTTAGCTAGCATTCCGCCACCCTCCGACTGATGTCCGGCATCACCGTTGGTAACTGCTACAAACTTCACCGCATAACCCATCTTTGAGAAAAGAATAGCGGTTCCACCTCCATCCTGGTCGCAGTCGTCGGGATGCGCGCCAATCATGATAATACGGATAGGAGTTGTCTGTGCGTATGCGGCAATGCATATGACAATAAGCAAGGGAATGAGATAAAACTTTTTCATGGCAAGATCTGATGAAGTTGGTTGATGCCGATGAAAGTATGATTTTCCCTCGAAATCTACTACGACAATGGATAAAAGTAATCGCTGGCGAATACGAGTGGACATCCCCTCGCTTGGCCATGCGCGGAAATTGCCTTGAATAAGAGAGCGTTTTGTGTTTACCTTTCGCACTTACCGCACAATATGAACCTGAAGATTTTATACAGCTGCCTGATAGCATTGTTTGTTCTTTCCATTACACAGCTTTACGCCCAGAAAAAAGTTGATCATATTGTCCGCCGTACAACTGATTTTGAACTCACGGGTGATGGACTTGCTTCGTCCTGGGAAAAGGCCACCTGGATTACTCTTCCAAAGCGCAAAGGATCGGTATCCTATCAAACAAGAGCAAAGCTGCTTTATTCGGAAACCGGTGTGTATGGAATGTTCGATTGTTCGGACAAAAAGATAACGGCTACGCTAAAAGAAGATTTCGCGGACCTTTGGAACGAGGATGTGATAGAGATTTTTTTCTGGACGGATGAGTCGACTCCGCTATATTTTGAATATGAACTTTCACCACTCAATTATGAGCTGCCCATACTTGTACCAAATTTTGGAGGTGACTTTCTCGGCTGGAGACCATGGCACTATGATGACGCACGCAAAACCAGGCACGCCACGAAGGTGATCAAAGATGACAAGGGTAATGTAACGTCATGGGTGGGCGAATTCTTTATTCCCTATGCGTTGTTAAAGCCGCTTCAAAACGTGCCGCCAAAATCCGGAACTATCTGGCGGGCGAACCTTTACCGTATCGATTACGACGAAGCTTACACAGGCTGGACGTGGCAACCAGTCCAGACGAACTTTCATGACATTAAAAACTTCGGAACGATTCAGTTCGAGTAAACTCACCAACGGGGTCGAATGCCTGGTGCGAAACGAAATTCGAGACTTTGATAATACTCAAGGGTCTTGTCAGGTTTTTCGAAACCTGCGGGTATCTCCTTTTTCGAAAATGTCTGGAAGTAAAGCACACATGAATTTCGCCACCACACAGCTTCCTTGTACTGAATTGCAAGCAAACTTCTCACCTGTTTGAAGCGATCATCATCGATCTTCCCCTGTAACTTATTCCACGCAACCTGCATTTTACGAACGGACTCTGCTCCATTGTAATAATGGCTGCACAATTCCTCCCAAAGGTTTTTGCCTGATTTCATTTTATGATCCCAGGGCACATGGTGAAACCAAAGCAGATATTCCTCCGGACAATCTTCCAATCGTTCATAGATCCGTTGCACCTCAGGGGCGTATTGACCCAGCGCGTTACTTCCTTTGGAGGATCTTTCGAACCCAATTCCTAAGTCATCCGCCTGATGGTAATACACCGATGTCCAGTCGGCGCGCGGCTTATCCTTGATCCATGGAGCGGGGCCGTAGTGATGGTCCCATCCCATAATATGATGTAAACCAAGAGGTGTCATGTAGTTTACGGCAGCCTCCCGTGAATCCATCATAATGTGGCTTAGTGTCTGAACTACTTCTTTTTGATTGTTATAGGTCATTCGTATCCATTCATTTGCAATTTCTTCGGCAGACAGATCTGGGTCCCAGGCCAGCCGCGCAAATGAATACCAATTGGATTGAGCGATGGGATGTCCGCACCAATTACGATCGTTTCCGATATTCGCAACGCCTGCCATACCGGAAATCTTATGGTTTTCCAATGATCCATCAATCACTTTCGAGACGAATGATCCCTTACCTTTCGAATGTGTATCCGAGTCAAGACATTCCTTAAACAATGTTGCCAGGTACACCAAATGAGTAGCATACCCCAGGTACTCCTGAGTGATCTGAAATTCCATCATTAACGGAGTCGAAGGCATAGCGCCGAACAACGGATGAAAGGGTTCACGTGGTTGAAAATCGACGGGGCCATTTTTTACTTGCACCAATACATTTGTTAAGAACTTTCCATCCAGCGGTTTGAACTCATTGTAAGCTTGTTTGGCGCGGTCTTCCGGAACGTTATTGTCGTATACAAATGCCCGCCACATCACGATACCGGGATAAGGCGCTAATGCCTGTGCAAGCATGTTAGCACCGTCGGCATGAGAGCGCTGATAGTTTTGCGGACCAGGTTGCCCTTCGGAATTCGCTTTCACCACAAAGCCGCCAAAATCGGGTACGTACGTATATATCTCTTCGATCTTTTTCCTCCACCATTCTTTTACCTCGGCGTCAAGAGGATCTGCCGTCTTAAGTCCTCCAATCTCGACGGGTGCACTGAAGCGCGCTGTGAGATAGATCCTTATCCCATAGGGGCGAAAAACATCAGCGAGCGCAGCAACCTTCGCAAGGTAGAGTGGAGTCAGCGCCTGAGCATTCGCATTGACGTTCGTAACCACTGATCCATTAATACCGATTGAAGCATTGGCGCGTGCATAATCATAATATCGTGGATCAATGTAGTCAGGAAGTTTATGCCAGTCCCACAATGAAAATCCTGCGTAACCACGCTCAACAGTGCGGTCAAGATTATCCCAGTGATTAAGAATACGATATTTAATCCTCGGCGCACTCTGAATGGCAAGGCTTGTTATATGTTCATTTGTTTGAAGCAGACGTATAAGATGGAAGGTTCCGTATAATACCCCGACATCGTTGTTGCCCGCGATGATCGTGCATTGTTTGTTTTTTACCGTTGCCGTAATTATGACGTATCCTTCCGGGCCAAGCGTTGTAAGCTGTTCATCCAGTCTCAATGATGCAATCAATTTTGACCCGGAAGGAGTTCCAAGAATTAGCGTACCATTTGAATTGACAGCAGCTGTTGAGTTCAACGCGACGCCCAACAAACCCTTTGTCGCCGTCAACAATTCATTCTTTGCGACTGTAAGCGTGGGTGTCGTCTTTTCAAGATATAGAGATTGGATTGCGTTCTTATATTCCTTCAATAAGAGCTGGTCTGTGATCTGATCATAACGCAACCACAAACGATAGCCATCTTCCGCGAAGACCTCGCTGATCGCCAGGAAAATAACAACAACTGCAAGACGTAGAGGTATGCGAAACATAATCAATTAAAGTATCGACTGGCAAATTCCAGGAATGTCGGCCAGTTGGGGCCAGGTGTATGACCCCCGCTGTGCTGACGGAATGCAATATCACCATCGGTAAGTGTAGTTTCAACAGGCGGAAATTCCACCGCACCAAGATCCTTCTTGCCGAGGAGCTTGTAGACAGGACCCGCATGAACCGCAGCGAGGAACATGCCTTTCGGATCCACCCAACCGTCGCCGGTCAGACCACTGCCGATGAACACTGGTCTCGGTGCGCATAATGCAATCAGCTCATGTGAATCCACGGGCAGATCATTCCAATTCAACGGTCCGGCATACTTGATAAAATTCGGGGCCATCCAATGATATTCTCCTGATGCCGCAACGTTTTCTACGAGCTCACCATAATTCCTGCGATGAAGCTTTGCGCCTCCTTCGCCCGAAGAGCTAACATAGGCGATAGCAAATCGTTGATCATAAGCCATAGTAACTGCTGCTGCCTTGCCGAACCGGGAATGCCCCTCGATACCAACTTGCTTTGAGTTCACATCTTTGTCGGTTTCAAAGTAGTCGAGAGCTCTACTTGCACCCCACGCCCATGCTCTTAACGCCCCCCAGTCATCAGCCTTTCGGATTTTTCCTTTATTAACAAGACCGATAATACCGGAAGTCAGACCAGCTCCATTGTCGGCTTGTATACTTGATGGATATATTAATGCATAACCCCATCCCCTTTCGAGTACCTGTTTCTGCCAGGTAGGGCCCTGTGGTGGGTTTGTGGGCCTGGGAAACCATGAGGGCCAAACAAATGTAAACTCCATCATGACGGGTACGGGACCCGTTGCAGATGCCGGCGTCGTCAATGTAACTTGAATATCGACGGCGACGGACGGATATGAAGAATTATCCACGTGACCAATAAGTTTTTTTGTCACAACCTCGATGCCTTCAACGGTTTCACTGCTCTTACTGGCCACTTCCCACTTTACGGAAGGAACGTTGTTTGGAACACGTCCATAGATCTCCCTGTCAAATTCTTCAATGAGTTCGGCACGTCGTCTATTCCACCAAACCTTCGAAGATGTTACCTTCTTGCCATTCTTTAACAACAATGCATCCGGAAGTTCGGGGTAAGGGTTGGCTTTTGCTTCATCGTAATTAGCCGCGTTCGGCGCATTTGGATCATTACCATTTGCACCCTGCCGGATGGAAGTAATCCCCAACAGCTCCATCATTTTCTTATGATCCGCGGACGACGCCTGCCTTAACTTCTCAAAGTAAGCATCACGTTCCTCCTTTGTCATGGAATTCACATCCTGGCACACAACGTGAGTAGTAATGGAGAGACTGGATAAAATTGTGACTGCAAGACAGAGGATTATTTTCATCAGCAATAATTCATGAGGAAATTATTTCCATTGAAATGCAAAGTATTCGCATTGGATTTTTCCTGTGTTACGAATACCATGAAAGTCATTTGAAGCCGCAAATACAAAATCGCCCGGAGACATCGGATATTCCTTGTTCTCCACCATCATCGTAGCGTTACCTTTTATCAGCAGAATGATTTCTTCTTCAGCGTGTTTATGTGGAGCGTGGCTGGGAAGACCGGCATTCAGGGTAGTCACGTGCATCTCAAAGCGGGAAGTTGTCGCGGTAGGTTTATTGAAATAATCACGACGACCTCCTACATCCGTAGTCTTGAACGGCAAGTCATTCCAATCCAAAATAAAGGATCCACCGTTGCTCTTTCCTCTGTCAACGTCGACACCGGATTTTGCACTGTACCTGAGTCTGTAAAAAACCAGGGGTCCTGAGCCGCGATTTTCATGAGAGAATTTGTCATTAGGCATCAAAAAAACTACGCTTCCCGGCCCAATGGATTTGTCCTTACCTTTCCATCCATTGATGGTAAGTGTCCCCTCCTTAACGATCAGTAATTCTTCCACGTTCGACATCTCTTTAGTTGGAGTTTGTCGTTCTCCGGGTTTCATCGTTTCAATTGAAACTTGAAGAGGCTCGAGAAAGGCAGTGCTGCCACTTAGGACTTGTTCGTGCGGGGCTTTAGAAGCTTTCCAAACGTAGATTCCTGATGAGATCGCATTGGGCTGACCAAAGCACCAGTTACCAACAAACAAAAGTATAACAGACAGCGATGACCTCATTTCTATTTGGTTGAATTAGCAACTTCAAGCGCTTTCGTCGTAGTGTAATACTTCGTCAGCATGTTAGGCACTTCCCATGCCGGCATATTCTTATTTTTGAGGTATTCAAGAAACTTTTCCATTACACGCGAAAAATGCGCTTCATGACCCTCCTTGTATTTCGCAGGAATATCAACCTCCCAACCTTTGGCGATCTTTTTCAATGACACGCCAGGATATTTTGCTTCTACGGCCTTCATTTTTTCCGTTAATACTTGTTCGAACGCTGCGTCCTTGCCTTTTGGCTCTATGTATAAGGTTGGTTTGAATTGTTGGTCAGCACCCTGACGGATCACGAGGTCGGCCTTTGTTCCCCTCATAATCGAATAATGTGTATCGCCACCATCGCCGGGAGATCGGTATGCCCACGTAACTGATACCTTTGCATGCACACCTTTGATCTTGTAATTAATCTCACCATTGCAATAGATGTTAAGTATGGAGTCGTTGACGACATAAGGCTTAAGGTATTCGGGAAACTCATTTACTTTAGTGATCGCTGCAAACTCACTTCGCGTCATCTTCGTTGGCCATCTTTTTGCCGAAATAATTTCGATATCGTTGTAGTTCAATGTCTGTTCCGGAAAACATTCCCATTGCACGAGGTCCACCAGGTGTGTTGTGACGTCGACGATCCCTTCGCCGGCTTGAGTGACATCCATAAACCAAGCCGGACGCGTAAGAACACTACCAGAAACGTATTTATAAAAATGATGCACGCTTTCCTTCGTGACGGCAGGCTTAACGGGAGAACCCTGCTCAAGTGTTCCAAACACGTCACTGATCGCTGCCAACTCTTTTTGAAGTATGGTCGTGATTTCAAACCTTTCGGTCATAATATCATATAAAAGCAAGTCCTTCTTTTCTGCCGTTTCAAACGCTGCTTTTAATGTTTCAAATCCAGCGCTGTTGATGACCATAGGTTTGTCCGCAAGAACATTAAGCCCGGCATCCAACGATCTGGATATATATTCTGTTTTCTTCTTGTTGTTACCGGAGAGAACTACCACGTTACCCAAAGTATCTGCTAACATCTTTTCAAAGAAGTCGTCGCCTGTGTACACTTCTTCCTTCCAGCTGGTCGGATCTTCAGCGCGACTATTAAAATTTTTAATCCTGCCGAGGTGTAGGTCGACGTCATTACCACCCGGGGCATATACGTGAACGACACTATCCACATCTTCATACATTGATTTCTGGACCAGCGCTGCGTGGAAGTGGCCTGGATCTACCGTTACTAAACGAACTGGTCGACGACTCATTTCTTCTGCGGGTTTTTGAGGTTGACAGGAAAACAATACTGAACAAACTGACAAAATGGTCAGCAAAGGCATAGTTGAAGCGCCGGAAAGTTTATGATTACTTTTCATTCTCGATAGTTCGTTACTCTACGCAAAGATTTTCTTATCTGCTTATGTTTTCAGCGTATAGGGAGACCGCTGTGGACGAGAAAGCATCTTGTTAGCCTCGTCATCATTTTTAAACTGTTCTTTTACCGGATCCCAGTATACTTTCCTGTCAAGCTTCATCACAATATGGTGAACAAGGCATGCGGAGCATGATCTGTGTGCAACCTCTACTGGCGCGATTGTTTCCTTGCGTGACTTAATGCAATCAAGCCAATTGCCGTGATGATCCTTGCTCTCGTAAAGGTGGATCTCATTGGGGCCAATAACAGATTTTATAATTGATGGATCACTTGCCTCAAGAGGTTTCACACCCTCAGAGTTTGCCACGGGGTCACTCGCTGTTGCCTGATAATTACCGCGTGTTACAAAGATCCAGCCTTTTGTTCCTTCGAAACGAATACCGTTAGGAAGTTCGTTGCTCACCACCATCTTAACGCCGTTGGCGTATAATGCTTCCGTTTTGAAGATTCCGTGAACGTCCCATAAACCGCTCTTGGGAAATTCCGCGTGACCCCAGACTTCGACAGGTCCGGTCAATTCAGTGCCCATGCCCCAATGTGCGGAGTCGATGTGGTGAGATCCCCAGCCCGTGATCATTCCAGCTCCAAACTGCTCGCATCTCAGCCATCCAGGTCTGCTATAGTCGTTCTGTGGATGAACCCGTTTTTCCGTATAATACACTTGAGGAGTTGAACCAAGCCACATGTCGTAGTTCAAATTTTGAGGTACCGGCATTTCAGGTTCTTCATCGCCTGAGGGATCACCCGGCAATCCAACTAATACCGTCTTGAGATCACCGATCCGTCCGTTGCGCACCAGCTCGGCTGCATATCTGAACTGCGTAGATGAACGCTGCTGGCTTCCGATCTGGAATATTTGTTTGCTTTTCCTAACGGTGTCGCTGAGGGCTCGCCCTTCGGCAATAGTCAGCGATGTCGGCTTTTGCAGGTATACATCTTTCTTCGCATTGATAGCATCTATAGCAATAAGCGAATGCCAGTGGTCGGGTGTACTTATGATTACCGCGTCGACATCTTTGTTTTGCAGCAACTGGCGGTACTCATTATAAACCGCAACTCCATCGAAAGGTTTGCCTGTTTTTTTAGTATAGTAGTTGTTTACAAGGACTTTGGCATCATTGGCGCGTTTCTTATCAAGATCACACACAGCCATTACCTGGGCATGATCAAACTTCCAAACCCCTGGCAGGTCGTGGTCGCGGGAAATGCGGCCCGTTCCTATTGCGCCGATGTTAATCCTGTTACTGGGAGCATTCTTTCCAAACACGCTCGCAGGCACTATGGAAGGGAATCCGAGAGTTAATGAAGTTAGCGCTGCAGTTTTTGCAGAAGATTCAAGAAATTTTCTTCTGGAAATCGACGAGCCTTTTATCTTTTTCATGTCAGCATTATTAATTGGTGGTGACGAATAACCTTCGCAAGGAAGGTCAGCTTAATTAAATTTTGTAAATAAACCCCTGGTAAGCAACCGATTGCGCAAAGAATT
>JGI10216J12902_101825207_pt1 | contig 14105 bp, 8 predicted proteins | sample KanNatreferecore_FD_12902 | JGI IMG/M metagenome (IMG submission 12902)
ACAAGGATGTTCGACGGCTTGAGATCGCGATGAATGATCCCTTTTTGGTGTGCGTGCTGCACTGCGTGGCAGACATGGATGAATAGCTGGGTCCTTTCCTCGGTCGATAGCCCGTGTTCATCGCAGTACTCCGTGATTTTTACCCCCCGGACTAATTCCATGACGAAGAACGGTCGCCCGAACTGGGTCGCGCCTGCATCGATGACTCGTGCGATGTTAGGATGATCCATCATCGCCAGCGCCTGCCGCTCCTGTTCGAAGCGCGCGATCACCTCCTTGGTATCCATTCCGATCTTAATGATCTTGAGTGCAACGCGCCGTCTGACCGGTTGCTCCTGCTCCGCCATCCAAACAACGCCAAACCCCCCTTCACCGATCTGCTGAAGCAATCTGTAGGGGCCAATCCATTCCCCCGCCTCCTCGGGCTTGAGCCGAGCTAGTTCATGCACGATTTCCGGCGAAACCGGGAGACTCTCCTGCAGGAATCCTCCGGCCGCGTCGTGCGCTTTCAGCAGTTTCAGAACTTCGTCATGAAACGCGGCGTCATTGCCACACGCTTGGGCGAGATAGGCCAAACGCTCTCCCGCTGGCCGGGAGATTGCCGAGTGAAGCACCGCCTGGGCACGGGAGACGTTTGAGGGCGGAGATGGCGTTTCCTTCGGTGCGCCCGGCGATGGCGGCGGTGGCGGCATGGACGCCGACATTCAACGCACTCAGGCAAAACCGGGCGAGAAAAGAATCATCGCTTTCATTCCCGCTACCGTACGGTGAAAGTACTACGCCAGCAGTTGTTTCACCACATGCTGTTCCTCTACGCCAGTAAGTCGCTGGTCAAGTCCCTGGAACTTGAAGGAGAAGCGGCGGTGATCGATGCCCATGCAATGAAGGATGGTCGCATTGAGGTCGTTCACGTGAACTGGGTCCTGGATTGCGCTGTAGCTGAAGTCGTCGGTCTCTCCGTGTACGATGCCGGGCTTGATGCCGCCACCGGCCATCCACATGCAGAAATTCCGCGGATGGTGGTCACGCCCGTAATTATCCTGAGTCAGCTGGCCCTGGCTGTAAACGGTGCGGCCAAACTCGCCGCCCCAGACGACGAGCGTTTCGTCGAGAAGTCCGCGTTGCTTGAGGTCTTTGACCAGCGCGGCCGATGCCTGGTCGACATCGCCGCATTGCGCGCGAATCTCATTCGGCAAATTGCCGTGCTGATCCCATCCGCGGTGCAGCACCTGGACAACTCGAACGCCCCGTTCTATCAGGCGCCGTGCGAGCAGGGCGCTCGCCGCGAAGGTGCCTGACTTTTGAACTTCCGGGCCATAGAGATCGATGATCTCCTGGGGCTCCGATTTGATATCCGTCAGTTCCGGGACACTAGCCTGCATGCGGAAAGCCATCTCGTATTGGGCGATCCGGGTTTGCGTCTCGGGATCGCCATACTTTGCATAGCCACGTTCATTGAGTTTGTTGAGCGCGTCCAGCATGACGCGCCGATCATCCGAAGCCACGCCGTTTGGATTCTGAATGTAGAGAACCGGATCGCCGACACTTCGCAGCGCGACACCCGTGAACCTCGATGGAAGAAAGCCGCTGTTCCACATCCGGGTAAAGAGCGCCTGAGCGTTAGCCTTCGAAGACCAGGTCGGCGTGAGCACCACGAACGCGGGCAGGTCGTTGCTCACGCTGCCCAAGCCGTATGATAGCCATGACCCAATGCTCGCCTTGCCGGGAACCTCACTGCCAGTCATGACGAACGTGCACGCGGGATCATGATTGATCGCGTTGGTATGCACCGTCTTCACGAGCGCAATGTCATCGACGATCCCCGCGGTGTGCGGGAGGAGTTCGCTTACCCAGCGACCGCATTTCCCGTGCTGCGAGAACTTGAACATCGAGGGCGCGACGGGGAATCGCGCCTGGCCGCTGGTCATCGTAGTGATGCGCTGGCCTTGTTTCACTGAGTCGGGCAGATCCTTGTCGAACTGTTCCTTGAGCGTTGGCTTATAGTCGAACAGGTCGAGCTGTGACGGCCCTCCATTCATGTGGAGATAAATGATCGACTTCGCCTTCGGCGCAAAGTGCGGCATGCCGGGGAGCGGGGGATGCACCAGGCCTGAAGTGGGGGTGGGTGCGGCGAAGGCGCGCTGCATGCCGCCGTTGCCGGCGAGCCATGCCATGGCAAGCCCGCCAAAGCGGAGGCCCGCATCCCCAAAGAATTGCCGTCGTGTCTGGTGGAGCGCGTAGTCGAAAAGCGGATTCATGAAGTTTGTTAGCTAAGTTCGATCAGTTGCGCGTTACCGTTTCGTCCAGATTCAAAATGAGATTGGCGACAAGTGTCCACGCAGCGACCTCGGCGGGCGGAAGATTCTCGCGCGGCTTCGATTCACCATTCGTGATAACCTTCTTTGCCGCATCGTTGTCCTGTTGGAAGCGGGCGAGGTGTTTGTCCAGGGCCGACTTCACGATCTCCACTTCCTCGGCCTCCGGCTTGCGGGACAACACGGTGCGATAAGCGAAGGCAATGCGATCCTGCGCTGAATTTCCACCATCGATCAGGATTCGCTCGGCGAACGCCCGCGCAGCTTCGAAATGCTGGACGTCATTCATCAATTGCAGCGCTTGGAGCGGCGTATTGCTTCTCTCGCGCCGGGAGCATGATTGCTCGCGATTCGGCGCGTCGAAGTTTGTCATGAACGGCGGCGGCGCGGTGCGTTTGAGGAAGCAATAGAGGCTGCGCCGGTAGAGCGCGGGGCCTTTGTCCTGCGTGTAGTCGCGTGTGTTCGACCCAACAAAGCCGACCGGCTCCCAGATATTCGGCGGCTGGTAGGTGCGGGCGGCTTTGCCCCCCATCTCGAAATTGAGCAGCCCACTGACGGCCAGTGCATTGTCTCGCAGTTGCTCCGCATCGAGCCGGAAACGCGGGCCGCGTGCGTAAAGTCGGTTTTCCGGATCGCGACGCAGGAGTTCGACGTTGGCTTTTGATGACGCGCGGAACGTTCCGCTCGTCAGCATTAGCTTCACCATCTTCTTCACGTCCCAACCGTTTTCGCGGAAAGTCACTGACAACCAATCGAGCAGTTGGGGATGGCTCGGGATTTCGCCCTGCGAGCCGAAGTCGAAAGTAGTCTTAACCAATCCCGTTCCGAAGAATTGCTGCCACAAGCGGTTCACCGTCACGCGGGCCATTAGGGGATGCTCGGGTGAAGACAGCCACTTCGCCAGGTCGAGGCGCGTGGCGCGACCTTCGGGGTTGGCCTTTTGCAACGGAGGCAGGATTTCAAGGGTTGCCGGCTCCACTTTGTCGCCAGGCTTGTCATATTGTCCCCGGACCATCACGAAGCTGTCGCGCGGTTTGCCCAGATCATTCCAGATGTAGGTTTGAGGAATCGTCTTGTCGTAGTCTTCCCGTTCCTTTTGCAAGGAATCGCGCTTGGTTACAAGTGGCGCAAAGGTCTCCTTTGTCGTCCTGCAAACGTATTGGAGGTAATAGTCAACCAGTTGCTTTTCCTTCTCCGGTTTGCGATCGGGCTTCGGCCCTTCCTTGAGCAGCTTATTAATTTCTGCCGGCACGCCCTGGGTATCCTTTCCAGTGCCCAGCTTCTGCCACGCAAGATATGATTGATTCGGATCCGCCGCCGCGTCTTCCCGGCTAATGACGCCCATTTGGTCGAAGTACACCGTTCCACCGTGCAGGGTAAAAGATACGCCAGTCACCTGATCGCCCCCCTTGAATCCGAGATGACTTGCATCAACCTCGAGTCGAGTCCACTTGCTGGTTTCAGGAAGGTCCCCAACCCGATGGCGGCCGGGTGTGTTGATCGTTCCGTACGAGATGAGGTCCGCGTTTCCCCACACTGCGCGGTGATCCCATGACCCGCGGCGAACCTGGATCATTACAGCTTCCGGCGGGTCGGCAGGATCGAGGTAAACATTGAAGAAGAAGCGCGCGCCCACCGGAACGGTGAACGGAATGCCGCCTTCGTAAAAATCCTGCGCGATTTCAGTCGCCGAACGCTTTAGCGAACGCTGTCCACTTAACACCTGACCGCCCTCGGCCGCGGTGATCCAGGTCGTGGGGGGCGTTCCTCCATTGCTCTGTGCCTTCGTGTCTTTCGGGAAGCCGTCCTCGATCCATACAGTCTCCGACTCCTTTGGCGGTAGCGGAGGCTCGGCGGTCGCGGGGTCAGTGTAGTTGACGTCGGTTAGCTTGGCATTGATCTCATCTCGCAAGATGCCCAGTTTCCCGTCGTAATCCTTGAGCTTGTTGTCCTGCTCGGCACTGGCCAGTTTGAGCGTGGGTTTGGTTAGCAATGCGTTCCCGTCCATCGCCGGATCAGCGTTGGAATGGAAGAACGCATAGATCGAGTAGAATTCCTTGGTCGAGATTGGATCGTACTTGTGATCATGACAAACCGCGCAACCGGCAGTGAGGCCCATCCACGTCTCGACGGTCGTGCTTGCGCGATCGACGGCGTAGCGAAAGATGTATTCCTCATTGATTGACCCGCCCTCGCTGGTGGTGACATTGCAGCGATTGAAACCCGTGGCGATGAGTTGATCGCGCGTGGCGTTTGGGAGGAGATCGCCCGCAAGTTGCCAGGTCGTGAACTGATCGAATGGAAGGTTGTCGTTGAACGCGCGGACTACCCAATCGCGATAAGCCCACATCTGCCGTTCATTATCGAGGTGAAGCCCGTGCGTGTCGGCATAACGCGCGACGTCGAGCCACAGCCGAGCCATTTCTTCGCCGTATCGAGGGGAGGCAAGGTAGCGATCGACCATGCGCTCGTACGCGCCATCTCCCGAATCGCCTAGAAAGTCGTCCAGCTCCTTTACTGTCGGCGGCAATCCCGTGGTGGCAAAACTTACGCGCCGGATCAGCGTCTCGCGGTCGGCCTCAGGCGCCATCGGCAGATTTTCGCGTTTCAGTCGGTCGCCGATGAAGGAATCGATCGGATGAGAGGCGCGAGATCCTTCGACCTTCGGAGGCTCCTTTTTCACCGGAGCCTCAAACGCCCAATGTTTTTGGTAAGTCGCGCCTTCCTCGATCCAGCGCTTGATCATCGCCTTTTCCTTCTCCGTCAGCGTTTTGTGGGAATCCTCTGGCGGCATCACCTCGTCCTTGTCCTTGCTGACGATACGTACCCAGGCATCGCTGCCCTCGAGGTCGCCTGGCTTGATCGCTTGGATTCCATCGAGTAGCGCGTACGCCCCCTCTTGGGTATCAAGGCGTCGATCCGCCTTGCGGTGCTTGGCGTCGAAGCCGTGGCAGGCGAAGCACTTATCCGAAAAGATCGGGCGAATGTGCTCGTTGAAGCTCAGGGGCGTACTCCCTCCATCTGCCATGGCAGCGAAAGGAATCACCGCACCGGCTACGAGTGCGTAAATGGAGGGCGCGCGCATCAGAAAGAATTAGGACAATGAACAGCAGAATTCGTCTGGAACAACCCGCGCCTGCGGTAAAATACCACGCTGGTATAATGGACAATCCTGCTCCGTCCTACGTCCAAATGCTCAACAACACGGCCACGAGGAGAAGCATCGCCGCAACCAAACGCCGCGCCATGACGGATGCTCCCTGCTCTCGCTCGGCGTTTTCGAACCAATGTCCGATGGCCCAAACGAGCACAACGCTCCAGATGCCGCGCGTATTGTAGAGGATGTTGGTCGTCGTGACTTCGCGGAAGGTCGCGATCGAATAAGCCATACCGGTGGCCTGAATTGAAAGGGTGAGTCCGCCCGCGATGGCCCAACGCCAACTGGCGGGGGCCAGGTCTTTGATCGGTGCGCTGAAAAACGGCACCAAGCCGACCGACAGCACCGCGATGGTAAGGAATGCTGTTGCGGCAAATGGTCCAAATCCCCACGCCGGCACCCAGCGCTGTTGCAGCACGTCAGTAAGCGCAAATGACGCAGCCGCACTGAATCCATAGCACAAGCTGCGGCCGAATTGCGCCGAGTGTCTGCCCTGCCGTCCGCCGAGCATCATCGTTGCAACGGCGGTGAGGAGGGCAGCCACCCACATCGTAGGTCCGAGCTTTTCTCCCGCCAGCGCGATTCCAAAGATTGCCACGAAAATCACCTTTGTCCCCAGCACCGGGGTCGCGACAGAGACATCTCCGCGAACGAGCGCCAGAAAGGTGAAGATCTGGCCCACAAAAAATGCGAACCCACAAATGATGGCATGAAAAAGGTTCGACCAGCTGAACGGTAAATGTGGTGCCCACCACCACGGGGTGAACACGAGCGCTGCCAGCCAGTTCGTTATGAATGTGATTCGCCAGGGACCGGCACCGCGCTCCGTTGCCCGTTTGAGCATTAGCGCAGCAAACGCGTACCCGAGGGCCGCCAGAAGCGGAAGGATGGTAGCGAGTGGCGAACGCATTTTGGGAAAGCGTCCAGCTTTCCCCATTCACCGGTTGTCAGCTACTCGTAATCCTCATTTAGCGAGCGGAGAAATGCGGCGAGGAGTTCGATATCTTGTGGCACCAGCGCAATTCCAAGAGATTCGGGTGCGGGATTTCGCACTTCCCCGGCTCGCGCCAGGTCCGAGAACGTCTTGTAGAATTCGAGGACGTCTTCGAGAGTGTCCTTGCTGCCGTTGTGAAGGTATGGCGCTGAATCAGCTAGATCGCGCAAGCCCGGCGTCTTGAAACGGCCGATCGTGAGCGGCAGGAGCACAGCCTTGGATCCTCGTTGTTTGAGTGAGCGCAGGATTGCCGCCTGCGATCGAGGGTGATCCGGATTTGCGAAGATGTTCCAGAGGCCAAGGTCAGTGCGATTAGGGCTCGTTGCTTCAGGAATTGTCGAAAACGTTCCCATGGCACCGGGACGCTTGTATGACCGCGGCAGAAAGTCCTCGGGGTTCTGCCGGCGCTCGGCGAGCGTGGGGATCGTTAACGCTACAAATGCGCCCGCGCCGTGAAGACTGTCGTACTCCTCCTGGGTCGCACCGGTGTTGTGAAAGCCGAAGTCGGAAAAGGTGGGCGGGATGTGGCAGGAAACGCAGTTCCCAGCGCCACCGCTGGCAACCGTCGCTACTGCCGCCGGTTCCACGCCTGAACCTGTGAAGAAAACTTTGAGCCCTTTGAATTCCGACGGGCCAAAAACGAAGTCCTGATCGTGGATCCCGAAGGTTCGATCGTCATTGGAGACCCACAGGGGTGTCGTGATCGTATTTATCTGGGCGAATAGTCGGCGGACATAAGCCGATTCGCTTTCACCGCGTCGCGGTTTGCGTGGTAATCCATTCTTCTCGAGAAACACGTCATAAGGGGACCCGTTAAACTGGCCTCGCTCATCCAGCGCAAAAGTCAGAGACTTCATGTACGCCTCGAGCAAACGGCCGAGCGTCCGGAGGATCTGTTCATCCGCAGCTTTCGTCACGTCAATCCGATACGCCTTCGGCAAGCGAAGTCCGGCCGGCACGGCGTCCGCCCCAGCCAGGACTTCGGCGTATGAGCCACCGAACTTCTGCGCCAGCTCACCTGTACCGTCATCGGCCCGGATGATATGCGCAACGTGTGCAATCGCCGCAGCGTTCTCGCTGGCGAGCCAGCCAAAGTTCCGTCCGGTAAGTGTGGCGATCGCAAGCTCTCGCCCGTTGAAGAATTCGCCGTCGAAATGCATTAAAGTGCCACCGCGCCGACTCGGCGATGAATTGACCAACGCCGGCGAGTTCCGCACGGTCAGAGTCAGGCCATCGATCCGCGGTGGAATGGGCGAACGGCGGGCAAAATCCGCGTAAGTCCGGTTCTTCAGCGTCGAGCTGTGTTCATCTACGAAATGGCACGCGCGGCAATTCATGGCCTGGCCGGCAAATGGACCCGGCGCCGGCTCATCGAGCGTCACAGTCTTTTCGACCGTCGGGTCTCCGCTCGCAAAGGGCACATTCGCGTTTCCCGCGCTCTGCACCGCGAAGAATTGGGAGAACCTTGTCTCGAGAAACAAACGTTCGCCGATGGCAACCTCAGCGGGACCAGCGGCTTGCGCGGGAACTACGCTTCCTAACGCAAAGAGATAACCGGTCAGGTGCGCAAGGAAACGCTTCGGCATAAATGAATCGTCGGGATGCGAGGCGACGTTGGACCGGAAATCAAGCGGCTTTCCCGCTATCGTGCTCCAGTTGCCGCGAATGAGGGAGCCCCGAGCACCCATGTCAGCACGGCTGATTCCTCCAAAAGAGTCAGTTCCGCTTCATCCGCCATGTCGTCGATGACTGCCTCGAAAACGCGCTTCTCACTCGCTGGTGACCCAAACGTCCTCGTGAGTCGCTTGAATCCCTCCGTGGTTACCCTCCAGCCCTTCGTGATCGTCCAAAAAGCTTCGGAGGTTTCCTGAACCTCTCGGAGACGGCCAAAACCCCGAGAGATGGCTCAAACTCCCGCCGGATCGACCCAAAAGCGTATCAGACGAGTCGAAACCGAGCCAGGTCCTGTGTATCGACGATCCCGATCGGTCGTCCCTCCTCGTCTACCACGGGCAGATCGTCGATGCGCCGCTCTTGGAGAATTCGCAGCACCTCGACCGCCAGGCGATCGTCCCGCACCCGCGTCGGATTCTTCGTGAGAAATCCCTCCACCGGCATCGCGCCGAGCTCTGGCGTCGATTGAAAATGCCGCGCGAAATCCCCGTGCGTGAAAATTCCTTCCAGTCGTCCCCCATCGTCCACGGCGATCGCAGCACCTGCCCGCCTTCGATTCATTTCCGCCACGACTTCACGCACGAGCTGCGCCGGCCTCACCACCGCCATTTGGTCCGGTCCGCGCATGATATCGCTGACCTTCAGCAGCAGCGTTCTCCCGAGTTGTCCGCCTGGATGGAACCGCGCGAAATCCTCTTTGGTAAAACCACGCGCCTCCAGCAGCACCATCGCCAGCGCATCTCCCAGCACCAGCATCGCCGTCGTCGATGAGGTTGGCGCGAGATTGAGCGGACACGCTTCCTGTTCCACCGAGATGTCGAGCACCAGGTCGCTGTACTTCGCGAGGCTCGATTGCGGATTGCCTGTGAACGCAATGATCTTCACTGCGAAGCGTCGCAGAGCCGGAAGTATGTTCAGCATCTCCTCCGTCTCGCCACTGGACGACAACGCGAGCACCACATCCCCGTCCGCCACAACGCCCAAGTCCCCGTGCAGCGCATTCAGCGAATTCAAAACCACCGCCGGTGAGCCTGTGCTGGTCAGCGTCGCTGCGATCTTCTCCCCAATGTGCCCCGATTTTCCGACGCCCAGTACCACAACCTTCCCGCGCCCTTCCACCGATGCGCGAATCCATTCGACCACGCTGCCAAAACGTTCGTCGAGCCGGTCCACCACGCGTTTCGCGGCGGCCATCTCGATTTCAAAAACCCGGCGGGCTTTGGCAAGGTAGTCCATTGCGAGCAGAGTGTCGGCAGCGGGCCATCGCGGTCAATTCGGCAGAAAGATCACGCGAATGCTGTTTGCGGACACCATTTGAACGTCTTGTCACTTCGTTAAGGGAAACGTCAGTCATCCAACTTTGGATTCTCCCGCCGCGTTCCGGTGCGCCGTGGTTTCCCTTCCCACGTGCACCTGTTTCGCGCCAATCTTGCCGCAGTGCCACCCATCGCTGCGCAATACGTCGTCACTTTCCTCAAGCCTGAGATGCTGCACGTCTACCGTCAGATCTCCGCGCTGGAGGCGTGGACGCCCGTGGTCTTTTGCCAGAAGCGTGAAAACGCGGAACACTTTCCGTTTGATGATGTCCATGTCCTCGCGAAGCCCCGGACGCATCAACTGCGGCGCTTTTGGCAGAAGTCGGTTCTTGGGCACCCGATCATGATTTACCCATCAGAGGCTTGCCGCCTGCGCGATGAGCTGAAGCGGGCGGACGCGAAGGTCGTGCACATCTATTTCGGACATATCGGCGTGCACTTGCTCCCATTCCTCGAACTCGCGGATCGCCCTCCCGCGGTCGTTTCATTTCACGGGGCGGATGCGCAGATCGATTTCGACCGGCCCGCATTTCGTCAGTCCATGAAGCGCGTCTTCCATCACTCCGCGCGACTCCTCGTGCGCAGTGAATCCCTCGGACAACGACTGATCGCGCACGGTGCACCAAAGGAAAAGATTCGCCTTCATCGGACCGGCCTCTCGCTCAGCGAGATTCCTTTTCATCCGCGCGAAGTCCCTGAAAACGGCGAGTGGCGCGTGCTGCAGGCGTGCCGATTAATTCCCAAGAAGGGGTTGATGACGACCGTTCGCGCCTTCGCTCAATTCGTAGCGCGCTGGCCCAAGGCAAAGCTCATCATCGCCGGCACTGGCCCCATGCAGGAGGAACTTCGCAACGCCGCACGTTCGCTAGACATTGCGGAGAAGCTTTGCTTCACCGGTTTCGTCACGCAGCCGAAGCTTCGCGAATGGGAGCGCTCCTCGCACTTTTTCCTCCACCCGAGTGAACTTGGTCCGGACGGCGACCAGGAAGGCGTGCCGAATTCGATGCTCGAAGCCATGGCCAGCGGTCTGCCGGTGATTGCGACTCGTCACGGCGGGATTCCGGAAGCCGTGGAAGAAGGTGTCAGCGCGATTCTTGTCGCCGAACGCGATGCCGACGCACTCGCACGACAACTCCTTGCCCTCGCGGATGACCACGCACGTTACGCCGCAATGGGCGCCGCCGCAGCCAGGCGTGTTGCTGCGGAGTTCGACATCTTCACGCAAACGCGCAGGCTCGAAGCGATCTATACCGAGTGCGCAGCTTCTCCGGTCGTCTAGGCGCGGCACTCGACCGTTTCGATGATGGCGAGCTGAGCGGGAGTGGCCTCACCGAGCGAGCGACTGCGCACGCTCTCACCGAAGGCTTCCAGTCCAACCTTTCCTACCGTGCCTCCAACGCGGCGCTGTTCCCCCGCACGCCAAAGTGTCGCGCATCCTCAGCCGCCGCCTCCTCGATACGCACCAGCGCATTGTAATCCGGCACTCCACCGCCTCGATCTACGACGCCGCGACGGATGATCACGTTCCCCTCCGGCCACATCACCTGCAAGTTTCCCGGCGCGATGTCGGCGAGAAACACGCGGCCTTCGTAACGACCGAGGTCATTCACCAGCGCAATCCGGTCACCCTGCTTGAGGTGCCTCTCGCCGGCGTCTTCACCATTCATGAAGATCGCATCACGCGCCGCGCCAGTGAGCGGATCGATCTCTGCGTAGATCAGCGTGTTGAATTGCTTCCCGCGCCGCGTGCTTACGTGAAAGAGTCCCTGCCGTCGAGTTTCCGGGAGATTTACCGCGCTGAGGTGTGCCTTGCCGTCAGCCGTGGGAAAGACGCCGCCCGCGCACAAGTGCGGACCGCCGTACTGGAATGCGTCGCCCGTCGTCCGGAGACGCTGCACGCCCTCGTAAAAGGGAACAACTTGCGCAATCTCCTCCCGCATCTTCCAGCCGTCTTCACACCCGAGCAGATTCGCCTTCTCCGGATACACACGCGCCGCGAGATCGCGCAGGATCTTCCATTCCGCCCGCGCTTCTCCGACCTGGCGCGGCAGCTCGGGGCTGAACATCACGCGCCGTTCCGTGCTCGTTTCCGTTCCTCCATCATCCTGTTCGTACCGCGTTTTCGCGGGCAATAGAATGACGTCACCTTCACCCGCGATGAACATCTGATCCGTGAGAATGATATCCTGGTGGACGCGCAATGGCACTCCGGCCATCGCCTTCGCTACATAATCCGGCTCGGGCAGCGTCCGAAGAAAATTTCCGCCGAGACAATAGAACACGTCGAGCTCGCGGCGCGCGCAGGCTTCCACCATCTCCACGGCCGTGAGTCCGCGCCACTCGGGAACCGAAAATCCGTATTGTTCCGATAACGCTGCGCAATTCTCTGGCGTGATCGGCAAACCTCCGGGAAGCGCCGTGGAGTACGCGCCCATCTCCGCCCCTCCTTGCACGGAACTGTGCCCGCGAATCGGCATCACACCGCATCCGTCGCGTCCCACCCAGCCCTGCGTCAGTGCGAGGTTCAGGATCATCTGAACGCCATCCGCGCCCCAGGGATGTTGGGTGATTCCCATGCTCCAGACGAGCACCGCGCGCTTCGCATCTTGCAGGAGCGTCGCGAATTGCTCTGCTGCACTCCACGGCAACCCGGCATTCGCGGACAGCGTCTCCGCGTCGAGCTTTGCCACCTCGGCTCTCAACGCATCCCAACCCACGGTCTTCTCGCGGAGAAATTCCTCGTCCACCGCGCCGCGCTCGATCAGCACCTTCAGCGTCGCGTAAAGAAACGCGATGTCACCTCCTTGCGTTACGGGGAACCAATAGTCCGCGATGTTCGTTCCGAAGATGGCGGAATCGATGTTTGATGGCACCCAGTAGCGCTTCATCCCGGGTTCGAGCAGAGGATTCACCAGCACCACCTTCATCCCGCATTTCTTCGCTTCGTGCAGGTATTTCGTGGAAACAGGCTGATCGTTTGCCGGGTTCGAGCCGAAGAAAATCACCAGGTCCGCCGCGTACCAATCCTTGTAACTGCACGTCGTCGCCGCCACGCCGAGAGTGGCTTTCATCGCAGCGCCGCTCGGGCTGTGACACAGGCGTGCCGCATTATCGACGTGATTCGTGCCGATGAATCGCGCCGCTTTCTGGGCCATGTAGTACACCTCGTTCGTTACTCCGCGTGATGTCACAAAAAATGCGACTCGCTTCGGATCGCTCGCGCGGATGCGGCCCGCGATGCGATCGAGTGCATCATCCCACGAGATCCGGCGAAACCCGTTCTGCCCGCGCTCGCGCAGCATCGGATACGGGAGCCGTCCGAGTTTGCGCAGCTGCTGGTTGTTCAGCATCCGCATCCCCTGGGCATCGGCGAGAATCCGATAGTCCAGCTCGGGCATCGTGTTCAAGCGCAGGAGATTCAGCCGTGTCATGCACAGATGCGGACCCTTTACAGTCCAGTCGTGCAATCCGGCGACACCAAGTGCGCAGCCGTCGCAGACGCCCTTCGAAATGACGTCCCAAGCGTACCCGAGATTGTCGCGATTCTCCCAGACGATCTTCGCCATGTCGCGAAAGTGCTGGGGCTTTACCTGCCCCAGGCCAAACGGAACCCACCCCGATAGGGTGCGACGATGCGGGACGGCGTGGGAACTCATTCCTTAGCAGTAGTCCTCCGCGCGCTCCACGGCAAGATGCGCGCCTTCGCGGCGGCATGCAGTTTCCGGCTGCTTTTTGCGCTAACGCGCCCCGCGCTCGTTCTTTAGCGCATCGAGCGTTGTACGAATCTGCGTGAGCAGCTTTTGCTGCGTATATGGTTTTGGGATGAACCCGCGGAGTCCGCGCGCCAGCATGCCGCGCAGCCGGTCCTGCTCTGCGAACCCGCTCGAGAGCACGACTGCGACTTTCGGATCGATCTGCAGCAGTTCGTTAAACACATCCGCGCCATCCATCACGGGCATCGTGAAATCGAGGATGATCAGCGCGATCTCGCGATGCATCTTCTTGTAGATATCCAGCGCCTGAAACCCGTCCTTTGCCGTGATGACGCGGTAACCCTGGTCCGCCAGGACGCGTTGGGCGAGCATCGTGACGAAATCCTCATCGTCCACGATCATGACCAACTCCAACGGACCTTGCGGGTTGTAAATCTTGACGTCGGCGGGAGGCGTCGTGCGCAAACTCTCCGGCGGTTCCGTCTGCGGAGCTGCGTCCGGAACCTCGGCGGAGTATCCGCCCACCCGATCGACCATGAGGCGAGTAACTTTCGCCGCGCGATCCACCGCCGTTTGGAGCATGCCAAAGTATTTATCGGTATCCGAAGTGCCTTCGCACAACCGCTCGAGCATCTGGCTCGACTCCGAGATGACTTGAAGGAGATTATTGAGCTCGTTCGCGGTCGATTTGACCCAGCGAATCTCTTCAGAGCCAAGCATACTCTAGTTATTCAGTAGTTCTCAGACGTTTTCATCCCTGCAGGCCCACCACACGCACCCAAAGAATGTGGCTATGATCAAAGTGAACGTCCCTATCGTCAGCATGGAAAGCGTAGTGCCCAGACACGGGCTCGGGGTCAACAGCATTCGGCTCAAGAGGCGAAGAATTTATCGAAAAAGCCCCGATCACGGTATCAGGTCGATCGCGAAGAAGTC
>JGI10216J12902_101847416_pt1 | contig 14104 bp, 10 predicted proteins | sample KanNatreferecore_FD_12902 | JGI IMG/M metagenome (IMG submission 12902)
ACTTCGCCGCGAACGGGCGAATCACACCCTGCAGCCCACCGCATTGGTTCACGAAGCCTACTTGCGGCTCATCGATCAGCGGCACGTCGACTGGCACGATCGCGCGCACTTTCTCGGCGTATCAGCTCGCATGATGCGTCGAATCCTCGTCGACCACGCCCGCCGGCATGGCGCACGGAAACGCGGCGACGGCATTCAATGCGTCTCGATCGATGACGCCAGGGAGATCGCGGCGACCCCGGACGTGCCGATCCTCGCGCTCGATCAGGCACTCGATCGCCTGGAGCAACTCGATCCGGAACTGGCCAGAATCGTGGAGCTGCGTGCGTTTGGCGGGTTGACGATCGACGAAGCGGCGCACGTGCTCCAGGTCTCCGCGTCTACGGCCAAGCGCGAGTGGCGCACTGCTAAAGCGTGGCTGAACCGCGAGCTTGGTCCCGGCGCCGACGCATGACCGATGACCGATGGCGGCGGATAAAGGCGTTGTTTCAGGCCGCCGTGGAACGGCCGGTCGATGAGCGCGCGGCCTTCCTCGCCTCCGCGACCGGCGACGACGATCGCTTGCGCCGCGAGGTCGAGTCGCTGCTGGCGTCTGATGCGAACGACAGCGGGGTGCTGGATCGGCTGCCCGTTGCCGCTGACGCCGTCATCGCGGACCTGAATCCCCTGCCGGTATCGCCTCATGCGCCGGTTCTTGATCTGAGCGTCGAGGAACAACGCCATGTCGGACCATACGAGGTTGTCAGTCTGATTGGCGCCGGGGCCATGGGCGAGGTATACCGGGCCCGCGACACGAAACTCAATCGCGACGTCGCGCTCAAAGTGCTGCCTCCGCTGTTCGCTCTCGACCCCGACCGGGTGGCACGGTTCCGACGCGAAGCGCAGGTGCTGGCTGCGCTCAACCATCCGAACATTGCGGCGATTTACGGCTTCGAGGAATCAGACCGTGTGCAGGCGCTCGCCCTCGAGCTGGTGGAAGGCCCAACGCTGGCCGAGCGTCTCGAACGCGGAGCGCTGCCGCTGCAGGATGTGCTGACGATCGGTCGTCAGATCGCCGAAGCACTCGAAGCGGCACACGAGAAAGGCATCATTCACCGCGACCTCAAGCCGGCCAACGTCAAGATCACCGGCGCCGGCGTGGTGAAGGTCCTCGATTTCGGTTTGGCGAGGGTGTTCGAAGGCGCATCCGACGCTCAACTGCAGACAGCGCCGACACTGACCGCGACGATCGGTGGCGAGCGGGCAATCCTTGGCACACCCGCCTACATGAGCCCCGAACAGGCGCGTGGCCGTTCGCTCGACAAACGGACGGACATCTGGTCCTTCGGCTGTGTCCTATTCGAGATGCTGACCGGCCGCGCCGCGTTCGCCGATGAAACAGTCTCCGACACGATTGCCGGCGTTCTCGGTCGTGACGTCGAATGGCAGGTCTTGCCGCCGACGCTACCCGCCGGCCTGCGCGAACTCACGCGCCGGTGCCTGCAAAAAGACGTGACGCGGCGTCTGCGCGACATTGGCGATGCGCGCATCGAACTTGAAGAAATCCTGTCTCCTTCCCAGCCGCAGCCGGCAGAACGCGCCGCGACCCGTGCAAAGAATGCCCACCGATGGCAGGACCGTGGAGTGCGAATCACCGCTGGTGCGCTGGTCATCGCAGTTGCTGTTCTCGCGACCGCGTATCTCATCGGCCGCGGCCGGACCGCGACTCCGCCCGCATTTCGTCAGCTGACCTTCCGCCACGGAACCATCAGCGGCGCCCGTCTTGCTGCTGACGGGCAGACCGTCGTCTTTCGCGCGGCCTGGATCAGCTCGCCGCCGGAGCTGTTCATCATTCGCCCCGAGAGCCTGCAGGCAGGTTCGCTCGGGCTCCCCAACGCAGGAATCTTTTCAGTCTCTTCGCGGGGCGATCTCGCGGTTGCGCTGGGCTGTCGTCTCAACTGGGGAAGGTGCCTGGGAACGCTCGCCCAGGTTCCAATGACCGGCGGTGTTCCCCGACAGATGGTGAAAGACGTGATCGATGCGGACTGGAGCCCCGACGGCCGCAGCCTCGCGGTCGTGGCATTCACGGGCGACCAGTACCGGCTCCAGTATCCACTCGACAACGTTCTGTATGAAGCGAAGGGGTGGATCACGGACGCACGGGTTTCGCCGACTGCCGATCGCATTGCCTTCCTGGACCACGATCGGCTCGGCGACACGGCCGGCTCGGTGTCGATTGTCGATCTCAGCGGGCAAAAGACGATCCTGTCGTCGAACTGGAAGTCGCTGCAAGGCCTGGCGTGGGCGGAAAATGGCACTGAAGTCTGGTTCACGGGATCGCGCAGCGGGAAAGGAGGCAGCTCGGCACTGTATGCGGTCACCCTATCGGGCCGGGAGCGGGTGGTCTTTTCGTCCCCCGGCACACTCACGCTCAATGACATCTCCCGCGACGGCCGACGGGCGCTGCTGACGCGCGGCAGCACGCGTGGCGGCATCATGGGTCTCGCGGATGGCGGAACGGAACGCGATCTGTCGTGGTTCGACTATTCGACGGTCGCCGACCTGTCCGCGGATGGCCGAACGCTCGTGTTCTACGAATGGGGCGAAGGCGTGGCGGCAAAACCAACCGTGTTCATCCGTAAGACCGATGGCAGCGAGGCCGTCCGTCTCGGCGATGGACGGCCGCTGGCCCTATCGCCGAATGTACGTTGGGTTGCTGCGGTGCAGGAGGGGACCTCGACGCCATTGGTGTTGTTGCCCACGGGCACCGGCGAATTGAAGCGGATGCCACGTGGTCCGGTCGTTGAATACTTCGACTGGGCCGCATGGTCGCCAGATGGACGACGGATCTTCTTTGCCGGGCGCGAGTCGGAAGATGTGCGGCGGACATACGTGCAGGATGTCGACGCGGGCGATCCGCGCGCGGTGACGCCGAATGGGTTTGTCGGCATGGTGTTGTCGCCAGATGGACGGACGATCGTTGCCGTCGATCGCTATGGCGAGTACTACCTGTGTTCCGCCGACCTGACCACGGCTCCGCGCCCACTGCCAGGGTATCGGGATGGAGACATTCCGCTGCAATGGAGCGCCGATGGGCGGGTGCTGTACGTGCGCGAGACCGGCAATCTTGCTCTGCGGATTTATCGGCTTGACGTCTCGACCGGTGCACGGCAGTTCTGGAAGGAGCTGGTGCCTCCCGATCGCACAGTCCTGATTGATATTGGTTCCGATCCGGGGCAGATCCGCATCAGCCCGGACGGACGATCCTACGCCTACACGTACTGGACGTTCGCGGGCGAGCTGTACCTCGCGGAGGGCCTCGAGTAAGCGTCGCTTGACGCGCCCGCACCACACGACATAGGGTTCTCCAACCGAATGCGGCGTTATCTCCTGGTCTCGATTCTCGCAGCCGCGGCGGTGGTCGTGCAGAATCCCGCGCTGCTCGAGGCCTGCGGCGAAAAGCTGCTGGTCCTCGGCCGCGGCATCCGGTTTCAGTCGCGGCATACGCCGCGCGCCGCGTCCGTGGTGCTGTATCTGCCTCAGACCGGGACTGGTCGTCCGCTTGCCGATCCGAATCTGGAAACGGCGCTTCACGAAGCGGGCCATGCGGTGCGCGCGGCCACGACCATTGCGGATCTGGAGAGTGCGCTGCGCAGCGGGAGCTACGACGTCGTTCTTGCCAATATCACCGACGCACCCGAGCTGGGACGTGTGCAGTCCGTGATCGAGCGAAATGCGGTCGTCCTTCCGGCTGTTTACCTGGTCCCTCCCTCTACGCCGACGGCCAAACCGCAAGCAAAGGCCGATCGCGAGGCGGCTTCGAAAGCTTTTGGGGTCGTCGTCGAAGTCCCCGGACGTCCCGGTCACTACTGCGCCGCCGTTGACAAGGCGATGGAGTTGAAGCTGAAGCGCGAACGGTCATCGAGCGCGCGGCGGCCATGATATTCCGGACAACCCCAACGCACCGCGTGCACCTGTCGGGAACGGCGCTTGCCGCCGTGTGCATCCTGTGCCTGGGTCGCCCGGCCTTTGCACAGGCGTTCGTGCCGGCTGCGGGTGAGGGCAACATCACCATCGCGTATCAGAATCTGCTCGCGCGTGGTCATCTCGATCTCAACGGCGAACGCATGGAGGGCGCAGCCGGTACGGATCCGGTTTACGGTCACGCGATAACGCTGCAGGGTGAGTTCGGCCTCACCGACCGCTTGACCGTGAGCGCGGCGATCCCATTCATTCAATCAAGATATGGAGGGTCTACTCCGCATCTTGAAGGGGGGAGTGGTCCAGTCCAGGAGTGGGACGATGGGCATTACCACGGAACCTGGCAGGATTTTCACCTGGGCCTGCGCTTCAACATCATCGCGCGCCCATTCGCCGTTACGGCGTTCGCAGAACGGGTGATTCCCAGTCACCACTATCCAGCGCTTGCGCACGCGGCCGTTGGCAAGGACCTGCTCGCGTTCGCCGTCGGGGGAGCGGTCGGTGGGTTTCTCGATCGCGTGCCCGGGCTTTTCTTCCAGAGTCAGTACTCTTTCACGCGCACCGAGGAGGTCGTCGGCATCCGCCCCAATCGCAGCAATGTCGAATCGGAGATCGGCTACTTCATCACACCACGGCTGGCCGTGAGGTTTCTCGAAAGCTATCAGTGGACGCACGATGGTTTCGATTTAATCTCGTTTGCCACCCCGATGACGGAGGCTCTCTTTCATAGTGATGGAACCAACATTCCCCGTGAATTCCGGCGTTACCACGATCAGCTGCAGCGCGGTAATTTCCTGAATCTCGGCGGTGGTGTTGGCTTTGCCTTAAACGAGTCGTTCGAAGTCTTTGCCGCCTCATCGACTACCGTCTGGGGCGAGAACATCCACCCGCTTCGCGGAGTGAGCTTCGGACTGAACACACACTTCAGTACCCGTCGTCGCCGAGGGCCATAGCCTGTCCGGTTAACCAATGCGGTTCCGCGTGTAGAGAATCCCAGCGCGCGTTCTGAGGCGTCAGCGCTGCAGCCCGGCCTTCAACGTGCGTGTCGCGCAGCCTTTGGCGCCGCAGGCGCCCGGCGGAAGCGGCGCTCGAACAGGAAATAGGTCCACGCCGGATCACGCCGCGGGTCGGCGGGCGTTTTGGCCAGCGCGGCCGCACGGAGCTGATGCAGCAACGCCGTCTGTTCCTGGCGAGCGCCCAGTTCCTCGAACCGCTCGGTCCATTCCGTGCGGTAGTCCCAGGCGAGGTCGCGGAGCTGAAAGAACATTTCGCCGCTGCGGATCAACCACACCGCGGCAACGATGGCAACGACAGCTGCGCCGGTTCGCCGCCAGGTGGCGGCATCCAACCACGCCGCACATGCCACATATAGCAGCAGCGCGTAACCGACGCCGCCGGCCAGACCGATCCGATCGCGGGTATAGAGAAATCCCAGTCCACTCCCGAACACCAGCAGCGCACAGCCGGCGACGACGAGAAGGCGATCGCGTTCGTGCCACGGCCAGCCGCGAATGAGTCCGCCGGCCATAACCACTGTCGTGAGCGCGGATACGCCGACGTGGAACCAGCGCCAGCTTTCCATGTCGTGCGCCAGCAGCGACTCCACGAACGAGAACACGCCTTCCCTCGGTTCGGACGCCACGATTGTCAAAAACGTGCTGCCGGCGTTGTAGATCCACAGCAGCCACGGCGAGTCGCCAAACCGGGCGCGCAGCGACGCGGCGTCCACGGTCTGGAACACAAACCCGGTATCCGCGTACAACGACTCGCCGGAATACTCGGCGAACGTCAGGCGGACGGCCAGATAGAGGACTGCAGCGGCGATGACAGAAAGAACGCCGCGCCGGCCGATGCCTGGCGCCCCAAACCACCACAGCACGATCGACAGCGGGACGATCAGGACGCCAAGCTCGAGACCGAGCATGGCGACAAGCGCGAGCACGCCGAACAGCCAATCTCCCCCAACGGACCGGACAAGGTCGGTCCCACGATCTTTCCTCGTGGATCCCCGCCCGCGCCGAGCGTCCGGCGGGTCCGTCCCGCGCGGGAGAGGACGAAGCGCGAGTGCGATGACCACCAGGACGAGAACCATCACGAAGGCGTAGTGGTTAAGCGGCCAGAAGCCGAAGAGGATTCGCGACGTATGGAGTGCCGAGACGCAGCTGATTGCGATGCATGCGGCAAGCGCGCGCCGCCGGCCCACGGCACGGCACAGCCAGGCGACCAGTAACAGCAGCGCCGCGAACAGAAGCATCACCAGCGCCTGATAGAACGGCAGCCACGTGCCGGCGGTTTCGTAGGCGGCCTTGATCGCCAGGTCGAAGAGCGGCCGATATTCGCGGCCGCTCGTGAACGCGTCGGTTACGGCCTGCGGCCAGGCCGCCTGCGCCGGCCTCGCCAGGTGTGAATAGGTGTCGCCAAGCGACCAGGCGATCGTCGAAAACGCACTCCCGAACAGCACGACGTATCCGAGCGCCCACACGAACGGCAGGCGCGCGAGTGCCGGCCGAGGCGCGTTCGACGTCACAGCCACGCCGCCTCGTACCTGTCTCTCAACTCGGGGTGACGCTCGAGCCACGTAACCGTCCGTTCGAATCCGTCGGCGAATGTGACGCGCGGCGCCCACCCGAGCTCGCTGCGGATCTTCCGCGAATCCGCCACCCAGGTATCGGTATCCCATACCCTCGCCGGCATGCTGCCCCATCGCGGCTCGCCGTGGATGCGCAGGATCCGCCGCGCCACGTCGACGGCCTCACCGACCGTCGTCTGCACACCGGTGCCGACGTTGTAGATCGCGGCCGGCTCGGTGGGAGGATGGTGTGCGGCGCGCAGAAATGCATCGACCACGTCGTCAACGAACACGAAATCGCGCGCGGTCGCGGCGCCGACCAGCGGCGGAAACACGCCTCTCGACCCGTGGACGATCAACGCCGGCACGAAGCGGCGCGGATCTTCGTATGGGCCGTAGACGCTGTACAGGCGAAGGGTGCAGACTCTCGCCCCGTGCAGCGTCGCCACGTAGGCGCACATTGCCGTCGCCGCCGCCTTGGCGATTCCATAGGGCGTGTCCGGCGTTCCCCGCTCCGTTTCGGATGGTGCGTGATCCATCCGGCCGTACTCGGACGACGAGCCGGTGTTCACGAACATTTCGACGCCGGCGTCGAGCGCGGCAGCCAGCAGGTTCCTCGTGCCGACGATGTTGGTCCGCGTGATCTCCTCGCCATCGGTCTGCCATGAATAGGCGCCGTGCGCCGCGAGGTGAAAGATCCACTCCGGCTCGATTGCGCCGATTGCCGCCTTCACCCGATCGGCGTCGAACAGATCGGCCTCGTGGAGCGTGACCCGGTCGAGTATCGACTCGATGCGCCAGGAGGCGAATCCGGGCCGGACGAGCAGGTGCGCGTGATGTCCATCCGCGACGAGGCGGTGGACGAGATTCGCCCCGACGAAGCCTGTCCCGCCCGTCAGGACAATCCGTTTCATCCGAGTTGACGACGAAAGGACCGATAGTCGAACGCGTCGAGATAATGTGCGGCGCGCAGCGCGACCTCATCGTGCTCCGCGGCGGACAGTTCGCGTGCCGTGGCGATATTCGCCTCCGGCGTGGCTCGCCGGATGGTCCCCCACGGATACGCTTCGGGCAGCGATGCTCCGTTCCAGCTCATCGTCCGCAGCGTGTCTGCGGGCGCCGCACCGATCCGGCGGCAGAGACTACCAAGCGCTGTGAACGAATCCGCCATCACGTCCTCCGCGCGAATGACCGACACCTGTTCCGGATGCTGCTCGCGGCTGAGGAGCGCGTGGTACTGCACCGTCACCCACGCCGTCATGTAACTGGCCAGCGAGAGCGGCTTGGGCCTCTTCTTCGTGTCGGCATAGGCCGCCCACGGGTTGCGGACGATGTGCAGGACGTGGGCGTTGGGCAGATCGCGCAGAATTCGCGCCGTGTCCACGCCAATGATCGGGCTGTAGCCGACGTAGACACCTGCGGTCGGGCCGCGGCGATGATCCTTCCACGCGTCGAAGGTCGCGGCGAAGAACGCCGCCACGTTGTTGCCCGCTGAACGGCCGGACCGTTCGACGTGCGCGACGTAATGCCGCTCGCGTTCAGCATCCGAGAGATCCATCGGCGCCTCGCGGAACTTGCTGACGTGCGGCGTGCGGATGCGCACGCGGCACTCCTCGTCGATGATCGCGTGGAAGTCCTGCTGCGGCGTGGCGGCCAGGTCGAACACGGGCCACCGGTATTTGACCGGGAACATCGACGTCAGCGCATCGTTGACCAGGGCGGTCCCGAGCTGCGACTCGAACGGATAGACGAGCATTTCCGGATGGCCGTCGAGAAACCGGTGGGTGACGTTGCCGCCGTTTTCGTACATCGCCGAAATCATCAACAGCCTGAATTCGCTCATGTCCCCTTCTTCTGTTGCGTGGCTTCCGCCGTCTGCTGCGTGCCTTCCGCCTTAAGGCGGAAGTTACGGTGCCCTTCCCGGCAATCTCACGCCGTCCGGGCGATACGCATAAAACAGTGACAGCGGCGGCCTAGCCCCGATCACAAACGGCAGCGCTTCGGCCACGCGGCGCGGCATCCAGTCGATCGCAAAGATCTGATTACCGCGGGGCCAGGTCAGGCTTCCCAGCACACGGCCCGACTCCGCGTCGATCGCGTGCACCCCGCATACGGCGCGATCGAGCCTGAGGCCGGGGGCGTACTGCCGGAATCGTGGCAGCACGCGCGACGTTCCGACAAACGCCACACGCTGGTGGAACGCCAGCCCGCGCGTCCACCCGGGAAGCGCGGCGACGTTGTGAAAGGCGCCCGCGTCGATCCGTCCGTACTCGCCGTAGCCGCTGTTCAGAACCCAGATCTGTCCGTTCCGCAGGCGCGCTGAGTGCGGCCGCGTCAGCCCGAACGCGATCGGCTCGCGGGTCGCGCCCGAGAACACCACGCCGCGGCGATCGACCGGGAAGTTCGCATGACCAGGACGGCGGCGGGAAATGCGATCCGTCGACGCCGAGAAGTACGACTTCGCCAGCGACGCGCCGGCGGCAATCGAATTCAGCTGCAGATGGTTCTGCTGGACGAGCACGCCCGCTTTCGTCTCGGCACACCGCGGCCACCATGCGTACTCGAACGCAGCGGCGCCCCTGAAGGGGCGCCCTACGCTACCGCCGATGCGCCCTGCGCTACCGCCGGTGCGACCGGCGCCGTCACCGATGCGAACGACGGCATTGTGGCCCGACGCATTCGCGTGCAGCCTGCTGCCGATGAACGCGAGATCGTGTGTATAGAGCGAACCAGGCAGCATCCTCGCCCGCATCGGGACGAGCGTCGGCCCCGGCAACACATCGGCGCGGATATCGGCGCGCGGCAGGAGATCGCTCACCGGAGCGAGGTCGTAGATCTGGTTCGGATTGCGCGTGCTTCCGACGTGAAGAACGTGTCGCCGCCGATCGACGGCCAGACCCGACGGATGCGGGAGCGGGAGATACGAGACGAGCGGCTGTCCGCGCACGACGCTGATGGCGAGAAGGAGGTGTTCGTACTCCCGGGTGACGAGCAGTGTGATCCCGGCAGCGTCCAGGGTCTCCCACCACGACCCGCTGGCCCGGAAGCGGAGCAGCACCGGGTCCGGATCGTCGGCGCCGCTCCAGATAGCGGCGACCTGTGCGGGATGACGCCACGCGCGATCGTCGCGATCCGCCTGCGCCCGCTTCATCGTGTCCTCCGCCACAGCCGCCAGGCGCCGGCGTACATCCGCACGGCAGACGTGTAGTTCGTCGTCGACGAACCGCCCCGCCGCCGGTTCGAAGAGATCGGCACTTCCACGACCTCAATCCCTTCGCGAACGCAGGTGCGCATGAACTCGGCGTCGAGCAGGTCATCGTCTGACGTCAGCGTCAGCAGCGGCGCGTGCGAACGCGAGAACACCTTCGGCGTGGCGTTGACGTCGCGCGTCGGCAGTCCGAAGAGCAGACGGCATTCCGTGTTGTACAGAAACGAGCCGAGCCGGCGTTTCCAGTTGTCGCGCACGCGGCGAATCGCCTTGAAGACCGTGCCCGGCTGCGCGAGCGCCTTTTCGATCAGCAACTGGAGATCGGCGGCGCTGGTGCGGGCGCAATTCGTATAACACAGCAGATCGCCGCGAGCCGCGCGCAGGCCGGCCTTCACGGCCAGCCCCCACCCGGCTCGCGGATCGTCGATCACCGTGATATCCGGAAAGGTCTGCGCCAGCGTTCGGCACACCGCGGGCGACTCGTCGCGGCAACCGTTGAGGGACAGCACGATCTCGTACGGCCGGCCGATCCGTCCGAGCGCGTCACGATAGCTCCCGACGATTCCCGCAATATGAGCCGCCTGATTGTGAACGGGAAGCACCACCGAAATCGTCGGGCGCCCTTTCTCCGCGAACGTAGGGCGCCTCTCCTCCGCGATCGTAGGGCGCCCCTCCTCGGCGATCGTAGGGCGCCCCTGCGCAGAGATCGTAGGGCGCCCCTTTAGGGGTGCCTCCTCCATGGGCGACATCACGATAGTGCGCGCAGTGCGGATGCCACCAGCCCCTCGGTCGACAGCCCGTGCTGCGCCGACGTCCAGGCGTCGCTCCCAGTCCGGCCGACCGGCATATCGGCGACACCGCATCGCGCGACGCGGCAGCCGAGCGCGTGTTCTGCGACGATCTCCGAAACGAGCGATCCGATCCCGCCGACCAGATAGTGCGCCTCGATCGTCATCGCCACCGGCACCGAGGCCAACGCGTGCCGCAGATGCTCCACCGGCGGTGGATTCACCGTATCGACGATCATCAACCCGACCGAGTGGCCGCGCGCCGACAGTTCCCTCGCCGCTTCCCCGGCCTGCCTCGCGATCGGCCCCATGGCAATAAGGAGAAGGTCGCTGCCTTCCGACAGGACCTGCGCGCGGCCCGCCTCGAACCGACCGTTCAATCCGGACACGGTATTCACGTCGTCCTTGCCGAGGCGGTAGTAGATCGGGCCCGCCTGCCGCCAGGTGGCGCGAAGGGCGCTGACCGCCTGCTGGTGATCAGCCGGCGCGATGATCGTCAGGCGCGGCTGCACGCGCATCACGCCAACGTCGTCAACCGCGTAGTGCGTGAACCCGGCGGACGGATATTCGAATCCTCCGCCGATGCCGATGATTCGCACCGGCAGGCCGTGCGCCAGCGGCCCGTTGCGAATGAACTCGTAGGCGCGCATCACCGCAAAGGTGGCAATCGAATAGACAAAGGGAATGTATCCGGCCTCGGCCAGGCCGGTCGCGATACCGACGAGGTTCTGTTCGGCGACGCCGACGTTGAAGAACCGGCGTGGGAAGCGCTCGGCGAACGGCTCGATCACGGTGTAGCCGAGATCGCCCGTCAGCAGCAGGATCCGCTCGTCGTCTTCGGCGAGATCGACCAGCGTGCGTATGAACGCTTTTCGCACGTCAGTGGCTGACCTGGTCGAGCGCCTGGCGGTACTCGTCGTCGTTCATCGGCATGTAGTGCCACTTGATCGTCCGCTCCATGAACGAGACGCCCCTGCCGAACACCGTCTGCGCGAGAACCACACGCGGGGCGTCGGAGGAGGACACGTCACCGCTCAGCGCGCTGCACAACTCGGACAGATCGTGGCCATCGACCAGATGCGCCTGCCAGCCGAACGCGGCCCATCGCGCCTCGAGCGGCGACAGATCGAGCACGCGGTGCGTATGGTCGAGCGCCTGCTGGCCGTTGGCGTCGACAATCGCCACCAGATTCGACAGCTTGTGGTGAGCCGCGAACATCACCGACTCCCACACGCTCCCTTCGTTGCACTCGGCGTCGCTCACCAGGACGAAGACCCGCCGGTTCGACCCCTGGAGCCGTGCGGCCAGCGCCGCTCCGGCGCCGAACGACAATCCTTGTCCGAGCGATCCGGTTGAAAAGTCGATCCCGGGGAGCTGGTGATCGGGGTGCGTGCCCGTGAAGGTTCCGTCGGTGCAGTAGCCGGACAACGTTTCGTCGTCTATCCACCCGCGGGCATGAAGAGCCGCGTAGACCGCCAGCGCCGCATGACCCTTCGAGAGAATGAACCGATCCCGGTCAGGATCGTCGGGACGTTCGACGCGCAGCACGCGTCCGTACAGCGCCGCGATGATGTCGGCGATCGAGAGCGCCGAACCGATGTGACCGACATTCGCTCGCTTCGAGCCCGTCAGAACCGCAACTCGGATCTCGCGGGCCAGCGCTCGCAGCGAGTCATCATGCATTGAGGTTGAGACGGCGATTATCGCATGGCGCTGCGGTTATCCGGCTGAAGCCGGACTCCACATGTTATTTTGTCGCGCATGGCAACCACCCCACGACAGATGCCACGGAGACACGAAGGCACGGCGATCCGGAATTCCTTCAGCTCCGTGTCTCGGAGTCTCCGTGGCCCGTGGCCAGGCCGAGCGACTGCGTTGGCGATCGTTCTTGGCGTCGGTGTCGCAGCCGACGCGCAACAGGGCCGCGCTGGCAACGTGACCGGCGACGTGCTGCAGCGCGCCGGCGCGGCGAACGATCCGATGCCCGGTGCCTGGCTCAGCTACGGCAGGACGCAGTCGGAGACCCGCTTCAGCACGCTGAACCAGATCAACAGCACCAACGCGAAGCGGCTCGGCCTGGCGTGGTCGTATGTAATGGGCTCCGGCGGCGGCAACCAGGAAGGTACGCCGCTGATGTGGAACGACACGCTGTACGGCATCACGACGTGGAGCGTCGTGTTCGCGCTCGATGCGCGGACCGGCAGGGAGCTGTGGCGCTGGGATCCGCGAATCGACCAGCCGGTCACCCGCCCGGCAATCTGCTGCGGCACCGTCAACCGCGGCATCGCGATCTACAACGGGATGATCATCGCGCCGGGCATCGACGGCCGTCTCTTCGCGCTCGATGCGCTGACCGGGAAGCTGGTCTGGGAAACGCGCATCGTCGAAGCGAAGGAGCTGTTCACGTTGACGATGGCGCCGCGGATTGCGGGCGGGAAGGTAATCATCGGCGCGTCGGGCGGTGACCGGCCGACGCGCGGCAACTTCGTCGCTGTCGATGCGCAAACCGGAAAGCTGGAATGGCGCTTTTACACCGTCCCCGGCGACCCGTCGAAGCCGTTCGAGAACGAGGCAATGCGCGCGGCGGCAAAGACGTGGGGGCCGGACTTCTACAAAACCGGCGGCGGCGGCGCAGTGTGGGACGGATTTGCGTACGATCCGGAAGCCAATCTGGTCTACGTCGGCACGGGCAACCCGATGCCATGGGTCCAGCACTTCCGCACGCCGCAGGGCCTCGACGCGTTATATACCTGCTCGATTCTCGCGGTCGACCTCACCACCGGCCAGCTGAAATGGCACTATCAGGCCGTTCCCAACGACACGTGGGACTACGACAACGTGCAGCAGCTGATGCTGCTCGATCTCACGATCAACGGCCGGTCGCGGAAAGTGATTACGCAGGCGGCGAAAAACGGCTTCTTCTACGTCCTGGACCGGATCACCGGTGAGTTCATTTCGGGCGAACCGTTCGTCAAGGTGAGCTGGGCGCTCGGCCTGAGCAAGGAAGGCCGCCCGATCATCAATCCCAAGGCCTACTACGACACGGATCCGATCTCGATCCTGCCGACGTCGGGCGGCGGGCACAACTGGGCGCCGATGTCCTATAACCCGGCCACCCGCCTCGTTTACATTCCCGCCTTCTACAGCAGCTTTCCTCTGCAGGCGCAGGCTGAATACAAACCCGGCTCCACCGGCTACGTCCGTCCGAAAGGCGACGCACGCCTTGTTGAACCGGCGTATGGGCCGGAGCCGCCGGCCGGTGCGCGCGGCGGGTTGCAGGCGTGGGATCCGGTCACTCAGAAACTGCGATGGAACATCGCCGGCGGCGGCGGCATCGGCGGAGGGACGGCGACGACGGCCGGCAATCTGGTATTCCAGGTGATCAACGACGGCCGCTTCCGCGCGATCAGCGCCGAGACGGGCGACGTGCTCTACGAGGTCCAGACGAATCGTACCGGGATGGCGCCGCCGATCACCTACGCGGTGGACGGCACGCAGTATGTGGCGTTTGCCGGGGGACTTGGACGGCCGAATAGCACTTTCGGTCCAACGAGCGATGCCGTGGAGAACGCGCCGATG
>JGI10216J12902_107961128_pt1 | contig 14103 bp, 13 predicted proteins | sample KanNatreferecore_FD_12902 | JGI IMG/M metagenome (IMG submission 12902)
GACGATATAGAAAGTGAGTGTTACAGGCCCGGTGAGTGTTACAAATCACGCGCCGGGGATGCCACCTAGTTAGTCGATGGGCACAGTAATATCAATTGGTTCAATATTTTTCGCTAAGGGAAAAGATTGGTTGGGAAAATCGAGCCGCAAACACCGCGCAAGATCGCCGACGGTGTCATTACGATCGAGTGCGTGATGGATCAGCAATGATGCAACCTGCCGCGCCTGTGCCTTAGTGCCGGGCTCACGATTGTTCTCGAGTCCGCGCAGTGCATTGCGCCAGCCACGTCCGGCCTTTTCGACATCAATGTGGTCTAGCACTCGCGTTAATCCGCCAGGCCCCACCTGAGCGAGTAGGCGTAGAAACAACAGGCCCTCGTTATAGAAGGACGGACTGGGCTGCGATAGTGCGGCTGCTAATCCATCGTAGTGTGGCTCCAGTAGAGCTGGAACCAATGTCGGCTCAGACTGAACGAACCGTGCCAGAACCACCGTCCCCAACTCCCAATCGACATGGCCCCAGTGGCAGAGCGCGATGCGTTTGCCGGCTGCAACATGGCGCAACGCGCTCGCCGGAGCGAGTGCAGCAAGATGCGTCGACATGTTGATAATTTGAGGCTCGTTGCGCTTAACCATTGCCTCAATCGCCGGGCGCACCGCTTGCACTGAGTATGCGACACCTAGAAACATTCGCGCATCGCCAATGTCTTCCAACCAACCGTCACCGATCGCCTGATCAATCATTTCCCAATCGAGTGCAAGCACGGTCGCCTCGAACTGCTTTGGCGCGGCCCTGAGCATGAAACTGAGGAGCCCCGCAGCAGACTGAAAGTTTCTCTGCGTGCTGCGTGACAATTTGGCCGCAAGATCCTGCGACGACCAGCAAGCACAGATCCTGCGCCCGACCTGCCGCATTCGCCGCGTGGGCGCCCGTTTGCCCACATAAATGCCGAGCGGATCGTAGAGCCGCAACGAACTCCACACAATATCGTTAAGTTCATGAAACGCTTCTTGAGGATTAGCACGCAGCCGGTCTGAAATAGCCGGAATCAGCGCTTCGATCAGTGAGAACCCGAACTCTGGTGCGAAATAACAGAAATGCTTGCAAAAATCGGCCACGACCGACAGATAGGCGTGCTTCGGCCAAGTCGAAACCGTACTAAGGCACGCTTCATGGTCAACATGTTCAAGATAACGGGCTTTCCAGCCATCATCTTTTCCGACGCGCATCATGGAAATGAGATTGGCTATCTGGCCAGCGTGCAACGGCCCCGCAGTATTGATCGCCCGCGCCAGTTCGAGCGGATTGACCAATGCGGCGATGCTTTCGCCGAGCGCCTCATCGGTATTGCAGACATGATTGATGACCCAGCCAATCGCATAGCAAGCGTCTTCAGGTGCGGTCTCAATCCAATTCGCTAAGATCTCTTTGTGGGCCGCAATCTCGCTCATTTCCTCGGCCAGATAGCCATATAAATTGTCAAGTACCCAGCAGGCGTCGCGAATGTCGAGCGGTGCGGTCGCAGCCCAACAACGCGCTAGGACGGGCGCAAGCCATTCTGTTTGCACGAGCCAACTCCACTGGCGGTGCCCACCCGGGCTCGACAACTCTCTAAGTAGCACGCTCAAGCCGCTAAGAGGTGTCGCCTCGTCGCGGAACAGCCTCTCGAGCATACTCGCGATGGTCTTCCGCCCTTCGTCTGACTGCCCTTCGAGAATCCGTTCAAGCAGAACACTGGCAAGGCGTTGGTGCGGACAGCGAAGGTCATTAACACCCAGTAGAAGCCGCTGCGAGATCAACCAAGTGAGTGCAGAGTCAATGTCGGCGATTAATACTGCGTCTTCAACTAACCATATCAACATGTCACGCGAACAACGGGCATCGCGGGTGGCAAGCTGGCGAATGGCTGCTGCGGCAAGAATTAGATCCGCCCCAGCTGCGCGAGCGGAACTCGCTAATGCGCTCGCCCGCCGCCATCCCCCTCCCAGGATGAAGCAGAATTGCCACGGGTAGAGCGCCTGCTCTGCAGCATGCTCAAGACGCCGATCGAGCGGCTCCTCTCCTGGGCGATCACCGACCCGATCGTCGGCACGGCGAACGGCGGCAAGTGTAGTTTCGGGAAAAGCTCGCAGCCCGTCCGCAATGACTCGAACCGCACGCTTTGCATCGAGCTGGATGGCCCCCGGAGAGCCGCCCTTATCCTCGGAAATCGTGTGTGCACTCAGAACCCATCGAGACGTTGTAGCGCGCTCCTCCAATTCACGCAGCAGCGCTGGGCGCGCTAAATGCGCGTCATCAATGAGATAAAGGGTTGGGGTTGGGTTTTCAAAAAATGGCGTAAATCCGCCCATTGGGTCAGCCAATCGCAAAACTCGCCAGCCACGATCATGCACTTGGCGCGCCGCCTGAAGGATGCAGATTGACTTGCCTGCCCCCGGCATGCCCTCGAGCCGGACAGAGCCGGCCCGCTCAAGGTCGGCAATTAGAATGGCCACTTCGGGAAGCGTGGGGCAAGCGGCAACATCTGCGGGCCCAAGCGGACGCCCCATCAGCGCGGGGCCAAGGTCGCGAGCCGTCTCGAACTGAACTTCAGACCACGCAGACACTTCAACTCTCGGCGCCGCTGTATGCGGCATGAATCTCATGAGGCTCCGCCGAAACTGATCGAGTTCGTCTGCGCTCGGTAGTGCACGCAGCGTAGCCATGATCTTGACCAAATCACCTGCATGCTCGGAATAGAATTCTTCAAGCACGGCCTGGTGGCCGGAAAGCAATGCCTGAATTGTTTCCCAGCCGATGGCGACGACAGGAAAGCGCCCTTCCTTCTCGCGCCGTTCAGACACGAGCCGTGCATGTTCCTGAAGTGGTCCTTCGTTTGCCGCAGTAGTGGCGAACGTCCAATGTCCAAGCGAAGGCTTAAAAGACTCCGCCTTAGCGAGCTCGGCATCAAATTCGGCAATCGTTGCCTTGGATCCGTAGGCTTCACTTTTCCCCTTGCACTGCACACCAAAAGTCTTGCCCGGCGCTGCCTCGGGTGTCCCATAGACATCAACGCCTTGTTGCTTCTGACCGGCCCGGCCGTTCTTTTGTGTCAGAGGTGCTTTCCAGACTGCGGCAAACAGCGCACGTGTCAGGTCTTCGAACTTCTCCCACGACTTTGGCGGTGCGATCTGCTTGTCGATGAATTCCATTAGTACCGCCAGATTGATCCGCTATTCTTGATTCAAACACTACCTCGATTCATGCGGAGGTGTAAAATCAGCCACTTATAGAGGCACTATCTTCAGTTCACGTCGCATTGCTCAATCATGAACTGAGGACCCACTACGCGCTCTGTGTTGCCAATACGATTGGACGCTTCGGGTCGGTCCTTCACGACTGCTGCAATCGGCCAAAAGCAGCATCCAGAGTAAAAAAACTAGGGGGGCGATTCATGTTAAACGGCGTGAATTTCCCCACTCACCGTATCCGCAAACGGATCTTCAATAGCGCAACCAATATTCTCTAGATCTAGACCTTGGTTGAAGGAGGCTTGCAGTCTGGTCGAGACTCTGCCATAACCAAGCGTAGTAGCCATTTGCCTTGCTCTTGGCACCTGAAGAGCTGGAGTGGTTGGTAGTGCGGTAAATGTTGGTTTTTGAAGCTCGGCCGTAGCGTCATGACTCGATAACAAAAACAGAAAGGAATCTATCGTGAGCACTAGAACCCGTCCATTCTCAATATTCTTACTTAAGCAAGGTTATGAGGCATCGAATTCACTCAAAGCGGAAAACGCCTTAAGTGAGGCTGTTGTTTCAAACAAGCTTCCAGAAAATGCAAGTCTCTTCATTCTGGACAATCCTCCACGGGATCCTTGGTGGAAAGATTATTTTGAGATTGCGCAATCTCTACCTCAGGCGAGTAAAGGGGCGCTAGTGTTTCTTCCGGTCCAAGATCGATGCTTTGTGTTGTCCTTCGGGCATGTGTTTCACAACCTTAAAGATAATTGCTACGAGTATGATTTTGGGCTGAGGGTGACCTTGAACAGCCTTGATCCAAATAAGCTTAAAAGTGCAGATGTTATGGATCCAGGTGCATCTCGAAGGAAAAGAACACAAGTTCCTGCTGCGACCGATCTTACGTTTCTGGATTTTGATAGTAATGCAGAGATAATTAGAAGTCTTACCGGGGCAGTTAAGGAGGAATTTGTTGAGCTTTTCAAAAGTGCTACAGGTTCGGCTAGTCTGAAAGTTGGATTAAAAATTGATCCGAGCGAGCTAGTAGGTGTTTGCGAGAGTCTGCTCGATCTATATTCTAGCGAAGAATATCTCGTAACCTTTCCGAATGTAGGGAAAATAACCCCAGAAAAAGATCCTGATGTCGTCCGTGTTCTAGATGCTCAGCTTCTTCAGAAATTTATTGAGCACAGTGATGACTTGTCCTTGTCTATCCCAGATATTGTCGATTATCGAGATAATACGTGCTGCCGGTTTCAAGGGAGGGGCGGTGTTGTTGATGTATATACAGACGTTTCGCTTGAGGCCTTTTATGAATATTTGGGCGATGACTACGATCTGAATGAGTTGACCATTGAAAGGTTGAAGTCATTTAGTATCGCATTGTGCGACGCTGATGGAAACATAAGCAGGGCGTATAGTGTATATAACTGCTTCTTGTTGGATATTGTGGAACCGGATAAGGTTTTTCATGTTTGCGAGGGCGGATGGTATCGTGTAGATGCTGGATATATTCGGGAGTTGAAAAGCTATTTAGATGGTAAGTGCGAAGATACAGATTTGTTTGAGTATAATCATGATGTCGTATTGAATGGGGTAAATCACTATAGCGAAGAGAACTACAATGCGTCTGTTGCGCAATCGCTAGGTCGATTTATTTGTTTGGATCAAACAAATATGAGTCCAGTTGGGTCCAGTCAAATAGAGCCATGCGACCTATATTCAGTTTCTATGGCTCAGGTGGCGAATCTTTATCATCTAAAAATATCGACAAGGTCATCACAGCTAAGTCATCTTTTTAATCAAGGAATTAATTCGGCGGAGTTGTTGATTCTTGAGTCGGCATGTCGAGATGCGCTGAAGGATCTAATTGTTGATCGAATTGGAACTAATGACGAACGCGAGTATTGCGATCCTGTTGATGGCAAGAGATTGAAGGTCGTGTATGGAGTGATTACTCGAAAAAATCCAGCGGAACTGTCGGATAATTTACCCCTATTTTCTAAGATTAGCTTAATGCGGTGTTTCAAAAGCTTGGAGTTGATGCAGATTCCTGCTGCGTTAACTTATATTCCTGATGTAAGTCCGCCGAAGGAAAAATATAGTTCTTATCCTACGGTGATTGTAGAGGTGGTTGATAGAGCTAAGGGGAAGAAGGAAGTTTGTGTGGTCGCTGGGCAAGCTCTTGCAGCGGGCGCGAAACTGTCCGGGTGCTGTGCAGTGATAAAGAATAGTGTTGCTGGTTCTAGGTTTAAGGTTTTCTACAACTTCGGCAAGCATGGGAGAGTTTATACGAGTCATAATTGGCATTATGAAGTTGTAGCGTGAAGTTCCGCTTTGGGTTATGAATAAAGCAGTCATTTCTGCCAGTGCTTTGGGGTGGAATTATCCGGCTGAAAAAAACGTGGAAGAGATCAGTGGCGGAAGCCTAAGTTGACTTCCGTGCGGTGCTAGTGTTGACTTTTCAATCTGAGTTCTATGTATCCTATTTCTGCCTTTATTGCATTAATGGTCAGCTTTTGTGTTTCTGTGGTTTTTCCCTGCTTTATGTCAATGACATTGAGCAATGTGGTCAAGTGGGCTTTTCTGGCTTTCAGCGCGTCAGACATTTTTGAGCTGTTCTGTGTTAGTGCGTTCATGGTATCTATCCTTGCGTGGTCTAAACAGCCCGCGTGCGCAGGCTGTTTCAGGTGAAGCAAACTATTACATCGTTAGTACATCTTGAACGGTGTATTGACGCGAACGCTCCGACAATTCATTCCAGTTCCAGTTGCTGAAGTTCTCTCCCTCTTCGGGAATGACCAGTTTAAAAAGCCCTATCTGATCTCGATTGAGTAGGTTGTAAGAAGCCCAAAGCTTGCCGCCCGCATCGAGCAGTGCTTGAGCCGCTTCGTTCCACTTCTCCTCCAGCGCCATATGCGCAAGCCGTAGCGCGTCCTTCTCGATTTTCTTGTGCTCCTCCTGAGCCTCGGTGATGTGCCGATCGACGGTGACCAACTCTTGGTCCAGCGCTGTGATGATCAGGTGTTGGCGACGGAGGTGCTCGGTCGCCGTGGAGAGATTTTTCGCGGCCTTTTGCGCGTCGGAGTTGGCAATCTTCTCGCCTTCCGTATCACCCCAAGCGACCGCCTGTGCATAAGCCGTCGCCGCCTCCGTTTCGGCCTGTCGGGCTTTTGCGATGTCCTCCTGTGCTTGTTGACGAATCTGATCCAGACGGGTGCTGAGGCTCTGTCGCTTTTCATTGAGCTCCTGCTCGTCGACTTTCCAGTTCGCCATGGCTTCGACGTAGCTCTTCATCAAGCTCTTGCGATTGGCCAGATTCTCCCGACGATGGATCTTCATGTTCAAAGTGTGGATCTGAAGATCCAGCGAACTGATCTTTCTTTTCCGTTCGTTGATTTCATCCCGCACTTCACGCTCCCGGTCTTGCTCGATGACTTCAGGATTTTCCAGCGCAGTCTCGAAGGGAGGTAGTTCGGCCTGGAGGTCTTTCATCTCCATGGTCAGTTGTTCCCGGCGATCTTTCATTTCTTGAATTTCGTTCATGTGTGGTGTCTCTGTGCAATTCGATTATGGGTTGGTTGAGCGGCTGGCGAGGCCGGGAATGAGCCGGCGCTACCTCGATCAGTTGGGATGCCGTCAGGCAGCCCGAGCCTCGCTCTCGTCCGTTCCCGGAATCGTCTTCACGATGTAGCAGCGTTGCGGGCCGAGCCCGGGCAAACGGACCAAGCTTGATGCTTTGCCATCTGTTCCCGGCTCCAGCACGCCTCGACGTAGAAGCTCTTTGTTCACCGCGTTGATGTTCATCCCCTTGAACACCTCGGAGCGCCACGCCTCAGGCAGAACGTAGTAGGTGTTGGTGGTGTGCAGCGCGTCGCCTAAGCCATGCTCCAGCGACTTGCGAAAGCCCAATCGGTCGATGGTGCGCGGTCCGTGTTCGTCGATCTTCGCGGCCGCCGACTCCCAGCGGGTGAAGCGGCTTTCACCGAAGCGCTCGATTACTTGGCGCAGCCGCGCCAGGATCGCATCCCCCTCGAAGTTACCGGCACCGCCACGCTCATTCAGCCAAGCACTCAGGCAAACCCGAGCCGCGGTGGTGGCTGTGCCATCGGGCCAGCCGGTAATGCCCATCGCGGTGGCCAACTCGCCAGCTGCGGCTGCCAGACCGAAACGGGCCGCAGCACGATGCGCTTGGCCACTCGCCGAGGGGGGCAATGCCTTGGCGATGAAGCCCTCTAGGGTATGGCGCAGGATGGTCGACCAGCCATGTCGCTTGCCGGGTTCGCAGAGGGCCGACAGGAAAGTGGTGAGCGGCGTACCGTAGTACTTGGCTACCCGCGCCTTGAGCGCATCGGAGAGGGCGGCCGCATCTTCAAAACCGTTCAGCACGTCGAACATGCCCAGGCCTTTGCTGGCGTCCGCTGGTACTGCGAGCATGCGCACTTCCATGCCGGCTTTCAGCTCTTTGTTCGCTTCGGCCATGTGCTGCGCCAAGGTCTTCTCGCCGGTCGAGAGAAACAGCAAGCGCCACTCCTGTACCTGTCTGCCTGCTTGTCCTCGATCATTGGCGCGAGCCTTCCCGGTGCCGTTGCCGAGCATGTACACCGTTTCGCCGATGATCCGTGGGTCGCACATGCCGATTTCATCCAGTACCAGAAGCCCATCCGAATGCGCGGCAGCGATGGATTCCAAGGCGTTATCTGTCGATCGCCAGGAACGCACCAGACGCGGTCCGCCGTAGATCGAGGCGGCCACTTGCAGGTGCGTGGTCTTGCCGCCCGAGCTGTCACCGTACAGGTGAAAGCCTCCCGACTCATGACCGAGCATGTGTAGCAGCGGACCGGCAAACGCCACGCTGGCCACAAACGCCAAGCGATGGTTGCCGATGCACAAAGCGCCGATCTGCTCTTGCCACTGTTCCAAGGTGCCGGCTTCGCTGATCGGTGGCAGCTGTGCGCCGGCCTCGTAAAAATGCAGGTGTTCCACATGCGAGCCAACCTGTTGCTCGGGTAGCAGAAAGGCGCTGTCGTGCCAGCCCAAACGGGTAACCAAACGAGCGCGTTGCGCGCTGTCGAAACCGCCGAGATAGCTCTGCAGGTCGTTGCGGGCATTGCGACCGGAACGACTGCCGGCCAGGCGCAGGCCCATGTCCACCAGTGGTCCGAGCACGTCCTTGCCGAAGTCGCCGGTCATGGTCCGTGCCGGGATGTTCCAGCGCTTTTTCGCGCCGTCAGGATCGTCGAACTCGACCAGCAGCCCCCAGTTATGCCCTTGCGCATCACGAGTGCGGGCGAGGATCTCCAGTGGCGAGCACACTGGGCGCGCCTCGCCATCGTCACCGGAATAAAACACGCCTTCTGGTGTTAGACGGAAGCCGCCGGGCAGCAGATCATTTTTAGGTTTCGCGGCACGCTTGGTCGTTGGCTTGGCTTTGACTTCAGGTGGTTCGGCCGGTGCTTTCTCCGGCTCAACGCCAAACAATTCACCGCTGCGTTCCAGCTCGGCGAAATACGCCGTCGTCCACCCTTTGGCTAGGGCATCGGCCGCGTCGTCGCCGTCGTCCCATTGACCACCTTCGGCAAAGGTCGGTTGGTCATTCTTGAGGGTGGGTTTGCGTTTGAAGACGTCCAGGGCGATCACGCGCACCGACGCGGCGCCGATGTGTTGCAACTGTTCGGCTACGGCATCCATGCAGCTTTTGCCGCTGGCATCGTTGTCTGGCCACAACACCACGGACCGACCTTTGAGCGGTGTCAGGTCAGCTTTGTGCCAGGAGTTCGAGCCGTTCGGCCAGCACGTGGCGACGTAGTTGGGCAACAGCTCCGCCGCGGCGTCGGCGGCCTTTTCGCCTTCGCACAGAATGATCGGAGCCTCTGCTCGTTGTGTCAGTTCATCCAGGCGCAGCAGAGGACGCGGCTCAGGCAGACCTTGCCAACGCCATTGCTGCGATTGACCGTCGGCACGCTGGCACCAGGTCAAGGGGGCAAACACCTTGCGCGGTTTACCGTCTTCATCCGGGCCCAAGTCGAAGCGGTAGAGCGCCATGACCGGCTGGCCTTGAGCGTCGCGATAAATCCATACTTTGGACGGTGCGCCATGTTGCCGGTGTTTTGCTGGGCACTTGTTCATGGCTTCGGCCGGGATCGGCTGAATTGCGAGCCATTCCGGTGTTTTGCTTTTGCTGGGGCTCGGCTTCGATTGGGCCGTCCCTGCGGCAACGTGCAGCAGATCCGCCAGCTTGTTGCAGGCTTCGACATCGGTGCCGCCATCCAGATAACGCACCAGATCAATCAGGTCGCCGCCTTTGTCGCCGGTGGCAAAATCCGCCCAGGTGCCTTTGCTCAAGTTGACCTTGAGGGAGCCAGCACGCTTGTCGGCGCGGGTTGGATTGGCGGCTGTGTATTCCTTGCCTCCATCGACGCGTTTGCCCTGCGGCAGCCAGTGAGCAAGCACCCGATCGATCTCTTTCAGGGAAGCCGCTTTCACGTCGGCGAAGCTGGGACGTTTCGCTTTATTGGTCATGGCTAGCCTCCATTCTCAGGAGGGCTGTAGTCACATCGTCAATCACCGCCTTGCCCATTTCACTGAGGTAGTGGGCGGCCATCGCGCACTGCTCTGTGCTATCGCCGTGGGTGGCCAGGAGCGTCATGCGACTCGCGCAGCTTAGCAGGTCGGAGGCGTATTCAAGCGCATCGGATACCGGGATGCCGGCACTGAGTCGAAACAGCGTCTGATTGGGTTTTCCGCACTGCGCAAAAGTGGTCATGCCCTGGGTGGTGACGTTGGCCTGAATGTTCATTGCGCACCCCCGGCTTTAGCCCGAGGAATCGAAGTCGCATCACCATGCAGGGTCAAGGTCTTGATCAGACCCAGAGTGCCGCGCACGTCCCAAATAACGGATGCCAGGACGTGATTGGCAAGGCGCGGTTTGTCGCTGTCGAAGTGGTCCTCAAGCAGGGTGAGCACCGAGTCGGCGCGGTCAATGGCACAGGTGATCGCGTCAATCGGAATGCCGGCCTCGGCATCGTTGCTGACGCCGAGCAGATCCTCGGGTAGGGAAAAGCTCAGGGCTTGATTCATTTGGCACCGCCTGTGGCTTCGAGCGCGCGGGCTTTGGCCATATGGGCGTTGTATCGAGTGAGACGTGTAGCGAGGCTGGAGTTGGCGTGTAAAGCGGCGAGAGCCATTGCTCGATGAGCAGCAGCGCGAATTTTGGACGGATCGATAGTGATCATTTGATGTAGCTCCCGAATCAGAGGAGCCACCACAGCCTGCCGCCAAGCAGGAATGGGTGGCGAATTGCGCAAGATTGGCGGACCGGTGATTCAGGAACCCGGCGCACCCGAGGGTGCTCCTGCGCAACTCGCCATAACGCATAATCGCGGGCACAAAAAAAGCGCCTGCAATTGAGTATATGGCGCTGTTGCGCCTGAAGTCGTTCGACCCGCCAAGGTCGGTCGCTGAATTTGCAGCGACGCCCAGAGAGTAACGTCCCATTTTGGAAAGCGCAACCGCGCAGAAAGCTTGTGCATTTTTTCGAAGCGGCATAAATTGTTTGGGCATGTAGATTTACCTCAACGCCTCCGGATCGCTCCCGGGGGCGTTTTCATTTCAAGCATGAACTTCCCAGCGCAGGGAAAGCAGGGGTAGGAAGTCGCCATCGATCATGGAGCGAGCGTCTTCGTAGGCGGCTGCTTGCTGGCCTTCGTCGACTATCACTGCATTGAATTTTTCAGTGTGGAAGGTAAGGGCACACCAGGTGCCGTCAGACCAACTGAGCACACCAACGACGCGACTTTGTTTTTCCTGCTGGCTGCGATAGCGCTCAAGACGGCTCATGTGGCGCGACGAAAAACCGACCTGACGTAGAATTGAGAAGGGCTGCAATACAGCCGTGAGGGCCACTCTTTTTCTCATGCTGCCACCTGATCGCGGGCCGCAATGCGTGCCCGAGTCCATGCCTGCACCTCTCCAAGTACCCACGCAACTGGGGCGCTTCGGGCATTGCTGTTACTCAGCTTCACTGGGAGTGGAAATCCGCTCTCAGGTTGGCGCATGAGCTTGTAGATGGTCGGACGGGCAAGACCAACGATTGACACTACCTCAGGCATACGGATGAGGGTCGTGGCGGGGTCGTGTGAAGAAAGGTGTTTTATTGCAGTAGTCATAGCGATTCAAACCTGTGTGTATTGAGACAACAGGTCATACGCTACGGAGAGGGAAGGGAGCGGACTGTGTCCGTTCCCTTTTTTATTTGAGTGGTCTAAGACCTAGCGCGGTCAAATGATCACGAATGGTTTTCTTTGTGCCGTGTACGGTCTGGTCGAAAAGGAGATTGGTTAGCTCCGCATCTGTAAGGTTTCGCTTTTCAATTCGCCGACCAGCAATAATCTTCTCAGCGGCGGCCTTTATCTTTGATCGCCGATCCATCGTCTCGGTTTGTGTTTTAGAGCTAGCATCTTGATTGCCTCTGCCAGCCTCTTGTCCGCGTTTAGATGCCTTCGCTGAGAAAGCTTCGTCTAGTAGTCGGAGCATCAGACTCGATGTGTTGAAGCCATTTTTTGATACATCTATGCTCTCCACCTGGCGATAGAGGTTTGCCATCAACAATGCCTGGTTAGCCTCACCTTTTAAGGCGGCAAATTGCTCTCTCGCTTCAATTTCAAAACCGGCGCGGCGATCTCGCTCTTTGTCGATAAGGGCAGCGTACTGGCGCGGTGAGTCATTTCTTAGCCCCTCTATCAGATCCGCATCGATATCGTAGGTAGCGACCTCGAGCTCGAAGAGCCAATTTGCTAGTGCTTCCACAGCTTGTACGCCGAGTACTAGGGCAAAAGCTGCAACGAGTTGTGAGTCTGTAGCTGGATGATCGACCCCAATAAAACTTCGAATGACGTTAGGTAGTGATGCTGCTTCCGCAGAGCTTGCACGTTCACCGATAGCATCTCGGAGTCGGAACAAGGTTCTTGTGACGGATTCTGCACTGTTCGCGTAGGAGCCATCCTCAAGCCAGAATGATGTTGCCAAGCCGATGAGGTCGAAAGCTTCTCGGAAATGTTCGCTGAAATGGGGATACAACGCTAACTCGCGCACTGCTAGTTCAACGTCATCCATGTCCCAAACCAGGCACATCACGTCGATCCCTGCGATCTCTAGTTCTTCAGCTTCAATGCCTAGTTCAATATCCATTTAGTCCACCCCTCGCCCCGAGACAGGTGTGCTGTTCCAGCGTCGTGCATTTGATAAAACTGCTGCCGACAGAAAGGACGCGAGGATATTTCTGTTACACGACTTCGCGTCGTTACACTTGAGGTATTCGAGGTGTGAACAACGTGTAACTGAAGAAAAACTGTTTATTATCAATATGTTATTAGATATTGTTACACCCGTAACACGCGTTACACCGATTTTTGAGAGGGGGCGATATGCGCTCATACCGCTTTCCCAAACTGTCCCTGCACCACATTACCCGCCATCAACTCCTCAAGGTGGTCGGCATACCACTGCATCATCACTACACGCTGTTCAAGGTATTGAGCCTTGTTATATACCCCTGAAATGCCTTCCTCTTTGTGGGCAAGCTGCGCCTCAACGTGTTCTTTTGGCCAGCCATGTTCTCGAAGCAACGTGCTCGCTGTGTGGCGAGTCCCGTGTCCAACGAGGCGACCTTTGTAACCTATGGTGGCGAAAACCTTGTTGATTGTGTTTTCACTGATGGTCGGATTTTTTGCTCCGACTCCGGGGAAGAGCCAGCGGCTGCGACCGGTTAAGCAGTGCAGTTCTTTCAGCGCCGCAACAGCTTGGTGGGGAAGAGGGCATACAAAATCCCGACGCATCTTCATCTTGGCGGCAGGCGTGGTCCAAATTGCTTTCTCAAGGTCGAACTCCTTCCATTCAGCCAAACGTACCATTCCCGGTCTTGATGCCGTCCATACACAAAGCCATGCCGCAGTGCGGGCTGTCAGCCTGCTCGGAGTGTTTTTCAGTGCCTGGAGGAATTCAGCCAGCTCAGGCTCCAGTAAATGTGGATGCTGCTGAGTCTTAGGGGCTTGGGCTGCAATATCGCGCAGACGGCTGCCGGGATCATTTTCAGTAAGGCCTAAGCCGATGGCTCGCCCGAAGATCTGATTTATCCAAGTGCGACACTTTTCAGCCACGTTGTGTGCGTCCCGGGCTTCGATGGATGCCTGGAGCTCTGCACAATCGGTACGTGTGATTTCATCTAGAGGCTTGTCTCCCAGTGCCGGGAGTATGTCCTTGTCGAGGTAGGTGCGGATTTTGTTGAGGGTGGAGGATGCGAGACCCTTTTCCTCTTTTGCCTTGAGCCAGGCATCAGCAGCAGCTCGAAAGGTTCGGGTTTTGGCCGCATCGATAGCAGCTTTCGCGGATCGCTTTTGCTCAAGGGGGTCGGCACCACTGCTCACTACTTTGCGTAGATCGGCAGCTTTGTCCCGTGCCAACGCACCACTTACTTCCGGATAACCCCCGAGCCCCATCCAAGCCCAATTGCCCGCCGGACGTTTGTAGCGGAGCTGCCAGGATTTACCACCATCAGGTTTGACCCTGAAGTAGAGGCCGTTTCCGTCCAGCTCCCGGTATTCCTTTGATTCCGGCTCCAGCCCCGCAAGCGTCGTGTCTGCGAGAGGGCGGCGCTTGATATCTGCGCGCTTCATCCTTGTATCCCAAAGTTCGGTATTTTTCTCAGGATACAAGCAGGGATACAGGGATACAACGGATAAAGGGATACAGAGGTAGATAGCCAGACACAAAAAAACCGGCTCAAATGGCCGGTTTCTCTGGGTCTGAGAGTCTGGTAGAGACTTTCAGATATTGCTATATGGTGCCCCGAGGGAGACTCGAACTCCCACTCCTTTCGAAAACGGATTT
>JGI10216J12902_107923197_pt1 | contig 14102 bp, 7 predicted proteins | sample KanNatreferecore_FD_12902 | JGI IMG/M metagenome (IMG submission 12902)
CGCGTTCAAACCCTTCATGGCATCTAACCCGGCGGGAGCGTCGCGGTTGCAATCCACGCGTCCCCTGCGCCGGGTCGCTGAGCTTGGGTCGTTAGGCCGTTATGAAAAGGTTCGCGCTCGGATTCGTCGTCGGTGGTGCGACTTGTGCAGTTACTCTTGTACCCGTTGTGCTGGCACAGCTTCGCAGCAAGTTTGATTACGGTCGGCACCAAGGACACATCGATGGTCGGCGTGAGGCGGCTCAGGCGCTCGGGAAAGAGTTCGGACAGTACGACGGTCGCTCGCCTTACACGGTTTTGTTTTCGGTTAAGACCACGGACGTGATTTCAGTCGAGACGAACGGAATCAAAACTGTCAGGATCATCCCATGAAACGGCCCAACCACGCGCTGCATCCCGCCAATCCACGGTTTGGCGCGGCAAAACGGTGGTTTGGCGGATAGAGGCGGAAGTTTGCCACGCTCGAAGTGAATGCTTAGGATCCGCGCGTGTTTCGTCCCTGCATCGATCTGCACGAAGGCAAAGTGAAGCAAATCGTCGGCGGCACCCTAACCCTCCACGACGGTCAGCTTTTTGACAGGCGATGTTTCAATTCCAGCAAACGAGCGCAATCCAGAGCATCTTGTTCTCGATACGTCTCTTTGCTGGCAATCAAGGCATCCAGCCCGAGAAAAGGAATTCGAACGCCCTCAATGACTTCTTCACGCGCTGAAGCGACCGCATCTGCGTAAATCACCTTCCAGGCTTTTGTGCTCACGTCCACTTCCACTTCGTCAGCCACTTTGACAACAACGTTTTCCAGAATGTCCTTCGGCGTCAGTTCCCGCGCCGCGCCATCGGCGAGTTTCGCCAGGCCATCGATGACCCGCTGACAATTCTCCGCTGAGGCCTCAACGAGAATGTCCACATCCTCGGTCGTGCGGACGAGACCGTGGAGGATGCAGGCTTGCGCGCCGCAAATGAGATACTTCGCGCCCGCTTCATTGAGCAGTTGGCAAACGCGCAGCAGTGGGGAGGCATTCGCCATGCGTTACCAGAGGCGCGGATTGGACTGGGCCTTGCGCCAGCGCTCGTATTCCTCCCACGTTTTCGCTTTGAACACAAAGCCACGCGGGCGCGGGTATGGATTCAACAACTCCGCCTGCGCCTGAAGAACGGCAGCGCGGCGCAACGCCTCCGCTGGCGGAATCGGCGTCAGGTCTTCGGTGGTGCGTCGATTGCCGACGATCTTCATGCGCGGAACTTAACGGGTCGTCCGTGGTTTGCCACGCGCAAAACAGTTGCGTAGCATTCGCCCGTGTTTCGTCCCTGCATCGATCTGCACGAAGGCAAAGTAAAGCAAATCGTCGGCGGCACGCTGAGCGACAGCGGCGACGGTTTGCGCACGAACTTTGTTTCCGAAAAATCCGCCGCGTGGTTTGCGGAACTTTATCGCCGCGATGAATTGAAGGGCGGCCACATCATCCTGCTCGGTCCCGGCAATGACGCGGCGGCGCGTGACGCGCTGGCGGCGTATCCCGGCGGGATGCACCTCGGCGGCGGCGTGAACATCGAGAACGCGCGGCGATGGCTGGATGCCGGAGCGTCGCACGTCATCGTCACTTCATGGGTGTTTCACGAAGGCCGCGTGGACTGGGAGCGGTTGAACGAACTGGTCTCAATGATTGGCAAGTCACGGCTCGTGCTCGATCTGAGTTGCCGCAAGCGCGATGGCGAATACCTGGTGGTCACGGACCGTTGGCAGAAGTTTACCGCGGAGAAAATTTCGCCTGAACTGCTGACGAAGCTCGGCGGCTTTTGCGACGAGTTCCTGATTCATGCCGCGGACGTGGAAGGATTGTGCCACGGAATCGATCACGAACTGGTGGAGAAGCTGGCCGAGTGGACCCCCCTGCCCTGCACTTACGCGGGCGGCGCCAGGTCGCTGGCGGACCTGGAGGAAGTTACACGCATCGGTCGCGGGCGGATCGATCTCACGATTGGCTCGGCCCTGGACATCTTTGGCGGCAGCGGCGTGAAGTACGCGGACGTGGTGGAGTTCAATCGGCGCATCCAATCTTCCTCGTAGCAACCGGGGTAACGAGGCTCATTCTTCGATCAGAGCCTCCTCACGTCGGCTGCTACGCCAACACCACTTGGCCGCTCGCTACTCGCGCGAAGTATCCACCACGCGATATCAACTCTTCCGGCGAACCGCATTCCGTCAGGCGGCCATCTTCCAACACGACCACTTTGTTCACGCGGCGAATCGTGCTGAGGCGGTGGGCAACCATCAGCGTCGTGCGCCCGCGCATCAGTTCGAAAATGCTCTCAACGACTTTGCGTTCGCTGTCGGCGTCCAGCGCGCTCGTCGGCTCGTCGAGCAGGAGAATCGGCGCGTCCTTGAGAAAGGCGCGGGCGATGTTGACGCGCTGACGTTCGCCGACACTGAGCCGCGCCGCGCCCTCCCCGACCACGGTCTGGTACTGCTTTGGCAATCGCGCGATGAATTCATGCGCATTCGCAGCGCGCGCGGCAGTTTCAATTTCAGCCGGCGTTGCGTCCGGTTTTCCGAAAGCAATGTTCTCTGCGAGCGTGGCGGGCAACAGAATCGGTTCCTGCAACACCACGGCGATTTGTTCGCGCAGGTCCTTGAGCCGCAGTTCTCGCAAATCGACGCCATCGAGTTTCACCGCGCCGCTGTTTGGGTCGAAGAAGCGCGGCACGAGATTCATCAGCGTCGATTTGCCGGCCCCGCTCGGACCGATGATGGCGCACGACTCGCCCGGCTGAAGTTCGAACGACACTTCGTGCAACACGAGCCGGTCTTTCTCGTAGCCGAACGAGACGCGATCAAAAGTCACGCGACCCGATGCCACGAGCGCATTCTGACTTTGGACCTGGGACTTTGGACCTTGGACTTTTCTCGCATTCTCCGCCTCCCGCACTTCCTCCCGCGAATCGAGCACTTCGAAAACACGCTGCGTCGCCGCGAGCGCCGTCGCCGTGGTCGCGCCAACGTGCGAAAGCTGGTTCAACGGTTCATACATTTGCCCAAGGTAAGCGAGGAACACGACGAGCTGGCCGACGGTGAGCCGTTGCGCGAGCACTTCGTGGCTGCCAATCCAAACGATGGCCGCCGTGCCAGCGGCGAACACAAGCGAGATACCGAGCCAATAAAGCAACTCCCAGCCGTGCTGCGAAAGACGACGCTGTTGGGCGACGGCGGCCTGCTCATCAAACGCACGCTGTTGTTGCTCCTCGCGCGTGTAGCTTTGAATCAGCGCCAGCGCACTGATGCTTTGTTGCACGAGAGAAGTCACCTGACTGTCGGCCTGTTGCGCCGCCGCGCCGCGCGCTTGCATCTTCGCGCCAAAAAACCTGATGACAACGATGACGAATGGGATTGTGGCGAGCGCAATCAACGTCAGCTTCACATTCACGCTCCACATCACGATGACCATCAACAGGAGCGAAAGAAAGGCGTTGAGGAATGTGAGCACGCCTTGCTGAAACAAAGTCTGGAACGAGTAAGTGTCCCACGACGCGCGGAAAATGAGATCGCCCATGCGCGCGCCTTGATGAAACCGCAGCGAGAGTCGTTGCAGCGTCGCGAAGACCTCACTGCGCACGCGGCGCAATCCGCGCAGGCCAACTTGAATCGCCACAAAGTTTTGCGCGGCTGAAAGCAGGCCTTGCGTGGCGTGAATGGCGAAGAGGGCGACTGTCAACGCAACGATCCACCAGGTTTTGCTGGATTGACCACCGCTCCAGTCCAGGAGCCAGCCTGGAAATTCTTTTCCCTGCAACACGCTGTCCACAATGAGCGCCACGGGCCATGGCTTCAGAACGTTGCCCGCAATGCTGGCGAGGCTGAGCAACAGCACAACCGCGATGCGCGGCCGGTCCGGCCGAAAGAATCGTAACGCCCGCCCCATGTTCTTCATCGCGCGCGGACAGTAGACAGTGGCTGCGTCAGGCGGCGAGATTTTTGCAAGAAGCGGTCATGCGAAACGCGCTTGCTCAGGTTCGATGGCGCCGCGCGGTGCGAGGAAAATTACTGGCATCCACTTAGCTAAACACCGCAGCGGCGCAATTCGCGCCGTTTTGAAAGCCAAGGAACTTATGAAACGATTATTGATGATTGGAGCGGCCAGCCTGGCGACGGCATCCATGGGCCTGGCCGCGGACGAAACGACGGTCCGTTACGACACGACTCGGGATTACGACCGCACGATGGTCGTCGAGCACGATACAGAACGCAACTGGGTGGCCTATCAGGCGAATGAACTCGATTTCGCCCTGTTCGGCACAGGGACGGTGGGCGAAAGGACGTTGCGGAATCCTTCCTCACGCCGCATCGAGCGCAATGGGAAGCTGGGCCTCGGCACGGGCATCAGCTATTTCTTCTGCCGCTACGTGGGCATTGAGGCTTACACCTACACCGAAAGCACACACCATCATCTCATCGATAACGTCGGTGGAGATTTGATCGCGCGCCTTCCGATTGCGGAGACAGGGCTGGCGCCTTACGTCTTTGGCGGCGGCGGACGGCAATTCGATCCCATCTACCAATGGACGTTGGATGCGGGCGGCGGACTCGAATGGCGCTTCTCGCCGCACGTCGGCGTTTTCGTGGATGCCCGTTACGTGTGGGCGGATAAGACCAAGGACTACGGGCTGGGCCGACTCGGTTTGAGGTTCGGGTTTTAATCGGTCAACGTAGCTATGCGCTCAACGCCGGGAGTTTGCTTCCGGCGTTTTTGCTGTTCACGTTGTCAGAATTTCCTTCCGCGCCCGCGCGTCCTGTAGCACTGTGCAACTCCATTTTCGTGCTATGAAATCGAGATTCTTGACCATCTGCTTACTCGCCTTCTGCGCAACGCTGTTTGCCGCTGACCAGCCGCTGCGCATCTTCATCCGCGCCGGGAAGAAGACGCACGGGCCCGCCGGCAACGGCGTTCACGATCACCCAACGTTCCTGAAGGACTGGACGCAATTGCTTAAGGAACGCGGCGCGGTGGTAAACGGCAAGATTGGTTTTCCAACAGCGGAGGAGTTGGAGAACACGGACGTGATTCTCTTTTATTCCGAGGAAGGCGGCAGGATTAACGCGGAGGAGCGAGAGAACCTCGACAAATTCCTCAAACGCGGCGGCGGTATTGTGGCGTTGCACGACTCCGTGTGCGGCAATGACGCGCACTGGTGGAAGACGATCATCGGTGGCGCGTGGGAGCACGGCCATTCGAAGTGGCTCGAATACAACGTGCCGATTTATTACGTCACGCAGGAGAATCCGATCACCCAAGGCGCTTCAAATTTCGAATTCGACGACGAGATTTATTACGACCTGCACATGATGCCGGAGGCGCGCATCCTCGCCGGGTCGTGGACGCCGGACAGGCGCAATGCGAGGGGCAATCGCCTTTTTCAGCACATTTACGATGTGAGTCCGCAGATGTGGACTTATGAGAAGGACGGCCACCGCGCGTTCGTTTCGATTCCCGGCCATCACTACAAGTCGTTCAATCTGTTGCACTATCGCTCGGTGATTTTGCGCGGCATCGCATGGGTGGGGAAACGCGACGTGAACCTGCTCACGAAGCCGGAGGAAGTCGCTTCGCTGCGTTATCCGGAAGGCGGACCGACGGCGCCGGAGAAAGCGCGCGCCAAACTGGAACTGCACCCGGACTTCGACATGCGCCTGGTCGCGTCTGAGCCGCTCATCAACAAACCGATGAACATCGATTGGGACCCGGCGGGCCGCATGTGGGTCGCGGAGACACCGGAATATCCGAATGGCCGGCGCGGGATTCGTCCCGATCAAGCGGGCGTGGAATGGAAAGACCACGGTGGACTGGTGGCGGAAGCAGGCGGGCAAAATCGCCCTGCGCGCGATCGCATCAGCATCTTGATCGATTCAAACGGCGACGGCATGGCGGACAAGAAGGAGATTTTTTTCGAAGGACTGGAACTCGTCACTAGCTTCGTCTTCCACCGCGACGGCGTGATCGTCTCGCAAGCGCCCGACATTCTCTGGCTGCGCGACACGGACAGTGACGGCATGGCGGACAAGACCGAGAAGCTCTACACCGGACTGGGTATCGGCGACACCCACGCGGTCATCAACAATCTGCGCTGGGGATTCGATGGTTGGGTTTACGCCACGCACGGCTACAGCGCGGGGACGGTGACTTCACCGGATGGCGCAAAAACATTCGGACGAATCGGCTCGGGCGTCGTCCGTTTCAAACCTGACGGCAGCGCGTTCGAACAGTTCTGTTCCAAAAACGGCAATACGTGGGGCCTCGACATCACAGGTGACAACGAAGTGATGTTCACGCAACCGACCAGCGGCGATTTGCTGAATCACGTGGTGCTGTCTGAAGCTGTGCTGGGACGCGGCAAAGTAGGAAACACGGCGAGCTTCAAGCCGGTGATTCGCGGGCGGAAATCCAATCCGTTGATCAAACAGGAGAACCTGGCTTACGTGCAGATCGATCTCGTCGGCTATTTCACGGCAGCGGCGGGCTGCGCGATTTACGAGGGCGGCGCGTGGCCGGGCGATTGGCGCTACAGCTACTTCACCACCGAGCCAACGATCAATATCGCGCACCACGAAGTCGTGAAGCAGGACGGCGTGAGTTTCACGGCAAGCAAAACGCGCGACGAGGAATTCATCGGCGGGCGCGACCCGTGGTTCCGCCCCATCGAGACGCGCATCGGGCCGGACGGTGCCCTCTACATGCTCGATTTCTACAACCAGGCCGTGATTCACAACGATACGCGCGGCCCAAAGCACAATGCGGTGAACGCCGCCGTGCGCCCCGACCGCGACCATTACTTCGGCCGCATCTGGCGTGTACAGCACAAGAACGCGGAATCGATTCCAATACCGAATCTTGCCAAAGCATCCGTGAGCAATCTCGTCGCGGCGCTGGAACATCCGAACAAAGCGGTCCGCTTCACGGCGCACCGGCTTCTGTGGGAAAACTCGACGCCGGAAGCGATGGTCTTGTTGCGACGGGCGCCGCAGGCCAAGGATGCCCCGCCGTGGCTGCACCGTTTGTGGCTGATGGCGAACGCGGGACAGTTGCCCGACTTCATCCTGAATTCCGCCACTTCGCACGAACTCCCCGAGGTGCGCAAGAACGCGATGCGAATCGCCGCGACGCGCACGAATGCGCCGGATGGGCGGCTCAAGCAGGCCATACTGAACAAGCTGAACGATCCTGACGCGCGCGTGCAGTTGGAGACCATTGTGGCGCTCGGCACGTTGTCCGTCGATGACGCCACGGCCGCTGCGCTCGTGAAGATTTATCCGGCGGCGACGAATTCGTGGGTGGAGTCCGCGATTGCCGGTGTGTCGTCGAAAAATCCGCTGGCGTTCATCGCCGCCGTGCTGGCGTCGGAAAAGCCGGAAGAGCTTCGCGGCCTCGCGGACGTTGTCACGGAACAGGTCGCGCAAAAGGCGCAGTCAGATCCCGACAACGCCGCCGCCGTGGCGATCGCTGCGGCGAACGCGCCGACCAGCGCGGACCCCGTGAAGATTGCTATCTTTGATTCGTTGACCAAATCGTTGAAACCGGAGTTCACACCGAAATGGTCGGAGCCGGTGCGCGCGGCATTTCAGTCCACGTTGAAATCGACGAACCCCGCCGTCCCTGCCTCCGTGCTGCCGCTGATCGCGCGTTGGGACAAAGGCGGAACGATGGCCGCCGACGTGAAAGGCTTCGTGCAGGAACTGCTCGTCAAGCTGAACGACGCGGCGCAACCGGACGAGCAACGCGCGCAAATTGCGTCGAGCCTTCTCGGCGTCCGACAGTTGAATTCCGAGATCGTTCCGAGCGTGGCGAAGATTGTTGGTTCGCCGGCGTCGCCCGATCTGCAAAAGCGTGTCGTCGAAGCATTGGGCGGCATCGGCGACACAGCGATTGGTCCTGTTTTTGCCGACGCGTTCACGCGGCTTTCTCCCGAGATGCAGGAGAACATGTTCGCGCAGATCATCAAACGCCGCGATTGGTCGCTCGCCCTGGTCGAGGGATTAAAGCAAGGAAAGATTCAATTCGCATCGCTCAGCCCAATGTCCGTGCATCGCTTGCGCACGCACGCGGATGGAGCGGTGGCCAGGCGCGCGAATGAGGTCATCGACGAATTGCGCGGGCCGGAAGTGAAAGAGAAGAACGCACTCATCGCGAAGCTGACACCGGAAGTCGAGAAGCGCGGCAACGTCGAGAACGGGAAGAAGGCGTTCACGCAGAATTGCGCGGTTTGCCACCAGTTCAATGGCGAAGGGAAAGACCTGGGGCCGAATCTCACGGGCATGGGGGTACATGGGCCGGGCGAGCTGCTCGGACACATTCTCGATCCGAACCGCATGGTCGAGGAGAATTACATGTCCGTGAGCATCGAGACGAAAGACGGCGAGACTTACGACGGCATCCTTGGACGCGACACACCGAGGACGGTCGTGGTGCGCAACGCGACGGGTGACACGGAAATCAGGACGGCGGACATCAAATCGCGCCGGCAGACTGCGAGGTCGGTGATGCCGGAAGGCTTCGAGGCCCTCGGCGCGGAGACGTTGCGCGACCTTCTCACTTACATGATCGGCAGCGACAGCAAGTATCGCGTGATCGACATGAAGAGCGTGTTCACCGCGGACACGCGCAAAGGTTTGTTCAACAGGCAGGAAGCCGTGGATGAAACGCTGCGCTTCAGGAAATTCGGTTTGATCAAGGCGGGTGATGTTCCATTTGAAATTGACAGTCCAACGAAGGTCCCGACTGGCAACAACGTTATGGTGCTCAAGGGCGGAAACGGTTTCGCGCAGACGCTGCCGCAGAAAGTTGAAATCGCGAATGTGAACGTGAAGGCGAATCGGCTGCACTTCCTCGGCGGAGTCGGCGGCTGGGCCTGGCCGTGCTGCGGTGGCGATGGCAACAAGGATTTGCCGGTGGCGAAAGCCACGGTGACTTACACGAGCGGCGAATCCGAAGAGTTCGTGTTCAAGAACGGCGTCGAGTTCGTGGACTACATCAGTGCCAGCTATGAGGCGCCCGGCTCAAAACAGGTTGCCGACGTTGTCTCCCGCGGACAACTGCGGCACTTCAGCCGCGACCTGACCAAAGCGAGCGCGATTCAAAAGATTACGCTCGAGAGTTTTGCAAATGCCGTCGCGCCCGTGTTCGTGGCGATCACTGCCGAAACGGGTGATTCACCGGCAAAAGTGGCCGATCTTTCCGGAACGATTGTGCCGGGCGATAAACCGGTGGAGTTCGCAATCAAACGCCAGGACATCGCGAGCGCGGAGCTTCAAGAAGAATCCAGCCAGTCCAGTCTCGCCATCAAACTAAACGCATCGAAAGCGCGCGAACTGGCTGCGGTCACGACGGAAAACGTGGGGAGAAAACTGTCAGTGCGTGTGGATGATCGGGTGATTGCGACACCGATGATTCGTTCACCCATTACTGCGGGCGCGCTTACGGTGAGCGGCCCGCGGAGTGGCGACACACTTGAACTCGCGAAAGCGCTGGCCGATTCGGGTGTTGCGGTCAAAGGAGTGGAGACCGCGGCAATCACCTGGAGCACAGGCACGAAAGTGTTGCTCGTGGGCGGGGGCACATCGCACGACTTCAACAAGTTCTTCAACCTCGCGGATACGGCGATTCTCAAAGCAGCCGGCTACAGTGTGAATTACACCGAAGACGCGAAAGTGACGGCGGACGAGTTGCCGAAGGTGGAGGCTGTGGTGCTGAGCGTGAACAAAGCGGGCTGGGACACGCCGGAAGTTCGCAAGGCGCTGTTTGAGTTCGCGGACGCCGGCAAAGGAATCGTCCTCCTGCACGCGGGCGTGTGGCTGAATTATCCGAAGTGGCCGGAATACAACGCGCAAATTGTCGGCGGCATGTCGCGCGGTCACGATCGGCTCGGTGAATTTGAAGTGAAGGTGTTGAACGCGTCGCACCCAATCACGAAAGGCGTGCCCGAAAGTTTTCGTATCACCGACGAGTTGTATTACTTCAATCCCGATCCGGCGGGCACGCCCGTCGAAGTTCTGGCGCAAACTTCTACTGCGACGGGAACCAAGAAGGAACATCCGAGCGTCTGGGTGGTGAAGCATCCGAAAGCGCGCATCGCCGGCATCGCATTGGGCCACGATGCTCGCGCGCATGAACTGCCCGCGTTCAAAACTCTGCTGCAAAACGCGGTGAAGTGGGCAGCCGGAAAAAACTAGCTTGCGACGCCGCTGCTTTTGTTCACCCGTTCCAGGCAATCATTCATCTTTGCGGCGAGGATGTGAACGTCTGTGGTAATGGCGCCAAGGTGCTTGCCGGGAATGCGATGCACTTCAAGCTGCGGCGCGGCTTTGCGCCATTTGCGGGAAAGGAAAGGAGTGAACGCTTTCTGTTCGTCGGTCAGGAATATCGTCATGGGTCCGTCGTATCGTGGCGGATGGTAGGCCGAAATAATCCAGTGAAATGCGGCCAGCGTTTCCTGCTCCTCCGCTGAATTGGCAGCCCTTTCGTCCTGGCTGTGGCCGTTCGATGCGGGTGATTCCGCTTCGCCGTTGCTCGTGAACAGGCGTTTTGCTTTTTGGAAAGCGAAGCGTGCCTTGTCCCGCAGAGGTGAATTCCATTCCTCGCGCAGGCGGTAAAGCACTTTGTGTCCGCGCGCGAAAATTCGCGTTTTCTGGCGCGCGTCCCAGCCTCGGCGGCGGGCCAGTCTGTCCATCAGCCGATAGTTCGCGCGCAAGAGTGAACTCGGCAGTTGCGGATCAATCAAGGCCACGAAGGGAACTTCTTCCCCTGCCCCGCTCAGCCGGCACGCCATTTCATAAGCCACCAACGCGCCGATGCAAAATCCGCCGAGCAGATATGGACCTTGAGGACGATGCGCGCGCAAATCGCGCACGTGCCGCGCCGCCATTTCTTCAACCGTTGGCAGCGACCCGTCCGCAATTTCCGTTGGCGGCAAAACGTAAAACGGCTGGTCTTCACCGAGTAGCCGCGAAATGTCGCGCGCGTAAAAACCACCGCCGATGATGTCGCCGTGAAGGAAATAAATCGGCAAACGCCTGCCAGCCGTGCGCAGTTCGATCACCGGAGCAGGAGGCTCCTGTTTTTCTCCCAGAACGAGTTCGGCCAGGTGCATGACGGTCGCGTCCGTGAACAGCGCGGTGACCGGCAGTTTGCGCCCGGTCACTTCCTCCACGCGGTCCATCATTTTGACGGCAAGCAATGAGTGTCCGCCCAGATCGAAAAAGTTATCACGAATGCCAATGGGTTTGACGCCGAGCATTTCCTCCCAGATTTGCACAAGCTGAAACTGGATTGGCAGCCAGGGTTTTTCCCGTGGGCCAGGCGGCGCGGCAGGAGTCTGGGCTTGTTCGGGCGCGGGCAATGAACGGCGATCCACTTTGCCGCTCGGCGTGAGCGGAAGCTTCTCGAGAAACATGAACACGGCTGGAACCATGTACTCGGGCAGGTGTTGCTTGAGCTGGTTGCGGAGCGACGTGGCATCGCACGCCGCGCCTTTGTCCGGTACGACGTAGGCAACGAGTTGCTTCTGTCCGGGCGATTGTTCGCGCGCGACGACCACGCACTCGCACACGCCGGGCTGTTTGTTGAGGGTGGTTTCGATTTCGCCAAGCTCCACGCGGTAGCCACGGATTTTGACCTGGTGATCGATGCGCCCGAGAAATTCGATTTCGCCGGTCGGCAAATAGCGCGCGAGGTCGCCGGTTTTATAGAGTCGCGCATTCGCGTTTTCAGTCCCAGCTTTTGCGGGTGCTTCAGCGAGCGGGTCGACGACAAATTTCTCCGCTGTCACTTTCGGCCGTTCGAAATAACCGCGCGCCAGCGCCACACCGCCGATGTGCAGTTCACCGGGCAGACCAACCGCCACCGGCTCACGATGTCTGTCCAGAAGATAAATCTGCGTGTTCTGAATCGGCCGGCCAATGGACGGCAGCGCGGGCCAGTCCTGCGGCTCGCCGCTCAACGTGAGCGCAGTAACGACGTGCGTCTCGGACGGCCCGTAGTGATTGTGCAGCGTGGCTTCGGGATGGCGCGCGAACAACTCGCGCAACTTCGGTGTGACCTGCAATTGCTCTCCTGCCGTCACGACTTCGCGCAGCGCGTCGGCGACTGTGCCTTCGGCGGCGGCCGCTTCGGCGAGTTGTTGGAGCGCGACGAACGGCAGAAAGATGCGGACGATTTTTTCATGCGCGATGAAGTTCCACAGGTCGCGCGGGCTCAGGCGCAGTTCGGCAGAAATCAAAACCAGCGTTCCACCCGAACACCACGCGGAGAACATTTCCTGGAAAGAAACGTCGAAGCTGAGCGAGGTAAATTGCAGCGTCTTCGCGCCGGGGCCCAATCGTGAGTCCTTCGTCTGCCAATCAATCAGGTTCACCAGCGCGCGATGGACCATCGCCACACCCTTCGGTTTTCCAGTCGATCCAGACGTGTAGATCAAATAGCTCAGGTTCTCCGGCGCCGTGAGGTTTTCCGGGTTCGCATGATTCAACCGAACGTTGCGTCCCCAATCCTGATCCAGGAAAAGCACCGGGATCGCAACGTCTGGAAACACATGCTTGAGTTTCGTTTGCGTCAGCAGAATGGCTGCGCGCGAATCCTGGAGCATGAATTGCAAGCGCTCGTGCGGATAAGCTGGATCGAGCGGCAAATAAGCCGCCCCCGCTTTCAATGCCGCCAGCACGCTCACGGCCATCGCAAAGGACCGTTCGGCGCAAATGCCGACGACAGAGTCCGGGCCGATGCCGCGTTCGCGCAGAAAATTTGCCAGCTCGTTCGCGCGATAATTCAACTCGCGATAGGAAAGCGTCTCGGCGCCAAACTGCGCTGCCGGCGCGTCAGGCGTGCGTTCGACTTGCTGCTCAAAGAGTTGGTGAACGCAAGCAGTGGATGGCCATGACGCTTCCGTTCTGTTCCAGCCGCGCAGAAGTTCCTGTCGCTCTGCCTCAGTGAGCATCGGCACGGCGGTCACCGGTTGGTCCACACACTCGCACATTCTCGTCAGCAAAGTCGCGAAATGGCCGGCGAGGAGTTTGATTGCCGTCTCGGAAAATCGTTGCGGCGAGTAAGCGATGCGGATGGCCATCTCGCGCGTGAAATAAACGGCCGCAGCCAGCGGATAGGTATCACCGCCAGCCCGCGATTGATCGGCGTGCGGTTGCGCCGTGGCGACCGAAAGAGGATCGAATGACTCATGCCCGATGCTGAGCACGCTTTCAAAAATTGTTGTGTCAGCAGAGAGACCGGCGCCAGCGCGAATCTGATCGAGAGAGATGAATTCAAAAGGCCCGGCCTCCTTGGCTTGATCGGCCAGCGAACGAAGCCATTGCCGCACCGTGGTGTCAGGTTCAAAGATGATCCGGGACGGAACAATGTGAACGCCTGGTTCTGCGTCCGGGCTATCGCGATCGATACAGCCCTTCACAATGCCGAACACAACGTCGTCTTCGCCGGAGTAGCGATGGAGAAGTAATGCCCATGCGCCGTGAAACAGAACGCCAAATGGGATGCCGACGTGATCGGCAAATACCCGAAGCTTTTCACCAGCGGCTTCGCCGAGGGAAAGCGATTGCAGCGCCGGCTTGCGAGCCGCGCCGTGTTGCGGTGGCACTGTTACCACCAAAGGGGTGGCCGCCCGCCAGTCGGCAAAACGGCGTTTCCAGAAGTCAGCCGGGTTGGCGGGGGTTCCCATCGCCGGGACTTCGGCGGGCTGCCCCGACAATTCGCGGGCGAGATCGACCATGTTTACGACCTTCAGGGTGTCGCGTTGCAAAAGGTCGGCGGCCGGACGGCGTACGTTCTTCTCCGCAAATCCAGAATCTCCACGCATTGGCTAAAACCTCACTTGTGAGATGACTCTACTTGCGCGCGGGAAAAAATCAAACGGACGCCTTCCGCGCGGCGTTGGAAGAAGCAAATCCCGGTTTTGCCCGTTGACACAAAGGCGTTTGCGGCTACTCTCACGCGCCGCGTTGAGGAAGAATACCAGCGATGAACGTTGTGCCTTCCCAATTGCCCGGAGAGGAAGTGAGTACCAGTTGACCGAAATCAGGCTTAAAAAAGGCGAGTCCGTGGACAAGGCGTT
>JGI10216J12902_105331300_pt1 | contig 14095 bp, 12 predicted proteins | sample KanNatreferecore_FD_12902 | JGI IMG/M metagenome (IMG submission 12902)
GCCGCCGCCGAGGCGTCGGTGCCGGCCTTGATCCGGTTTCTGCGCCTTGCCGCCGCGCTGATGTCGTCCACCAGTTCCTGCAACGCCTGCGGGATGGCCTCGCCGCCGTCCCCGGTCTTTTCGCGCTCGCCGTCTTTCGCTTCCCTCAACAACCGCGTGTATCGCCGCCGGACGACTTCGGCCATGGAAGCAAAATCGTCCTGGCCGGTGACGGTCTTGATCCGGAACCGGCGATAATTCGCGCGGTCCGGCCGGCCGTTTTTGAACCGGACGAGCGACGCGACCGCAAACGTGCCGCTGATGTTGGAAATGTCGAATCCTTCGATGCGCTGGGGTGGCGCCGGCAGGCCGAGGGCTTCGGCGAGTTCCGCGAGGTCTTTCCCCGGATCGATCGTGGGCGGGAGGCTGTAAGGGATGCGTTCGAACTTCTCGGTTTTGCGCGTGGTCCGTTTCAGGTCGTTGATCAGGTCGCGCAATTCGGCCGCCCGCTCGTATTCCTGGCCGGCGGCGGCTTTCTTCATCTGGGCTTCGAGCTGTTCCCGCATTTCGGCGCATTGCCCGGCGAGGAAGTCGCACGCGGCATTGATCTGTTGCAGGTACTGTTCACGCGTGACATTCCCGATGCAGGGCGCGGTGCAGTATTTCAGATGGGCGTAAAGGCAATGGCGGTAATCGCGTTCCGTGGGTGTGAGCGGGCGGCAGCCGCGAAGGTGAAACTGCCGGCGGATCAGCGCGAGGGTGCTGCGAAGCGCGCCGGAGTTCGGGAAGGGACCGAAATAGCGCGCGCCATCGTCCTGCTTGATGCGGGTAAGCGTGAACCGGGGGATCGGGTCGTTCAGGTTGAGTTTCAGCATCAGGAACCGTTTGTCGTCCCGGAAACTGACGTTGTAACGCGGATGAAATTCCTTGATGAGCCGGCTCTCCAGCAGGAGCGATTCCGGTTCGCTGCGCACCACGTGGAAGTCGAAGTCGCAGATCGCCTCGACCAGCGCGCGGAATTTCAGGTCCCAGCCCATTCGCCGCGAGGGCTGGAAATAGCTGCTCACCCGTTTGCGCAGGTCGCGGGCTTTCCCAACGTAGATGACCGTTCCGAAACGGTCGCGCATGAGGTAAACGCCCGGCTTGTGCGGCAGCGTGCTGAGTTTCTTGCGAATGTTTTCCGGCACGGACACAGGGTAGGATACGACAATTGGCCAACCGGTTAAACTGTTAAATCAGCCCGCGCACGCGGCGGGTTGAGGCGTTTGAAGTATTTAACATCCGTCGATTTTGGTGTTGTCAATCGAATCGAAGCGGCGTATTCAGCGGAAAACCAAAAGGAACTTATGCCAGAAAATCCAGCGCCTTTGCCTCCGGCGATCCAACCGCCAGACGATAGTCAGATCCGCACCTGGAACATGCTCTGTCATCTCAGCGCCCTTTCAGGTTACGTCATTCCATTCGGAAATATCCTGGGACCATTGCTGGTTTGGCAGATCAAGAAAGACCAGATCCCATCGGTCGTGGCGCATGGCAAAGCCGCCCTGAATTTTCAGCTCACAGTTCTTTTGGCGCTGATCGTGGGCGCCGCGGCGGCCTTTATCCTTTCCTTCGTTTGCATCGGCTTTTTACTGATCCCGGTACTTTTTGCCATCGGCATATGCGGCATCATCTTTCCGATTATTGCCGCGGTGAAAGCGAACGAGGGGACGGAGTATCGTTATCCGTGGAGCCTGCAGTTGATCAGCTAAAGGGAGGGTTGCTCAGGCGGGTGAGCAGGGGACGGAACGATTAATCCTTCCGGCCCGCTTGCCGGCGGGGAAAAAGCAGCAGGAGACCGCCCGCGAGACAGGCGATCGTCAGCGTGGACGGCTCAGGAACCGGAATGATGCTTGTCGGTGTGTAAGGCTGGCTCATACCGCCAAGTTGATCCCAGGTAAGGTTCGAGTTGACCCCTCCCATCACTCCATTCAGGTCCTGGTTCAGGCTGTTGATCTGGTTCGATGTGAAAGCAACAAGTCGCATGATGCTGTTTACATCGAACGAAATGCCGCGATTCATCATCGCCGCGGTCACATCAGAGAAGCGAATAACAAATGTCAGAAAACGGTCGGTGCTGCCGTCCGCGTTCAGATCGTAGGAAAGCGCCGGCGGATCGCTGAGCGCGGAAACAGTGGTCCACCCATAATTCGCCCCGGTTTGCACATAGGTGTTCTCCGCGGGCGTAGCAACGGTGGTCGTGCTAGGAGAAAGATTCAATCCTGTGCCCGGGTCCCAGATCCCAATTTCATTTGCACTTCCGGAATTGTTGACGCCCATGAACAGGTCCAGGCGGCCATCCAAGTCCGCGTCCAGGCCGACCAGCGCGACGGCCTTGAATCCGGCAGGGTTGGGGTCGCCGCCCACGCGAAAACGAAAACCAATCCAGCCGTCCGTTGAGCTGCCGAACCCGCCATCGTTGTATCTCATGTAGAGGGACGGATGGGAAGTATCGCCAACGATGTCCCCTTCCGTGGAGCCCGTCTGTTGATCGCCCGAAGGGTCCGGAAAATTGCCGCTCCCGTACAAAAGCGGGGCCCATCCAGTGGTGGAAGAGACAGGATTGATCTGCGCGAAAGCGGACTGCGAAGAAACCATTGCCAGAACCCCAAGCAGGATCAGCAGGGTGACAGAATAACAGCCACGGTCGGCTCTCTTACTTCCATCGCGACCCACACCAAAACACAATGCTTCCAAAGACATGCATCAGAGAACAGCAGTGGATATGCCGCTCAAAGATGCGCAAGTGGTTGAAATACAATAGCAGACCTCTGTTTATACGCTGAAAGCCGCTCGGAGTTGCAACAGGAGATCTGATTATCTTGTGGACGGAACGGCGTGATATCGTGGCTCTTAGAGCAAGTCCGCGTTACTTCGCCAACTGGGGATTTTCCATGAACGCGTAACAGAGCATATGGCAGATACCCATCTGTGCATCCTCGACGCGGCCGTAATGTGTATCGTTGATCACGATCGCCTGTTCGGCGATTTCAGCCATGCGTCCGCGTTTTGCGCCCACCAGGGCGACGGTGCGCAAGCCGTTTTTCTTCGCCCATTCGAGCGCCTTCACGCAGTTGGGTGAATTGCCGCTGACGCTGATTCCCAGCGCCACGTCGCCAGGGCGGCCGTAATTCTGGAGCTGGCCGACAAAAATGTCCTCGTACGCGTAATCATTTCCCAGCGCTGTCATCCAGCTCACGTTGTCCGACAGGGAAAGCACTCGAAAACGTTTGCCCACCTTGTCGGATGCTCCTTTGCCAAGGTCGGTGGCGAAATGCGACGAATTCGCCGCGCTGCCGCCATTCCCGAAAACAAAAATGTCACGGTCCTCCTTCAGCGCTGCCTGCAGCTTTTCAATCAACTGCCCCACCGCGTCCACTGGAATCGATCCATGCGCGGCCTGCTGCGCTTTGATGTAGTCGCTGATCCATTGCTTCATACAAGTATCCTAGAGAAACCGCGCCTGTTTGTCAGGAGAATTCCGGCCGGGCAGACGATAGCCTCAAAAATGGATCATCCGAAATAATCCGGTTCGTTCCCGGCCTTCCATTTGATGTTGCAACCGATGCTCGGCTTCTGGCTGGCGGGGACCGGCTTGTCCGCCAGGACTGCGTCGAGCGCGGCGCGCAGGTCTTTGCCGGTGACCGGAAGATCGGTCTTCGGACGGCTATCATCAAGCTGGCCGCGGTAAACCAGGCGGTGGTTTTTGTCGAAGAGAAAAAAGTCCGGCGTGCAGGCCGCGCGATACGCTTTCGCCACAGCCTGGGAAGCGTCGTAAAGATACGGGAAATTGTACCCGGCTGACCTGGCTTCTTCCTTCATCTGTTCCGGGCCGTCGGCGGGATAATTCTCCACATCATTGGAACTGACCGCGACGATCGCCGCGCCGCGCGGCGGATAATCCTTGCCCAGTTGCGCGAGGCCGGCGCGAATATGTTTCACGTACGGACAATGATTGCAGATGAACATCACCAGGAGCGGCTTGCCTTTGAAATCGGAAAGCGAAACCGTTTTCCCGCTCGTGTCCGGCAATCGAAAATCGGGAGCTGCCGTGCCGAGCGGCAGCATTGTTGAATTGACTGCGACCATGAAAAGAATCTGGAATGCCGGGCTCCGCTTGTCGAACTGAAAATTGGAAATTGGCAACGACCCTTGCGCCGACTACAAATTTTCCCATGACCATTGACCAGGCCAAAGCCCGCCACGCGGAACTCAGCGACGAACTCCGCCGGCACGACCACGCCTACTACGTGCTGGCCCAGCCTTCGATCAGCGACCGCGAATACGACCGGCTTTACCACGAGTTGCTGGCCCTCGAGAAAGAATTCCCTGACCTGGTCACGCCCGATTCTCCCAGCCAGCGCGTGAGCGGCCGGCCGCTCAAGGAATTCAAACCGGTGCGACACCTGGTGCCGATGTTGAGCCTGGACAACACCTATTCGCAGGAGGAAGTGCGGGAGTTTGTGAACCGCGTTCAACGGCTGTTACCGGACGAAAAACTGGAGTGGGTGGTGGAACCGAAAGTCGACGGCGTCGCCATCAGCCTGCGCTACGAGAACGGCGCGTTCACGGTCGGGGCCACGCGCGGGGATGGAACCACGGGCGACGACATCACCGCAAACCTGAGGACCATCCGGAGTATTCCCGGCCGGCTCCACGGCCGGGACAAGCCGGCGGTGTTGGAGGTCCGGGGCGAAGTGTACCTCACCAAAGCAGGTTTTGAAAAACTGAACACCGAACGCAAAGCGGCCGGCGAGGAAACTTTCGCCAATCCCCGCAACGCCGCCGCCGGCTCACTCAAGCAACTCGACCCGCGGATCGTCGCAAAACGGCCGCTCGACATCGCCGTTTACGGTCTGGGCCTCGTGGAAGGCGCCCGGGGACAGCCAGAAACACACGACGAAATGCTCGCCTGGCTGAAATCGTTCGGGTTCAAAACACCGGAGCGGACGTGGCATTGCCGGTCGGCGGACGAACTCATCGCCGCCATTGAGGACCTGGACAAGATCCGCAGGAAATTCGCCTACGAAACCGACGGCGCTGTCATCAAGCTGAATTCCTACGCCCAACGCCAGCGCGCCGGCTTCACTTCCAAGGCCCCGCGCTGGGCGATTGCTTACAAGTATGCGTCCGAGCAGGCCGAGACGAAGCTCAAATCAATCACCATCCAGGTCGGACGCACCGGCGCGCTCACACCCGTGGCCGAACTGGAACCAACCTTTCTCGCCGGCAGCACCATCAGCCGCGCCACGCTGCACAACGAAGATTACATTCGCCAGAAGGACATCCGGATCGGCGACACCGTCACGATCGAAAAGGCCGGCGAAGTGATTCCGGCCGTCGTCGACGTCGTACTCACGAAGCGCGTCGGAGAGGAAACGCCTTTTGTCTTTCCGAAGAACTGCCCGGAGTGCGGGTCCAAAGTGCAGAAGGAAATGCTGGGACCGAAAGACGCAGGTTCCGTCTGGCGCTGCCCGAACCCGGATTGCCCGGCCCAGGTCCGCGGTCGGATCGAGCATTGGTGCGCCCGCGGCGCCATGGACATCGAAGGCGGCGGCGAAGTCCTCGTCCGGCAACTGGCAGGCAAGGGACTCGTGCGCGACGTCGCGGAGCTCTATTCGTTGAAACTCCCGGAACTCGCCGGCCTCGAACGCATGGGCGAAAAGTCCGCACAAAATTTTCTGGACGGCATCACCGCCAGCAAATCGCGCGACATGTGGCGGCTGCTCTACGGCCTGGGCATTCTGCACGTCGGCGCCGGAGTCGCCAAAGCGCTGGGACGCCACTTTGCGACCCTGGACGACGTCCTTGGCGCCAACGCGGAGCAATTGATGGAAGCCGAAGACATCGGCGAAGTGATCGCCCGCAGCCTGGTCCAGTGGAGCAGCGATCCGCAAAACCGGAAATTGATCGATCGCTTGCGCAACGCCGGCCTGAACTTCAGGTCCGAACTCTTCCAGCCCCAGGCGAAGGCAGGACCGCTCGCGGGAAAGACGTTCGTCCTCACCGGGACACTGCCCGGTCTGAAACGCGAAGAGGCCGCCGCAAAGATAGAAGCCGCAGGCGCGAAAGTCAGCGGCAGTGTCAGCAAAAAAACCGATTACGTCGTCGCCGGCGAGGACGCCGGGTCCAAACTCGACAAAGCGCAGAAGCTTGGCGTTGCGATCATCACCGAACAGGACCTGCTGAAGCTGCTGGGCGAATAAGAACGCAGCCTTCCGACAGCGCGTTTTCAGTGGAACTCCCCCGTTGGCTGGGGACTTCCGCATTCCCGTTTCACTGGCATAAAACCATCCATGCCCTCTCCTGATTCCTTGTTTCTGGACACTCCCTCCGGACGTTTATCGGTAACAAAAAAACTTTGTTCTACTGGCATCTCAACAGCTTTCCACACCCCGTTCCGTGGAGAGCAAGACGTACAAACAGACAAACGCCCCGGGTCAGACAATCCAGTCCGCCAGTCCAGGTTGTTTTTGGCTCGCGCTCATTCTTGCCTTCGCCTGCGGTTTCCCCGCTCTCGCTCAAACCCCGCGATTTGTTCCCGGCCGGATCCTCATCAAGCCGAAAGCCCATCTGAGCGAAACCAATCTCACGCGCAAACTCAACGAACGCGGCGCGGTCCGCAGGGAAAAACTTCCGCATCTCGACGTCCGCGTCGTCAGCGTTCCGGAACAAAACACCGAAGCGCTGATCGCCGCGTTGCGCGACGATCCCGACATTGAATTCGTCGAACGCGATTTTCTCGCCGAGGCGGCGTATGTGCCAAACGACGCTTACGTCGGCAATGAATGGCATCTCGGCAGGATCCAGGCGCACCAGGCATGGGACCTCACGACCGGCCGCAGCAACGTGGTGGTCGCGGTGCTGGATTCGGGAGTCAACCCGGCGCACCCCGATCTCACGCTTCGGCTGCTGGCCGGATATGACTTTGTCAGTGACACCGCTGCGATGACGGATGACCTCGGCCATGGCACCGCCGTCGCCGGCACGATTGTGGCGCACGGCAATAACGGACTTGGACTCGCCGGCGTGGCTTACAGCTGCCGGGTGATGCCGGTGAAAGTGATGGATGCCGGAGGATTTGCCGCTTATTCAACCGTCGCACAAGGGATTCGCTACGCGGTCGACAACGGCGCGCGCATCATCAATCTCAGTCTCGCGGGCAGTTCACCCTCGAGCACGTTGCAGGACGCCATCAATTATGCGTGGAGCCGTAACGTGCTGGTGATCGCCGCGGCGGGAAACAATGCGAACAGCACCCTGCAGTATCCCGCCGCCTGCAACCACGTCGTGGCGGTTTCGTCCACCGGCCCTGGCGATTCGCTGTCGGCGTTCTCCAGCTACGGCTACGTCGCTCTCGCCGCGCCCGGCGAAAACATCTGGACCACCCAGCGCACGCTCAACAATCTCTACGGCGCCTGGAGCGGCACCTCCTTCGCCTGTCCGATCGTGGCGTCGGCCGCCGCGCTCGTTGCTTCCATCAATCCGACTCTTTCCAGCGACGGGATCGCCACGATATTGAAGCAATCCGCCGACGACCTCGGAACTCCGGGTTTCGATCCTTCATTCGGCCATGGCCGTTTGAATGCGCTCAAGGCAGTCACCGCCGCAAGCCAGGCGCCAGGCGGACTGCCGGGCGGACCGCCGCCGCCGCCGGAACCTGGAACCACCAACCCACCGCCCGCCGACATCACACCGCCTTCCGTTATCCTCGCGCAATCGCCGAAGGACGGTTCGCGCGCGCCGGAACCTCAACTTACACTCGCCGGCACCGCGGCCGACAACGTCGGCGTCCGGGAAGTCCAGGTGTCAGTCAATGGTTCAGTCGAACTGGCCGACGGCACGACCAACTGGAGCGCTGGGATCAATCTGGCCGCCGGGACAAATTTCATTCGGATACGCAGTGTGGATTTCGCGGGGAACGCTTCTCCGGAGGTGACGCTCACCGTGAGCTGCGTCATCAACACGCCTTTGGTGGTGCGGACCGAGGGGTTGGGAACCGTGACGCCGAAACTGAACGGCAGCCTGTTGGAAATCGGAAAGACCTACACCTTGAAGGCTGTTCCCGGGCCGGGCCAGGTGTTTGCCGGCTGGGACGGATTACCCACCCCGTCTCCCGCGATCCGTTTTGTGATGGCATCCAACCTCGCCTTCACGGCCCGCTTTGTTCCGAGCCCGTTCCCTTTGGTCAAAGGCAGCTACGCCGGGCTGGCGGCGAACCTGGAAGGAGTGACACCGGACACTTCCGGCTATTTCACCCTGACAGTCACTGCTTCCGGCGCGTTCACGGGCAAAGTGTTGTTGGGCGGCGCCCGGTATGGGTTTCGGGGACAGTACAATCTCGCTGGCGACGCGCTGGTCACGGTTCCGCGGGGTTCGACGTTCAGCCCGCTCCAGTTGTCGCTGCACATCGACCTGACAGGTGAGACCGACACGATCTCCGGCTCGCTGACGGACGGCGCCTGGGTAGCTGAAGTGTCCGCCGACCGGAACGTTTTCAATTCCAAGTACAACCCCGCCGCGCAAGCCGGCCTGCGCAATTTCATCCTGCAGCGCATGAACACCACCATCGAAGCGGCGACCGGCGCAGGCAAAATCTCGACTGCCGGCAAAACCAGTGTCCGGGGCCGCCTCGAGGACGACCGCGCATTCAGCACCGCCAGCGCCCTGGCAAGGAACGGAGATTGTCCTTTTTATCTTTCCTTGAGCAAAGGCACGGAAATCGTGATTGGCTGGCTGAACTTCCCCACCACGCCGGACCCGACCGCCAGCGGAACGGTGCTTTGGGTGCGAACCGGCACGAACGCCTTTGCCGCGACCCTGCAGGCGGCGTCAGCGCCCTAGTTGGAACTCACGCTTGAGGGTGTTGGGGAGTTACACCCAGTATCTGTAATTGACGTCCGGAAACAGATTGTCCCGCCGTTCGACCTGGACCAGCCATTTTTCGTCGACGCCCGTGGTCGTGAGCTGGTCGTGCAACGCGATGAACCGGAGCAGATGGTCCTTCACCCGTTTGCGGGCATAGTCCGGGCTGGTGCCGGTGCGGAGAATGAAAGGCCAGTCGCTCGCTTGCGCCAGCAGCAGTTCGCGCGCGGCCTGTTTCAACGCCCGCTGCTGCAAGGGATCGGGATCCGGAAAAAGCTTCGCGAGGGTCGTCATCCGTTCCTGGGCGACGTGGAGGTGCGGATAAATCCATTCGTTCGTCTCGTTCAGCCACACACGCCAGTAACCTTCCTCGCCCCAGCTCGACGCACCGGGTTTGGCGATCTGGTTGGACGGATGCCGCCTCAAATACTCTTCGGGCGTGATCAGCGAGAAAACTTTCTGATCGTAGTGCGCTTTGCGAACGAAGTAATCGAGGAATTCCGGCCCTTCATACCACCAGTGCCCGAACAACTCCGCGTCATAGGGCGACAGCACAAGCGGCGGCCGGTCGAGAATGCCGGCCAGGTGCCGAATCTGACCCATGCGCGCCTCAAGAAAATGCTGCGCGTGGGCCGCCGCGGTTTCCAGCGCGGTCCGGCGGTCATAGATCATTTTATCCGGCGTGCTCCCCGTGATGCGAAAATATTTTATTCCGGTAAAACCGCGTGTGCCGGAAGCCGGCAAATGTTTCTTCACGTAATCCAGGTCCAGGTCAAAACCGATGTCCCGGTAAAAATCACGATAGTTTCCATCACCGGGATACCCTTCATGCTTGCTCCAGACCTGTTTGGCCGAATCGAGATCGCGTCCGAACGCGGCGATGCCGTTGGGAGTGAAGACGGGCGCGAACACGCCGTAACGCGGCCGCGGATGGGCGTGCAGCACGCCATGGGTGTCGGTGATAAACCAGCGGATGTTCGCCTCCTGCAAAACATCCTCGACCCCGTCCACATATGCGCACTCCGGGAGCCAGATTCCGCGGGGATCGCGGCCGAAACAGGCGCGGTAATGGTCGCGCGCCACGAGGATCTGGGCGCGAATGCTCGCCGGATGGTTCGCCAGCAGCGGGAGCACGGCGTGCGTGGCGGCGCTGGTGATGATCTCCAGCCGGCCCAGGTCCTGAAACTTCCGGAAAGCTCCGACGAGGTTTCCGCCGGAAGCAAAGTACGTGGCGCGGATCTCCATGAACCGGCGATGATACAGTTGCGCGAGTTCATTGACCGGCTTGTCCCAATGCGTCCGATGGATTTCCTTCTCCGCCAGTTCGATCAGCTCGCTGAGATGCCGGACGTAGCGGGCCTGCAGCAGCGGGTCCGACAACATCGTGCAAAGCGTGGGCGTGAGCGTCAGCGTCAGCCGCGTCTCCATGCCGTCCCGCCGCCAGCCTTCCATCATCTGGAGTAGCGGGATATAAGTCTCCGTCATCGCTTCGAACAGCCAGTTTTCCTCCAGAAACTTTTCGTGCTCCGGATGCCGGACAAACGGAAGATGCGCGTGAAGAACGAGCGAGAGATAACCTTGCATGGCCTCAGTGACTGAACCTCGAACACCGAACATCCGTCCTTCGCCGCACTGCTACGGAGGACAGGTCGAACCTCGAACGCCCCATGAAGACGCGCCCGCCAGGCGCGCCACCTGAGGTTAAAGGTTCGATCTTTGATATTCGTTTCTTCATTCGTCAAAATCCTCGGTGAATTTTTCCGCCAGCCGCGGGCTGGCGACAAACAATGCGGTCCCGGAAACCAGCAGCACGGACCCGAACACAATGCGCCAGATGTTCAACGGTGCCGGCCGCACGGCCGTATTCGGTTTTCTTTGGACTTGTTTCCGGACAAACTCCAGGCCGATCTCCATCCCGCCAAACACAATCAGTCCTGCCGCGATGAGGCGGATCAGAGTACAGACGTGGCGCTTCATCCGTCAGAAATTTTCCAGCTTGAGCTGCTGCAGTTCCGGATCCTGGGGATGCGCGCCCACATCGCCGCGGTATTCCGTCCCGCGACTGAATTTCATTTCCGCGGCGCGACCGTCCGTCTGGTCGGCCGACACCGCGACGACGGACATCTCATACTGGCCATCGGGAAGGGCGAAACGGTAGCTGAAGGACCCGTCGGAACGCAGGCGGATGGGCCGTCCGCCGATGGTCACCGTGGCGTTTGGTTCCGTCGCGCCGTAAACGATCAACTCGGCATTGACATTGAACCAGAAACCGCGAGCGGGTTGTTCGCCGCCGAACGGGCTGGAAATTCCCATCGGCGACGTGGGCGCGCCGGGTTGCGCGGCGGTGATGCCGGCGGCGGCCATGGACGCCAGTTCCTGGACGACCTGGCGGCGGATCAATTCCGTGATTTCCATCGAACCCATCCAGATACGGCGGACGCGATCCATGCTGACGACTTCAGCCAGCGCGCGTTCCTGGGCCGGCGTCCAGGTCCCGGCCGCGGGGGCAAACGTCGTGGGCAATTCCGGATGGCCCGCCGCGCGCAGTTCCTGCAACGCCAGGGCCATGGGAACATTCTCCCGCACCGCTTCCTTCACCAGCTCAAGCAGCTTTTCCATCGGCCAATCAATCGGGATCGTCGCAAATTCGACCGTGGTATCGGTGGAAATCGTTTCCGCCGGAGTGACGGTGGCGCCGGACGTGGAAATCGTTGTCCACTTGCCGCCGGTCTGGTAGTAGCCGAGTTCGGCGACGTATTTTGCTCCGGCGCGTTCCACGGGAACGAACCAGTGGCGTGACTCCGGATGGACGTGGATTTCCTGGGCGGGCCGGGCGGATACGGCATCGTGGTGGATCCGGAGAATCAAATGCCGGTCGGTGGAAAGCGAGTTGTATTGCCGTTGCTGTTCGCGGCTGAGGTCCCAATGCGCGTAAAGCCAGTGCGGATCGCGGGCGGTGAGGAGTAATTGTTTCGTGCCGTACGCTTCGGGCAGTTCGCCTTCGGCCTCGCCGTGGTCGGCCGGCGCCGACGGACCGAGCGCGTAACGCTGTCCCGGGCCGCTGGCCGCCGGGGCGGCGGGTTTGTCGCCCTCCAGCAGGATCGGTGGAATTTTCAACGCTTTCTTCGGCGCCGGCTTTTGCGCAGGTTGCTCCGGCGTCGACGGGCTCTTTTCCGGTGGAATACTCTTTTCGGATGCTTCAGCGGGCGGCTCCGGGGAACGAGGAGTGGCAGTCGTTTTCTTCGATGACTTCTTCGGTTTCATAGGCAACGGTTCCTCGCGAAAGCGGGTGGCGCTTTCAAAGTGAGATTACGGCGGCACTCCCGGAGGCGCAACGGGAATTTGGGTTTCGCCCGGCACAGCGCGCAGTGTGCGGGCGAACATGGAAACGAAGCTTGCCAGTATTGGAAGGCGGGTGTTTACTCAGGTTCGGAGCATGCTATGGGTGATCCCAGAGCGCAAAATTCGCCGACCCGGCCCGGCGCGAAGCCGCTGATTTTTGTAGTGGATGACGAACCGGTCTTGCTGGAGTTAGCTTCGAGCATCCTCGTTTCCGCCGGATACGAAACGAAGAATTTTGGAGACCCCGCCCAGGCCTTGCGCGCGTTCATCGCAGCAACTCCACCGCCCGAGCTCGTGATTACCGATTACGCCATGGGAGGTTTTAACGGCACGGACCTCATCCGCGAGTGCCGCCGCCTTCGTCCCGAACAAAAAATCATCATGCTGAGCGGCACCGCCGATGAAAGTGTCTTCGCCAACCTGCCGGCGAAACCCGACCGCTTTATGGGCAAGCCTTACAGTCCGGGCGACCTCGTTCAGCTCGTGAAATCGGTGCTGGCGGCCTGACCCGCCCGGGGGAAATCCCCCATTTGAATTTGCTGGCGGGAACCCGGCAGGAACGGTTCAATTCGATATTATGAAAAAGATCCTTCTCTGGGGAACGGTAACGGTTGTGGTTCTCCTCGTGGTCGCAGTGGTTGCGATCGGCCTTTCGCTCGACGGGGCCGTGAAGCGCGGCGTCGAAACCATCGGTCCGCAAATGACCAAAACGGCGGTGAAACTGGAGAATGTAAAGTTGTCCGTGATGTCCGGCTCCGGAGAAATCAAAGGCCTGACCGTCGCCAATCCCGAAGGGTATCAGGCCCCGCACGCCATCAGCCTTGGCAGCGCCAGCCTGACTTTGAACCCCCGGTCGCTGTTCTCGAAAAAAGTCGTCGTCAGGTCCTTCACCCTGAAGGCGCCGGAAATCACTTTCGAAGCCGGCCTGAACGGAATTAATTTGAGCAAGCTTCTCGCGAACGTGAATGAAGCCACGGCCGGGTCCGAACCAAGCCCCGAGGCAGAAGAGGAAAAGGAAGGAAAAAGAATGCAGGTCGACGATTTGCTCATCACCGGAGCGAAGTTGAACGTCAGGGTGGCCGGGATCGCCCAGACCTCAGTGCCGCTGGAAGACATTCACCTCACGGCGCTGGGCACGAACCCCGAAGGCATCACGGCGGGCGAGCTGTCGAAGGAGGTGCTGGCGGCGATTGAGGAGCAGGCGGTGCGAGTGGGGAAACGAGTGGTCAACGACATAAGCAAAGGATCGTTTGACCTGAACACTCTCGGCGGCACCAACAGCAACACGGGAAAACTCCTTAAAGACCTCACTGACCCGTTCAAGAAGAAGCAGTAAGCGTTTCATGCGACCTGCAGGACTTCGTCCACCGACCGCAAAAGCGTTTCGTAATCGAACGGCTTTTCCAGAATCCTCGCCGCCCCCAGCTCGCGAGCAATCGACAGCATCGCGCCGGACGCGTCGTATCCGCCGGAAATAGCAATGATGGTCACGTGCGGAAAGTCCTTCCGAAAAGCGGTGATCGTCTCCAGGCCATCCTGGTCCGGCATAAACACGTCCACAATGACCAGGTCCGCCGGCCTTTTGTGATGTATCCGAAGAGCTTCTTTGCCGTCCGAGGCCGATAAAACTTCGTGGCCCGATTGAGTGAGAATACGTTCCAGGGCGACCCGGACGCCCGTTTCGTCATCGATTACGAGAATCGTTGCCATGCGTTGTGACTCAGCAGCCGATATGCCATTGTCTGGATTAGTGGCTGATTACTTGGCATTTACCACGGATTGTGGTGCCGATCGGGAACATTCTCGGAGGACAGAGGAAGATGGTGCCCACGACAGGACTTGAACCTGTACGATGTTACTCACTAGAACC
>JGI10216J12902_106279401_pt1 | contig 14071 bp, 6 predicted proteins | sample KanNatreferecore_FD_12902 | JGI IMG/M metagenome (IMG submission 12902)
CTCCAGCAGCTTGCCACTTGTATCTTCCCGGAAAATATTACGTATCTCATCATCGGTTTTGTTCCGGAAACGATCCTTATATTTTTTTCTTAAATGCTTTATTCCTTCATCGTTTAATATGCCATTACGATCAATAAGACTGATTGTTCCGGATGGCTTCGTTTCCGGAAGGGTGTGTTGCGAGGATGGAACAGGAGTATCCTGAACAACTACATCCGGCTCTGTATCGTCACGTGCTTTCATAGTTGTATCGGCATCGCTAGTTTTTGCTTTGCCTTTTTCCGTTGGGACTGTCGCCGCGATATACATTTTGCCAACTTCAACATCCATTTTGTCCACGACGTCAATATAGCGTTGTAATTCCGCTTCGTGATGTCTTATCTCCGCCTCAAGTTCCACCCGTCTTGCCAATGGCAAGTCAGGAGACGCCAACATTGCTATACGATTTTGAATTATACCAGGGAGCTTTTCAATTTCGAGTTTTGCCTCGAAAATGTTTGAACCTGGTTTGGGTCGCTGTTTCTCCGGCAGTTGCATGATCCTCGCGAACAAGTTGGTTAACTTTATTAGTGCAAGTCTTACCTGACCTGACAATCCCTGGTAAGCTTGTAACGAACGAATAGTTCTCGCATGTTCCAGCAAATGTTTTTGGTTAGCGTCTACACCAGCCTCAACAAAGATTCTTGTGATAAATCCATCGGCTTCAGCTTCGTATCTTACTCTTACTTCCTCTTTTCCTAATGCAGGATTTATAAAGGCGCCGTTGATTCCGGGAACTGCATCAATATTCATATTAGGATGCGGCTTCATGGTATTGGCAGAAAGACCTGTAATAGGTGATCCCCCCTGGGCACGTGTTGGGTCGGGTTCTTGCAAGTCTGCATCATTTATTCCTAATTGCTTTCTTTGCGATGCAGAAAGCTCATCGATTAATTTTTTCCTTAGCAAATGTTGTGAGCCCATGATGGCAGCCTGGTACATAAGCATTTCTGCAGTTATTTTCGCTGCCGCAAAATGAATTTCATTTTCAAGGCTCTTCATGCGTGCCAATTCTTCTCTTTGTATTTCTGCCGGTGCTTTATTTTCCTGGAGTATACGAACACGTTTATATATTTCCACAAGTTGAGTTACCTGGCCATTACGCACCTGGTTTATTTGATCGAGCACCTGATCGGTCATTACATAAATTTGTCCTCCCAGTTGCACCACTTCAGATGAAATGCGTACAACTTTAAATGCAACAGAACCTTTCTTAAGTGCACTGATGCCTGGAACGAATTCCAATGGTATTAATACTGCCTCCAGAATATCAGAAGCACGAAGATCCCGGCCGGTGCTAAGTCTCTTCTCGATATTGGAGATTACCTGTGCACTATTGTAAGCCACACCTATCGCAATACCAATAGCAGTTGTTGGTGGAAAAATTGTAAGGATCATTGCGATGGCGTTGACCAGTATTTGCACAAGTGTCGATTCAAAAAGCGCCTCATCCAAAACACCTTCCACAGTTTCAGTAACACGCCGGTAAGTAACCGTTCTTGAAGTTGGCTTTTCATTGTTATCATATAATTGGAACGTGATCTCGATATTGCCGTTCGGATATTCAGAAGAAATGTCAACAAAAAGATTTTCCAGCATCTCCTCATAGTTTTGTCCTGGCTCCTGGAAATGCAGGTTTTCACCTTCTGCGATTTCTGAACGGTCGAAAATATGACCGTTGAAGTATGGCTTGGCTATGATGATCCCTGCCACTGGATCCGGTGTTACTTTTTCAAACCATGCAACCAGGCTAAGAGGTCCACTTGAAACACCTGGTTTGCGGCTTGCAAAAAATCCCTGAACCTGTATACCACGGTTTCCGGGTTTATCACGCGATTGAAGAAGTTTAGTTTTTGTGTTTTGCAGGCCACGTATCCGCTTATCGATCCACCCGGTCATTTCCTTGTCAACGAAATCCTGTTGCTCATAATGAGTCTTTAGTTCTTCCAAACTCTTAATTTGTACCTCTATTTTCTTCACATCGTTATCAAAACCAAGTGTGGGTGTTGTTGAATTTTGCAACGTACCATACGCACGACGACCTTCATCATAATCGCTGAGATCAGAAAGACCTCGCATATTGAAGTTGTAGTTTTTGAACGGTTCTACTTCAGCAAACTTTTCTTTTTTATCCTGCTCTGCACGCATGGTGTCCAATGCCTGCTCTGAAGTGATTACCGATACCGGTTTTACAAAAGCATTTGGATAATAGAAATTGTGCTGCACACGAGCATGCACAAAATAGTTGCCTGCATTTCTAAATACCACTTCAAATATCTTATCATTCAGTAGGCCATCAGATCTTACCTCGATATATTTTGTCGTTTCCCTTTTAATTTCCTTCCCCCGTTGGTTTATTGCATTCCAGAAAATAACAACATGTGGCACCCGAAATGCATCAACCGAATCAATAATTCTGAAACTGAATTTTATATCACCACCGGCAATAATGGGATCATTGGATGCCTGTATCTCGCCGCGAATCGGTCTGTGAACAATTGGATTTTCGTTTTTTGAAGATTTTCCACGACCAAAACGCTGGTCGCTTTGCCGGATACGTTGCGCAGCTTCTGCAGATTCAAGCATAGTATCGAGGCTTACGCGGCTGCGTCTGCGACCTTCCCTCCTTTCATTTTTTCTTATAATATCAAGCAGGGCTTTGCGCTGTGTTTCATCATTTGTATAAAATCTTTTAATGGCCTCAAGATCGAAGTATGTTATTACTACTTTGTTTTCTTCATCTGCAGCTAGCTCTTCGGTAGACCCCCCTTTCAATTCAAATAGAAATCGATCGAGCATGGCCTGTTCATCTTTACTGATAGTAGAAGGCACTATTAGTTCTACGGGTTTTAATCTCGAAGCTGACGGCTCGTGTTCCTCTATTGTATCCATTACACCCTGTACCGCTTCTAAACTTTTTTGGTCAGCTTTTAAACGGTTATAATCTTCCCAAGACAATTGAAGCTTACTTAGCAGCTCGTCCGTTGATCTTACAGTAAAAGATTCCAGTTTATATTGGTTCATCAGTTTTTCAACCTCTGCTGTATTGAGATTGTCCTTATCCACCCATTTGCCTTTTGGCTCCTCGTAAGTAATGTCGAAATCATTTTTTATTGTTGCGACGAAGCCTTCTACTGCATCCAGGATTTGCTGATCACTCCATGAACTGGCACCGCCAAAACGCCGAAATGGTCTCATGTGCTGAAATATCGTGTTGACCACAGTATTTCTCCAGGTCATAGGTATCACACGTGGTGATGGTTCATCCGTTTTTTTTGCGCCTCCTGTTGCCTTGTCATTGCGTTTGGGTTTTGTCTTTCCGGATTTTAATTGCAATGGACCGGAAGACTTCCCGGACTGTTGCAATACATGTGTTAACTCATGGCCAAGTAATCTTTTTCCACTCTCGGTGTGCGGAGAATATCTAGCGTTGTTAAAAACAATGTTATTGCCAGATGTATAAGCGAGTGCATTTACTGAATGCGCCGATTTCGCAGCTTCTGAATCGGTATGTACTTTTACATTGCTGAAATCGTAACCAAATCTAGGTTCATAAAAATTGCGGACTTCTTTTGACAATGATTGACCCCTTCCATTGAGATTACCAACATAGCTCTCTAAACTATGAGTGGCAGTAGCCCCGTTATGCGTCATTTCTTTTCGTTGCGTTTTTTCCGCTTCTTCTTCGCAATGCGCACATTTTCGTTGAACAGAAGAAACGGGCAATGGCTTGGCTCGTATAAAAGGTTTTTCCATGCGCAATACTTTATCTGCCTTTGAATCTGCTTCTGTTTCATACTCGTCATTTGGATTATTAATGGTAAGTTTAGGCTGAAAAAAAGATCGCAATGCCGGTTTGGTTAATTGACCGGATTTAGCTGGCGATATTGTTAAGTTGTCAAGCATTTTATTGTTTTCAAATAACGGGGCAACTGGGATCTTGTGGGACTATACCATAGATATCTGCAACCAAACTGGCGTAACATTCTGGTTCACCCCTTCTTTGTCGTGCGGTCTGTGCAAAAGGAGCGGTATTATGGTCATCCATACCGTGTGTCATGTGCAATACTTCATGAATCAAGCCAATCGCCTGTTGATCCAGCGACCCAAATGTCCAGAAGTCAGGGCAAACGGCTACAGTATAACTATGACCCGAAGCGCAGGTAGCAAGTGCGTCGCCTGCCTCGCAATGATGTGAACAACTGCCTATTGTAGTGTGACTCGTACCTGTACACTTAAAATGCAGGTTTCTTTCCAGAAAACTGCTTATGTTCTTCATTCGCAATGACAAAAATTGTAGCTCGGAAGCCTGAGCAAGCACCAACGTATTATGCAGGTTGTTGTTGAAGCGGTTTTTAAATTTTGTACCGGATGCGACGGGATCCCCGAATCTTCTCCTATAGAATCCAAGTGTGCTGGACGGCCCAAACGTCGATGATTGTATAAATAATGACTCACTAAATAACAAGTGCGAGGTCCCCAACGACATGAGCACCGCCTTATCATTCATTTGCTGGAAAACCGCTAGAGGATCTGCAGGAGCGTTGTGCGTATTTGCTGTACAGCGGGTAAATCTACCCAGCGCTCTTTGTATTCTTTTGGGTTGTACCGACTCATTTTGTTGAACAACATGTGTCAGCTCATGCGCCAGTAATCTCTTACCGCTGTTTGTGTTTGGAGAATATTGTTCATTATTAAAAACAATATTGTTGCCAGTGGTGTATGCAAGAGCATTTATCGATTGCGCAGATTTTGCAGCAACAGAATCTGTATGTAGCGTGACGTTACTGAAGTCATACCCAAATCTTGGCTCAAAAAAACTACGTACTTCGTTTGGCAACGAATGACCGCTTCCATTAAGATTATCAATATAACTTTCTAATGAATGACCAGCCGTTGTCGCGTTATCATTTATTTCTTTTCGCTGTGCGTTTTTTTCTTGTTCTTCTTCACATGCTGCACATTTACGTTGTATTTGCGTAATGGATAATGCCTTAGCTTGTATAAAAGGTTGTTCCATCCGCGTTACTTTATCAGCCATCGTATCGGCTTCCCTTTCATATTCATCGTTGGGTTTGCTGATAGTGAGTTTGGGTTGAAAGAAATATGAATTCTTAGCCGATGAGTTTGTTGGTTCAACTGGACCCTTTATGTATCTTGAATGTTTCAAATTAAATCCCTTTGGCAGGTTCATTAAAAAATTTCCCCCAAACTTTCTGCTCCCTTCTTTAAAAAATCACCGATGTCGGGAAAACCACCCGGCAAAATGGTTTCAGGCGGGGATGGATTAGGATCCGAAACAGGAACTAGTTCGCTGATCATGCCGGCGACACACGAAGTCATGATGTCTAAGAATATTTTGGTTACCTCTGTAGCTGCGCCATTAAGATGACTCGATGCATCTGACACTGTTTTTGCTGTTAGTTTTCCACTTTGCCTTAGCCTGTTTATCATATATATCCTTCCGAAGTCTTTGATTTTGCTTTGGAGATTTGTTTCCATCGCAACGCGGTTTGTCAAAGTATTACCGGTAAAAGTGCCGCCAAGCATTGTCAAAAAAACCTTACAACGCGAATTCCATTCAGAACGTGGATTGGCCGGGTTAAGATATTCCTGTATGGCAATGGATAAGAAACTGTGGCGGGTAAGGTCAAGTCCTGAAACTGCAGCCGTACTGGTATCCCTTAACACGAGGAAGCCTGCAATGTCGCCTTCTAAGTTTACGGCGGCCCCAAAGTCACTTTTTCCAAATACTGTTTTTGCTCTTCGCTTTGGGTCGGTTGTTCGGTGTATCGATAACATACCCGCGCCACCGCCCAGGTCACCTAACCAGGTAACTATATCCAGACCCGTGCCTCCTTGCCCAGGTATATTCACGTTCCTGGCAAGAACGCTTCTTCGTGCATCCAAACCAATAACAAGATGTCCAAAGTCGATCGATCTTTTTTTGTCCCTGACTTCTGCGCTATTTTTAAGTGCATCAAACAGTCCACACGTTAGACACGTTATCGGATCCGCAGGTTCACCGGCTCTGGTATAAACCTGGTTGAATGCAAAATTTCTTACTGCACTTTTTTCGACGCCAAAATCCACACTCCAGGTGGTACCGTAATAAATACCTCGTAGGACATGAATTCTTTCTTCGATTGTCTTAGCAATTCCGCAACTCATCAAAGCGCTTTCCGCTGCGGCAATTAATGAAATCAATTCAGCAAAATTTCCTGCTTTATTAAATTTTTTTGAACAGCCTTTGTCGGTTTTAGGCTTCGGTGGCGTCTTTGGCTTAGGAGGTTTTTTAGGTACCTGGCATTTACTTCCTTTTTTCTTGCAAGCGCCCGTAGAGTTGTTAATGGGTTTGGTCATGATTTCCGGTACCTCACTTTCTCCATTCACTGGTTCCAAAACTTCACAACTACAGGACGATAAATTCTGATCCAAACTGGCAATCGTATTAACGCCAACAATCCCATCTGTGACCAACCCGTTCTCTGCCTGGAAATCCTTAATTGCCCGGGTTGTTTCACTGCCAATTATACCATCCACACCAAATTGAGGCAGTTCAAAGCCGAGTCCTATGAGTCCGGTTTGTACCCTGGCCACCGGTTCGCCCGTACTTCCATAAAATAAATACCGCGAAGTATTGGCGTCAAAAATCTCTTCTAATCGCTCATCGCCGCTTAAGATCGCGGAATCAAGATCATGACCATCGCCAAGTTCGCATTGAATAACGTTTTTTTTATGAGATGAGGTTTGTTGAATGACATGAGTAAGCTCATGAGCAAGCAATTTTTTTCCTTGGTCCGTGTGTTGAGCGTATTGACCGCACCCAAAGACGATATTATTACCTGATGTATATGCCAGCGCATTGATAGATTGAGCAGACTTGGCAGCAATAGAATCAGCATGCACTCTTACATTGCTAAAATCATAACCAAATCGCGGCTCATAAAAACTACGCACTTCATCGGGCAATGAATGTCCGCTATCACTAAGATTTCCAATATAACTTTCCAAAGTGTGATCGACAGTTGTTTCATTGCTGTTAATTTCTTTGCGCCGCGCTTGCTTTTCTTCTTCCTCACAATGCGCACATTTGCGCTGGATAGATCTTATGGGTAATGATTTTGCCTGTATAAAAGGTTGTTCTATCCGCATCACTTTATCTGCCATTGCATCGGCCTCTCTTTCGTATTCATCGCCGGGTTTATTTACGGTAAGTTTCGGTTGAAAAACGAATGGCCTTACTGGTTGAATTGAACAACTCGTATTTTCTGACCTTATTTTCGATATGCCGAACACTGAATATGTTTTATTTAAAATATAAGAACCTTAAACGCCACATCGCGGAACTGTAAACGTTGGTCGACTCACGCTGGTAGTTCCAATTGCTCCAGCTTTGGTTGTAACAAGGATAATTCCCCCCGGGGCAAGCACATGAATCTGGTTAACGGTAGTAAATCGATGGAAAGGACCACTACCAATTTTGTATTCGTAGGGTATCGCAAATCTTGTGTTCCCTGGTCGGAAAGGTGGATCAACACCGCAGTCCCCGGAATAAGCACAATCGATAGCTCCCGACCGGGTTCCTTTGCCTGCTGCAACTATATTCGTCATTGCATTATTATCACATGGCTGTCGCAGAGGAATAGGTGGGCAATGGCCCTTGCTAACAATTCTTGTACAAGAATAAGGACCGCCCGGGGAAGCAACGGCCGCAACATTTACCTCGTGATAAATGACATTAGTAAAGTTTACATCATCCGGGAATAGAAATGTTCTTGCCAAAATTCCTGAATCCGGGCGGTTAATATTATGAATCACCTGGGATCCCGGTACCCGTTCCATGATCACACCCAGTGGAGCAACGATTTCAAATGTAATAGTAGCACCACCAGCGGTTATAGATAAGGATTGTGCCGTATCGGGAGCAGTAAATACAGTCGTATCACCTATATTGGAAGAAAGTTCGCCGGCTGTTGGGGACCAGGTCGTCGACGTATTTCCCGAACTATGAGTAAGATTTACGTTCTCGCCCACACCAATCCTGGTACGTGTTGTCAGTCCGGGTGAGGGTTGAACCGTTTGACTGGTAATAGAAACAAGATTAATGGCTCCCGCACGCATAGACGCATCGTGTGGTTCTCCGATTGGTCCGGTGCCTACTATTGAACCGAATCTTGAAATTGGAATTCCGGAATTTATTAATTCATTTCTTACAGCCTGTGCCCGTTTACATGAAAGACTTTCATTAAAGCCCCGGTCACCATCAGAGCTCGCCATCCCCATAATGTCAATTCCTGCATTGGGATCTATACCGGATGCAAAAGAGGAAAGTCTCTCTTGCTCTCCCGGCGCAAACTCATCACAGTTGGCTTTAAAAAGAAATCGTTCACCCGGCGGCGTTATTGGATTAAGGTTGCAAGTAGGAGTTGTTCCTATTGCACCTACTCCACAAGCTCTTTGTATATTGCCGGTTGGGTACCCTGTATGTTGTTGCACTACATGCGTGAGCTCATGCCCAAGTAATTTCTTTCCGCTATCCGTATTTGGTGAATACTGATTCCTGTTAAAAATTATATTATTACCCGATGTATATGCCAGTGCATTTATGGATTGAGCGGATCTTGCAGCAACAGTGTCCGTATGCACTTTTACATTGCTGAAATCACAACCAAATCGTGGCTCATAAAAGCTACGTACTTCATCGGGCAATGACCGCCCGCTGTTGCTAAGATTACCAATATAACTCTCCAAACTATGATCGCCAGTTGTGTTATCGCTGTTCATTTCTTTGCGCTGCATTTGTTTTTCTTCTTCTTCACAATGTTCACATTTACGCTGAATAGTTAGGATCGGGATGGGGCTCGATTGTGCAAAAGGAGATTTTGTCATTATCCCTTTACTGGCAATCGCATCGGCTTCCTGCCCATATTGAACATTATTATTGTTATTCGTCAGTTTTGCCTGAAAAAAAGGTTTGTCCCATGTGTTGAATACAGCGGTTGATATATTTTGCCTCTCTCCAAATTGTATTTGAGAATTCATTGAACGATCAGGGTTTAATTGCATATGATTAATTCCAGTTTCGTCTTTTTACCTTTCGTGTTGATTTATTCATAAAATAAATTACTTAAATGGTCGTGCATTCACCCGGTTGTGAACCTGTGGCATATATGGTGTCTACAAAACCCTGGTAACAGCCCGGATTTCTTGCACGTCCCGCTGTAGTTGACGTTGGATGATTCTGAAAACGAAACAAGGCATGCATTGCTTCGTGAATAAGCAGACTTGCCCCGCCATCATTAACTGGCCAGAAAGTGGGGCAAATACCAATTGTACGACTACCCGGACAGCTTTCGGCATCAGCTCTACATCGACCAGTGGCACAACCGGGAATAGTATAGGAACTTGTGCCAGGACAGCGATAGCGGATATTTCCCGTGAACCAGGTATAAACTCTTTCAAACCTATCACCCAATGTCTGCATTTCATGAGTTATTGCGTCATCTTCGGTCGCAAATGTTGATGTGCGAAAGCGGCTTCGCCATCTTCCTCCCGAAGTTTGTACTGGTGTTCCAAACCAATCCCGATAGGCATCAAACACATAGGACCTGCCACCTAATGCCGCATCATTAAAAGTTAATGACTCAAGAAAAAGCAGGTGGCTACAACCTAACGCCATATGCTGCGCACGGGCATCAACCCACGCAAGGTCCGCAATTGGATCAGCAGGTGCGTTATGAACACTTGCGGGGCAGTTTGAATTGCTGGCTACATTTCTGCGGATCGTTGTTTCGGATACATTCGAGTTGCTGCTTCGCTGTTGCACGACATGCGTAAGTTCATGCCCTAATAATCTTTGTCCGGCTGACGAATGAGGTTCATATTGACCGGAATTAAATACGATATGGCTTCCCGTGGTATACGCCAACGCATTGATCGATTGCGCTGACTTAGCAGCAACAGCATCCGTATGCACTTTTACATTGCTGAAATCGTAACCAAATCGCGGCTCATAAAAATTGCGGACTTCATCCGGTAATGATCTCCCGCCGTTGTTAAGATCTCCAATATAGCTTTCCAAACGATGATCAATTGTTGTTTCATTGCCATTCATTTCCTTGCGCTGCATTTTTTTTTCCTCTTCCTCGCAATGGGCACATTTGCGTTGTATAAGATTTATGGGTAAAGGCTTTGCCTGTATAAACGGTTTTTCATTTCGCATCACTTGATCTGCGATTGCATCAGCTTCCTTCTCGTATTCATCATTCGGATCATTTATTGTAAGCTTCGGTTGAATAAAGAGTTTACTTGGAATCAGAGTTTTTTGCGAACCAGGTTGTGCTATTTGATGAAATGAGTGCATAAATACGATTGCCTGTATAATTTTTATACCAAAGGTTCGATAGAGAAAACATCCAGCTTTTGTTTCCTGAAATTCCGTACTCTTTTACAGGCCCGGTCACCATTATTGCTACCATCATTATTGGTATTGCCTTCAACGGTCTCAAAAACATCATTACCAACAGACACAATTATCCCTGTATGCGTCCAGTCATTAAGTGATTCCTGCAAAAGAAACACATCACCGGGCTTTACTAAAGAAGGATCGTTACGCACTTTAGCAAATCGTGTCAATAACCCTTTTGCAAGGCCCGTTTCTCCTACAACATCGCAACTATGTGTCGACGGCATCAGGTCCTTAAAATTCTTATTTAAAGAAGATGCGGCCTGGTCGATAATTGCCTGCACAAATCCCATGCACCAAAACATTTTTGTTCCTTCCAGGCCATCCATATAACTACGCACCCAAGGACCAGAATTGGGTTTATTATTAATAACGAGTTCGTGCGGTGAATTCTCAATATGCAATTTTCCGGCACTGATTATTCTTTGCCTGAGCCCATTACCGGTTGGTATGGTTTCAAATGCTGTTTGCAGTGGCGAGCAAAGCAGTTTGAACAGAGTTGCATCTACCACACCGTTTTGAGTGAGACCATGGACTTTTTGAAAATTGATTACCGCTTTTTCAGTGGCCGGCCCAAAATCCCCGTCAATGGATGTTAGTGTTCCACTCCCTGAATTTACCAGTTCAAACAGGTTGAGCCAGCTTTGAATTCTCAATACATCATTTTTTGTATTGTTTGAACCATTACGTTTTTGTGTGGCCGATATGGTAAGTTCTTTTTGAAAACTTTTTTTTTGCATAGCTGTCATTTTATTTTTTCATTACATGAATAATGTTCCCGTGTAGTCGCAGTATGTATCCTGTCGAATTTCCGTTACATTGTTCACTCTTCAGCACCTGCTTTAAAAAACCATTGGCCGGTGACTGCCTGTGGATCTTCGATTTATTTGAACATACGGGTTCAAAATAACGCTGAGCCGAACAACCCGTTTTACCACTCCGTTATCAACCTGTGTTTCATCCATGGCAATTGTATATATGAAAAACCCCATGGCAGCTTATCTAACAAAATATCCAATGCTCTTTTTTCTACCTGCAGTTTCCAGAAATGATCTGCTTCGATAAAACTTAATTTTCCTTTGCGTTGTAAAAAAGTTTCCTGTAATGCCTGGGCCGAAGTGTTTTTCAAGATGGTCCAATGCCCGATCACTGCCTGCATCAATTCATCAGCCTCATCTTTTTCCTTTTGTGTTAATTCAATAAACCTGTCGATATGCATTTCAGCGGGCATTCCGCATAAGATTTTATTCAGTGGCATCAGGTATTCGGGTAATTGCTCCTGCCCATCAGCGATAAATTGCAGCAGATGCACAGCTCGGCATCTTGCCTCATCATCGATAAAATCATTGTTATCCATCAAGCCCGTTTTTTCAAACAGGCTGGCCAGGAAAGGATGAAAAATTATCAGCCCCGCATTATTTATAAATACAGCCGATTCTACTGTATCTTCTTTTTCCAGGTTGGCATCTCTCTCGTTCCCCGTATCTAAGTTCACTTTCTTTTGAAATTCATTTGCATCCTGTTTTAATCGCCTTAGTAAAGCTTCCGGCTCTTGTGCTGGTTTCTCAATCCATTCTTTTATCTCCTGCATCACGGCAATTAGTTTTGCGGCAGGTGTCCTGCTTACTATTTCAAATAATGTGATTAAAATTTTTCCCCGGATTTGCAATGAAGTGTTTCCTGTATCCATTCTATGCAGCGACGATACTATTTCACCCATCTTACCTTTTAATACCGGCACATAAGCATAAAATACTTCTTCTAAAAACTTATTGTTGAATTGAATAATTTGTTTTTCAAGGATAAGTGGATCATGAAGTATTGATCCCACGATTTGTTTTTTAACGGATGGCTTACAGAGGTAAAAGATTTCTTCGATAGGATCTTTATCAAATTGAAAAAACAACCGCCGGGCAATTGACGCATCCTGCGTTATTGCAACCGAGAATTGCACGGTGAAATATTCATGCTTTTCTCTTATCGCATTCAATACTTCCTTCTTCCATTCAGCTAATGACGGCAATCCGGCGACCGATGGCAATTGACCATACATCAAAAAATAAATCAACTGATCAATAACATTTTGTCTGTTGTCTACTCTCTTTATCGTTATCTCTCCGGGCTTTTTTTGCAATGCGATCGTTTTGAATTTTTCAGATAGCTCATGTAGGCATTTATCTGCAAATACATTTTCAAGATCGGCAGCGGTCATATCTCCCAGGTCAAGCTCTATACGCTGTATTTTTATGACCTCGGATTCATCAAAATAAGTTTTCAATAATCCATCCAGTCCGTTTACCAATTCCTGTTTAATTATGTCGCTGCACCTGCGCTGCAGCGGATACGCTTCATGACCTGCCGGCAACAGTAGCTGTAGCGTAAACTTCCTGATGGTATGCTGGTTACTGCTCATATTGTTGCTGATCTATCATGTATTTTTTACGAATTTTTTTGCTTGTTTAAACCAATCTTCTTTTATATCATCGAGACCTGTGGCTTTTGCCATTACAGGAATATCGGCTGCCGTAAGCTTTGCAAGCTGGCTGAATCCAGTGATTCCCGCTTTATTTAATATACTTTCCGTTTTTCCCTTTATCCCTGCGATCTTTTTCAAATCATCTTTTTTTATCGCCTTGCCAATTCTTTTCAACACAGCATTCCAGCTTTCTTCCTTTACCGGTGAGGTTGTCCCGGGTTGTTTCTCTTCAGGCTCCTTTTCCTCCGGTTGTTTAACAGGTGAAGCCGGGCCAGTTGGATCACCGGCCTCCGGTGAAATTGTAATTGTAAAACTAAACGGCAAATAAAAATCGCCGATGACCTTGTCTTCATGTTCCAATAAAATAAATATGCCGCCTTGTCTCACACCACCAACATGTTCAGCGCCGTTTCCAAGCCAAAAATTAAGTTCATTGTGGGTCGAAACAACGACATTAAAGCATAAGCGATATTTTGTTTTAAGATCCGTAATAGCTTTTTTTGCTTCGGCTGCCTTCATGCCCGTATGTCCTTCTATGCGGTAAAAAGTATATTGATCTACCGAATACAAAAAGGGATGCTGCACCGATGTCAATTGCGTATAAGCCGGATCCTCTTTACAGAAATAAGAGAAATGATGATCTTCACGGTTATGTTTTGTTGCAAAATAGTCCCAGTAATGCTGCAGTGAGTAAGGACTATTGGAAAGATTATAATAAAAAGGTATGGCTTGTTTTCCCAACGGCTCTCTGTACAGGCGGCTTGGCGTAATGCGAACCGGCCAATCACTGTCCTCTCCCAATTTTCTTTCATTTTCCATATGCAGTACATCAAAATAACTTTCATCACTCATATCCTCACGTTCCCAATCGGGGATATAAAAGCATTTCATCATGATCACCATGCGCCAGTGAAGAAATCGTATTTGTTGCAAACGATCAGCATTACCATTATATACCGGCGGTTGCAAATAGGGCTGCCGGAACACAGACGGCTGGAAACTCACTTCTTCCCTGATCCTTCCAAGCATAAGGTGGTAGCGAAAACAATCCGTATCGGGACAACATTCATTCATTAGCTCATGCAATT